>Ga0207433_10009973_pt1 | contig 14945 bp, 10 predicted proteins | sample YelNatPaOPGAMG01_FD_187559 | JGI IMG/M metagenome (GOLD analysis project Ga0207433, IMG submission 187559) | Hot spring thermophilic microbial communities from Obsidian Pool, Yellowstone National Park, USA - OP-RAMG-01 (SPAdes) (version 3) | ecosystem: Environmental > Aquatic > Thermal springs... | reverse complement strand
TCTTGTTCATTACCAATAAAAGCAGCAGGTGGAATAAGGACAAAAGAATTTGCATTTGAACTCATTTCAAGAGGTGTTTCAAGGATAGGAACATCAAGTGGTGTTCAGATTGTGAGCGGTTAAAAAATTTTTTAAATTATCTCTTCTTTAATTTCTATCCTTATCCCTATTTCTTCAAGCCCTTCAATAATCTTTGAAAATATCTTTTCATCCATCCCAAGTTCCTCGGGCAAAAACAATCCTTTTCTTCTTATTATCCCCTCATAAATAAATGTTGCAATAACAAGTGCTGTATAACCTGTTGTCCTTGCCATTGCAGATACATTGTTTTTCTCATCATAATAGTCAATCATCTCGTAAATTATTCTCTTATCCTTTCCTTCAGCAATCACCCTGAATAATATCTTATCCTTTATCTCCTTTTTACTATAATCTTTTAAAATCTTTAAAAGTTCTTCCTCTTTAGTTCTCTTTATCCATTCTGAATGTCCTTTATATCTTATTGTCTTTTCAAACATATTTTTACATCTTATACTTTTTATAAGTGTTCTTAATCCATCTGTTAAGAAACATTCATATTCCTCTGAATCAAAATATATGATTTCAAGACCTGATAAAGGCTCAACTATCTTTAATTCTCCATTCTCAACAAACCTTACCTTTCTCTTATACTCAGAAAGCAGGTCTTCAGGATTGAAATGCACACAGAGATTTAATGGTGGTTCAGGTTTTAATGGAATCCCACCCACATATACTTTTAGGTTTTCCAACTTCTCTATTCTTCTTTTAGCATCACCAGCACATATATTTGAAAATCCTGGTGCAACACCTGCATCAGGAATTAGTGTGATACCTGCTTTTTCAATCTCATCTTTATAATCAAGAATATCTTCTTCAATAAATGAAATATCAACTGTATCAACCTTTGCCTCAAGACACGCTTTTATACCAAGGATACCAATCTTCGCAGGAAGTGCATTTATTAAGATTTTGAAACCTTTTAAAAATTGAATCCCTTTCTCATCCATTATATCCATTATAATACCTTTACCTTTAAATCTTGAAAGGTTCTCCTCTGATATATCAATGCAAGTGACATCAAAACCCATCTCAAGCATTTTATTCCCAATCGCACTACCCTGTTTACCACAACCAATGATACAGATACCTTTTTTCATTTCTCCTCACTTTCTTAAAATTTCTTTTAAAAACTTCCCGGTGTATGATTTTTCATTCTTTGAAACATCCTCAGGTGTCCCTTCTGCAATAACCCATCCTCCATTTTCTCCACCTTCAGGTCCTAAATCAATAATCCAGTCCGCTGATTTTATCACATCAAGGTTATGCTCTATCACAACAACAGTATTACCTTTATCAACTATCTTCTGTAATATGTTTATTAAGAGCCGAACATCATCAAAATGGAGACCTGTGGTTGGTTCATCAAGTATATATAATGTATTACCTGTTGCGACCTTTGAAAGTTCCTTTGTTAATTTTATTCTCTGTGCCTCTCCACCTGAAAGTGTTGGTGCTGGTTGACCAAGTTTTATGTATCCAAGGCCTACATCTTTCAAAAGTTGGAGTTTTCTTTTTATAACTGGTATATCATTGAAAAATTCGTATGCCTCATCCACGGTCATTTCAAGGACATCAGATATATCCTTTCCCTTATATTTCACCTCAAGTGTTTCCCTGTTAAATCTTTTTCCCTTACAAACATCACAGGTTATATAAACATCTGGTAAAAAGTGCATCTCAACTTTTATAACACCTTGACCTTCGCATGCCTCACATCTTCCACCCTTCACATTAAAAGAGAATCTACCTGGTTTAAATCCCCTTATCTTTGAATCAGGAAGGTTTGAGTAAAAATCCCTTATGTATGTGTATAAACCAGTATATGTTGCAGGATTTGATCTCGGTGTTCTCCCTATCGGCTCCTGGTCTATATTAATCACCTTATCAATGAATTCAACACCTTTTATAGATTTATGTTCTAATGGGGGATATTTTGAACCATAAAATTTTCTTGCTAACGCACGATATAAAATATCAAGGAGGAGTGTGCTCTTCCCTGAACCTGAAACACCTGTTATGCATACAAATACACCAAGGGGTATCTTCACATCTATATTTTTAAGATTGTTACCTTTTGCTCCTTCTATCAAAATAAATCTCTTGCTATCTATCTTCCTTCTTTCAGGAATCTCTATTTTTTTTCTCCCTGAAAGATAAGCACCTGTTATTGAATTTTCACAATTTTTAATCTCTTCTACACTCCCTGAAAATACAACATATCCACCATTTACACCTGCACCTGGTCCAAGGTCTATTATATGGTCAGAAGATAATATTGTTTCAGCATCATGTTCAACAACAAGAACAGTATTACCGAGATCTCTCAAACCTTTCAAAGTTTTTATAAGTTTTTTTATATCCCTTGGATGAAGACCTATTGAAGGCTCATCAAGGACATACACAATACCTACAAGCCCTGAACCTATCTGGGAAGCAAGATGAACCCTTTGTGCTTCACCACCTGCAAGTGTCTCAGTCTGTCTTTCAAGTGTTATATAATCAAGCCCCACATCTTCAAGAAATTTAAGCCTCTTTATAATCTCTTTTATTAAATCTTTTGCAATTATTCTATCCTTCTCAGAAAGTTCTATATTCTCAAAAAATCCTCTCAAAGATACAATATCCATTCCAACAAGTTCACCAATATTCCTTCCATTTATCTTAACAGATAACGCTTCTTTCCTTAATCTTTTTCCATTACATACAGGGCATTTTTTAAAACTCATATACTTCTCTATCTCATACTTCACAAAATCTGACTCAGTCTCGTGGTATCTCTTTAACATAATATTTGAAAGACCTTCAAAATCGCTATCCCCAAAGAAAAGTGCATTTTTAAAATCATCAGGTAATTTATAAAATGGTGTTGAAAGTGAAACCCTATACCTTGAAGCAAGCCATTTTAAAGTATAATAAAAACTCCCTCTTGGTTCACCTATGTATTCAAGTGCACCATCAAGTATTGAAATATCAGAATCTTTTACAAGGAGTTCAGGGTCTATCTCTATCTTTGAACCAAGACCAGAACATTCTTCACAGGCACCATAAGGTGAGTTAAAAGAGAATAATCTTGGAGATATCTCTGGAAAACTTATTCCACATTTTGGACAGGCAAGTTTTTCATTATATATCTTCTCTTTTCCTTCAGCACTTCTTACAATTATCTTCCCTTCACCCATTTTTATACCTATCTCAACTGATTGTGTAATCCTTGAAATAACTTCCTTTGAAACCTGCAATCTATCAATAACAACATATATAGAATGTTTTTTTTGTTTCTCGAGATTTGGGATTCCCTCATCTATATCAACCTGTATCCCATCAACAATCACCCTTATATAACCTGATCTTAAAAGTCCTTCAAATAATTCCCTAAATGTTCCTTTTTTACCTTCAACAACTGGTGAAATAATCAAAACCTTTTCTTTATCCCAATCTTTTAGAATCTCGTCGACAATCTCGTCAAGTGTTCTTGCGGATATTTCATTCCCGCAAATATAACAATATGGCTTACCTATCCTTGCAAAAAGAACCCTTAAATAATCATATATCTCTGTCACAGTTCCAACTGTAGACCTTGGATTTTTTGATATCTTCCTCTGTTCTATTGATATTGCAGGTGAAAGCCCTTCTATCTTTTCAACATCAGGTTTATCCATCACACCAAGGAATTGTCTTGCATAAGCGGATAGTGATTCTACATATCTCCTCTGTCCTTCTGCATATACTGTATCAAAAGCGAGTGAAGATTTCCCAGAGCCTGATATACCTGTTATAACAACAAATTTATTTCTTGGTATATCAACATCTATATTTTTAAGATTGTGAACCCTTGCGCCTCTAACCCTTATCGAATCCTGCATATTCTCTGATGATTTTATTCACAATTTTAGGGTCTGCCTTCCCTTTCGTCTGTTTCATAATCTCACCAACAAAAAATCCAACAAGTTTCTCTTCCCCATTTTTTAATCTCTCAAACTCTTTCTTATTCTTTTCTATCGTATTTTTTATAATCTCTTTTAATTCCTCCTCACCCCATCTTTTTTCAAAACCTTTTTCCTTCATAATAATCTCTGCTTCCTTCCCTGTCTCATAAACATCCCTTAAAATCTCTTTCGCATTAAGCCTTGAAATCTTGTTCTCCTTCACACTTTTTATAATCAAAACAACATCTTTAAATGATATCTTCTCATAATCCTTGAAAGATAATATTTCAGAAACAAGCCATTTTGAAACCTCTGATGGTTCATTGTATAAATTTAAAATACCTTCAAAATATTTTGTGAGTTTTAAATCCTGTGATATGATTTCTGCCTCATATTCCCTAACACCGATATTGATATATCTTTTTTTCTTCTCTTCCGGGAGTTCAGGTATTTCTTTTTTTATCTTTTCAATCATCTCATCTTTTATAATAAGTGGTGGCAGATCAGGTTCTGGAAAATACCTGTAATCTGATGCAGTTTCCTTCCATCTCATTGGTCTTGTCTCTCTCTTCTCCTCATCCCATAACATTGTTACCTGTTCAATCCTCCCACCTTTAAGTATAATATTTTTTTGTCTCTCTATCTCATAATCAATCCCGAGTTTTACTGCTCTGAAAGAGTTAAGATTTTTTATCTCTGTCTTTGTTCCCATTTTTCCATCTACAGAGATAGAGATATTTGGTTCGCATCTCATCATCCCTTTCTCCATATCAGCATAAGAAGCATCAAGGAATCTAAGAATCCCCTGTAATTTTTTAAGATATGAAACAGCCTCATCCCCTGTTGAAATATCAGGCTCTGTTACTATTTCTATCAAAGGTATCCCACATCTATTAAAATCAAGATAAACATAATCTCCAATATGGAATATCTTCGCTGTCTCTTCCTCAATATGAACCCTTCTTATCCTTATTTTTTTATTCTCTATCTCTATATAACCATTTCTCCCTATTGCACCGGTAAATTGTGAGATCTGATAACCTTTTGGTAGGTCTGGATAAAAATAATTCTTCCTTGAAAAATGTGTGATTCTATCTATTTCACAATTTAATGCAATCGCCACCTTCAAAGCAAGTTCCAGTGCTTTTTTATTCAATACTGGAAGGACACCAGGATGCCCTAAACATATTGGGCATACATTTTTATTTGGTTCATCTTCATAACTAACCTTGCAACCGCAGAATATCTTTGATTTTGTATTAAGTTGCGAATGAACCTCTATCCCAATAACAGGTTTAAGTTCCATCAAAAATCCCTTCCTTCTCAATCATATTTACAATCATAAAAATAGTATTCTCATCAAATGGTCTTCCAATAAACTGGATTCCAACTGGAAGATTTTCTTCCGTCCATCCAGCAGGAATATTTATCGCTGGAAGCCCTGCAAGATTTGCACCTGCTGTAAGTGCATCAGAAAGATGCATTTTAACAGGGTCTTCTATCCTTTCACCAAGTTTAAATGCCTTTGTTGTTGCAGTTGGAGAGAGAATTAAATCATAATCTTTTAATGTATTCAACATCTCATCCCTTATCTTCCTTCTCACCTTTGCCCCCCTTTCATAGTATTCGCCTATTGCCTCCGCTGAAAGGACATAATTTCCTATAAAAATCCTTCTTTTTACCTCACTTAAAAATCCTTCTTTTCTTGTCTCCATAAGTGATTTAAAGAAATCATCTTTTTCTATCATTAAACCATATTTCACACCATCATACCTTGAAAGATTACTTGATGCCTCTGCCATTGCAATCACCTGATATGTTGAGACAATATATTTTGTATGTGGTAATGTGACAGAATTTATTTTAAAACCTATTTTTCTCAATTTCTCAACGGATCCAAAAAATATCTTTTTCACATCTTCATCAACACCTAAAAGATATTCATCAGGAATTCCTATCTTTAAATCCCTTTTTTCATCTTTGAATGGTTCTACAGGAATATCAACGCTTGTTGAATCATATTCATCATAACCTGCAATAATAGAATAAATCTCATAAACATCTTCTATTGAATTTCCAAAGATTCCAATCTGGTCAAGGGATGATGCGAATGCAACAAGCCCATATCTTGAAATCCTTCCATATGTTGGTTTTAGGCCTATAACACCGCAGAATGATGCAGGCTGTCTCACAGAGCCACCAGTATCAGAGCCTAATGAAACAGGAACATCACCACAAGCAACAGTGATAGCAGAACCACCTGATGAGCCACCGGGAACCCTTGTCTTATCAAAAGGATTTTTCGCAGGACCAAAATATGAATTTTCTGTTGATGAACCCATTGCGAATTCATCCATATTCGTCTTCCCAACGATTATTGCACCCTCTCTTTTAAGTCTTTTAATAACAGTCGCATCATAGACAGGGATGAAATCTTCAAGCATCTTTGAGCCACAGGTTGTCCTTAATCCTTTTGTTAATATATTATCTTTAACAGCAATAGGAATTCCAGAAAGTTTACCGAAAGGATTTTCTTTTAAACACTTATAGGCATAATCTTTATCAACAGTTATATAGGCATTTAATTCTCTATTTCTTTCGATACTTTCAAATGTTTTTTCAATAATCTCTTCAATCTTTGTTCCTTCTTTTAACATCTTCCTTATTTCACTAATCTTTCTCATCAATCACCTTTCTTACAACAAAAAACTTCTCTTTTTTATTTTTTGCATTCAGGAAAACACTTTCTTCATCAAGTGAAAATTTTATCTCGTCTTCTCTTATATTCAGATAAAAATTATTTGGGAAATAAAGTGGCTCAACACCTTCAACATCAACCTCTTTCAATTTGTTTATATGATTTATAATATCTTCAACATCTTTTCTCAATTTCTCCCTGTTCTTTTCATCAACATATATGTAAGAGAGTTTAGAAAGTTTCTCTATCATATTTTTATTATGATAAAAAAATAAATATAGTCAAGGATAAAACTTACTTTGTTTGGAAAAGATCAAACATATGGGGTCAGTCATAAACCAATAATGATGTAGTGGCAAACCTATGTGTTTGCCCTCTCTACAGGTTATATCATTTACAGAGATATGGGGTCAGCATAAACAAACAACAAAGCGTTGCCACGAGGAGCGAAGCGACCAGGGGTCGCATTTAAACATTTGTGAATAGTGAATAATGCGATTGCCACACTCACTTCGTTCGTTCGCAATGACCTTCCTTTTTTGTCATTCCGAACATGTTTCTGCATCTCGATAACATTTTACGCTCAGGGTAAAATATGACACTTTTGAAAGTAAGAATAATAATCAAACATTTTTAACAGTCGTCTTTGTTGAAACCTTTGCACCATCTATCTTTTTCTCTGTGATTGTAATGGTATATACACCAGGTGCAACAAAATTATTCAATAAATCTTTTCCTTCCCAGGTAATGATGTTCTCACCCTTTTTCCCATCGTAACTGAAGACACGGGTAAGTTCTTCTTTTTGATTCTCAATAATTACCAATAATGAAGTATTATTCAATAATGAAATTTTTATTTCTAAAATATTACCCAAAACGAATGGATCTGGAGAGACAGAGATAATAGTGATTGGTTCAGTCTGTTCTATTTCTATTTTCTTTAACTCTTCGGTATTTTCTAACCTTAAAGCATTATCCTTAGGAGTATCTGAAAACTTTTCTTTTTCCTCTGTTAATTCAGTGTTTAAAACTTTTGATTCTTCCTTATTATTTATTATCTGTGTAAAAGAAGCATTTGGAGTTTCTATATCTACCATCTCAGGCTCTGCATCAACAACTTCAATAGGTTTATCTCCTTGTTCCGGAGATACAACAGGACCTATTGGAACTTCTTCTTTTATCTTTTTAGATTCTTCCAAATTTTCCTCCATTATTTTCAACTCTTCCTCAATACCATAAGTTTCGCTAACTTCTTTTTCTTTAATAGGCTCTTTTGGAATATCTATTTTAAATTCTTTTTCACCAGAATGTGCGAGATTTTCCTCCTCAACAACCTCTTGAATTACTTTCTTTGTGGTTTCTTCCAATAATTTCTGTAGCCTTGTATTTTCTTTTAAAAGTAGTCTTATCTCTTCGTCCTTTCCATTTAGAGTTTTTTTTACGAAAACAAAAACAGATTTTTGGATTAGTGAACTTAAAAATATTAATAAAATTAGTCCACAAAAGAAGAATAACAAAACAAATAAATTTACCCATTTTTCAATAATATTTTTTGATCTATGTGTATCCATTAGATATGAAGATTTATCAAATCCAAGAGAAAAATATGCAATTGTTTTATCCTTCAATTTTATAGGAGAGGTAAAGATATAAAGGCTTTCATTTTCTGAAATACCTTCTTGAAATTTTTCAACTGTTCCAATTTTATCAAATTCATTATGGGCAAGAACATTCCCTTCGGTGTTTAATATTTCTGAATATTTTATTTGTGGGTCTTTCTCTTTAACATTTTTAACAATCTCATTCAGTGTCAATTCATCTTCTTCTAATAAAGGATTAAGGACAACAGAAGATACAATCTGGATAATTGTTTGAGCCTTAAATTCTACTTTCTTTTTAGTTTCATCCTGAACCTGATTTAATTTGAAGAAAGAAGTTGATTTTATTAAAAGGATAAGGGCAGAAATTGTTAACATGATAAATCCAAATTCAATAAATTTTAATTTTTTTTGACTCCTAATAAGATAATTATATTTCATATTATTTTTTCTTTAATCTCAACTGTGTGTCTTTTAGGTATTTTTTTGCCTTCTCATTTGTTGGGTCAACTGACAGGATTTTTTTCCATATTTTTTCAGCGGCTTCATAATTTCCCTCAGCGAAATATTTCAGACCTTCTTTAAATAAATTCTGTATCTCTTCTGGACTTGGTTTCTTTACCTCAGTTTTTCTCTCTTCTGGTTTTGGTTTTGGAGGTGGAGCACCTTTTTTGGTAAAAACAATAGGTTCACTTATACTTACCTTTAATGGCTCATTTATAGGCCTTATTATTAACCTTATTGTTTCTACTCCAGGATATATTAAACTTGCTTTTAATCTTCCTTTATCTTTTGGAGCAAAATATAATTTATCAGGTGATACCTTCTCATGATTTGAGGTAAGTATCTCAATCCCATTTGTAAATGATTCAAAAACCTCCCCCCTATTATCTATTGCAATTATCTCAATCATAAATGGTTCACCAGCAATTGCCTCTCTTGGAACATCTATCTTAAAATGTGAAAAATGGACTTCGGATATTGGAGTAGGCAAATATGTTGAAGGTTCAGGATAAGTAACAATTTCATTTAATCTCCTCAGATAGAAAAAGGCATAAAATGTTCTTCCTTTTTTATCCCTGATTAAAACATAATTTGGACCCAATTCCGTAGTATCTGAGAATAAGAGTTGAAATGTTTTTTCTCCTTTGTTCTCTGGCTTAAATCTTAGATAAAACACAGATGATTTTGTTCTCATTTCAACAGTTCCGATAAAATCTGTGAAAATTTTTCCCTCTTTATCTAATGCAGTAACTTTCATCTTAAACTTCTCACCAATTGGAATGACTGGTGGAATCTCAATAATAAATTTGTCCAGGAGTTCAAGTGCATTTTCTTCAAGACCCAATGACCAGTGAAACATAGGATTTGTAATTATTCTAAAATAAAATCCTGGTGTCACTTCTTCTCGATTTATGTAATTGTAACCTATCGTTAGACGCAAAGGTGAAAATTCATAATAAATATTTCCACCTATCAATCTTTCTTTATTCATCAATCCTGCATCAAATCCTAATCCAAACCCCCCGATAAATTTTATATCTAATTTTGCCTGGTGGTATCTCAAATCCCTGGAGAAACCATTACCTATTGTTATATTAAGATTCTTAAAAGGGATTATTCCTAAATCTATAGCGCCTAAAAAATGATTTTCTGAATATTTGCACATACCTAATAAAGCTACACTATTAAACCATAAGGGTCTATAAGCAAAACCAATTTCTGATAATCTAAGCTCTTTATTCAAAATGTTTGATTGGAAGAAGAAAGAGATATCATTAAATGGCCATAAAATTACCCTATATGAAGCAAAATACATATCCTTTTTTATTTTCAAATACCTTCTATAATCAAAATTTGTATTGAGAGAGATCGGTTCAAGAACAAGATTTAAATCCAAAAGAGATGAGATATAATCATTCTCATCAATCATTCTTTTTTCATAGGTTATCTTCGGAATAAAAGTGAAACGACCATTGAGTGCTGATTTTTCAACAGATATTGAATTCCGAGAATATAAATCAATCCCATATTCTTCTTCAGCAATAAGTTTTATTTTTTTAGGATTTCCAAATTCTAACACCCCACCTGCAAATTTTTGTGTATTTGAGAAACGAAAGAAAGGAGAAAAATAAAAACCTGGCTGTGTATACCCACATTGGAAATGCCAATATTCATTTCCATCTGTTCTGGTGTTAGCAAGTTTAATAAATGCCTTTTGGTTGTATCCGATATTTCTCCAGCCAAATTCTATCTCTTTGCTTATCCCATTCCTTATATTCCCATCTTTTTCTTCTTTAAAAGTTTTAATTCCTGGGGCAAAATAAAGGTTCATAAAATGGAGGTCAATATTAGAAAAAACTGAATTTTCCTCACTATTAACAGGGACACAGTCAGGATATGACATCTGTAATCCTTTACCTATATAACTTCTTGTAGCATTAATTTGTGAGCCAAATACTGAAAGTGAAAAATCTATTTTATATCTATCAGGATTTTCAACATTCTCAATTCTGCGAGCATAGAGAAAAGAGAATTTTATATTTTTAAAAATGTTGTTTTCGCTTATTTCTAAGATATGGTATGGTTCAGATTGTGAACCAAATCTGTTAAAACCCAATCCTAAGAAAAAGTTGGGGAGAGTGATAGATTGTTGTAATCGCCAATTTATATCTTTAATATTTTTGTAATTACCTATGGACTGGTATTTAACAACAACAAATCTTGGATTCATTGTAATTTCTTCAAAGATATATTGTGCAAGAAATAATCTCCCAGTTTGATAATCAAAAAAATAATCCTTATCCCTTATAAGCAACTTACTACTTAAAACAGTTTTTAAATCCAATATGTCCCTTGTTTCAAGGTAAACCCTTTCACTATTAATAATAACAGGGAATTCTTTTAACTGGAAAACATTATTGGAAGAGACGAGAAACTCTTCCTGCTGGTAAAGATATTTGGGGATACCTGCCTGGGCAATAAAATTTATTGGTCCTAAATCTTTTTTTGCTGTTGTCCCAAGCATCTCTTTCTCAAAACCTAAAATATCTTCCCCAAAAGAAACAAAACCTGCATTCAGGTAATCACCATTCTTTTTTATCATTACATAAAATTTCCCTTCATTTCCAAAAAAAGTATGTGAATAGTCTGCAAAAACCTTATATTTTTCTTCTGGTCGGATCAAATAAGGAAGTTCCGAAATCTCTCTTCCATCAGTATTTACAAGGGCTTCAATAAGGATATCTCCTCTTATCTCACCAATAAAATACATTGTGAGTTTTCCATCAATGGGAAGTTTCTCAAATGTCCCACTCTTTTTTATTCCACTCACTGTTGCTTCTCCGAGAGATAAAAAAACAATTTCATTTTTTGGTCCTATCCTGCTTTCCTCAGTTTCAAAATCTAAAAGATAAATACCACCAGGGGGAAGGTCTATTATCCTTTTATAATTTTTAAAACTCACAATATGTCTACCAGGCTTTACCCATTGGAACGAATATCTCCCATCATTGTCTGTGATTGATCTTGTTCCATCTTCCAAAAAAAGAATTGCCCCTTTTATCCCTTTTTTATTCTTATCATAAACCCTTCCCAAAACAATCCCATTCTCATAAAAGATATCGGATTCCAAATATATCCAGCGAACAATATCAGGTGATTCAACATACTCTTCTCCTATCCAGCCACTCATTCCCATACTAATGAAGATTATTTTTGATTCTACCCAGGGCTTTAAGAGAATAACATATTCAAAATTATAAATTCCTGGTTGAATATCACCTATATTAAATAATAATAAATTATCCTTCATTTTCGTAGGTTGTAATGTGATATCGTTAAAACAAAATGAATTTTCCTGATAGGAAATTTCTTTTGGTAAAAGAAGTTTTATTGTTCCCTTTGTAAGATTTGCTTCAGTAATACTGATTGTTCCTTTAACCTTTATCTTCTCCCCTGACTTTAAACGGTCTTTAATAAAATAGTTTAGTGTTATTTTAGGATTGCTCTCCCCATTCAAATGATTTTTTATATCACATATTTTCTCAATTTTAACATCCCCTTTTGTCCATAATAAGATGTCAAATGAATATTCTTTTGGGGATAATGTAAATGGTGCAAAGAAACTCAAGATTAAAGTAATCTCCTTTTCACCTGTATTCGGAATTGAACCTTCAAAAATCCTTGTATTAGAATCTAATGGCTTAAATCTTACATCTTCAGAAGAATACTTGATAACAATATCAGGTTTGTTAATAGGTGAACAGAACAACTCATATCTTCCTTTCCCAGTTAATCTGATATGAAGTGTTTCCAATCTCTCTATCCCGGGAAAAAGAATAATATTTAAATTTAACTTTTTTTCTGAATAACCATAAAGGTTAAAAAAAATGATAAAAAAGATCATTTTATTTAACAGTAAACTTCATCTCTTTTAGGTCATATCCATTCTCATAGGTGATAAATGCAAATGCTACATAATCACCTTTTAATGGTTTTTCCCACAAGAACTTATAAATCCTTTTCCCCTGAGGTGGAAGAAATGTGTGAGAAGAAGGTTCATATCTCTGAATCACCTTTCCCTGCTTATTCTTTATCTCCAAAAGTGTTTTTACTCTGCAATGTGTTTCTCCAATATTTTTAATGCGATAAAAGAACTGTACATTTCCATCCAGTTTTTGAACTATGAGTGTATCCAATTTTGTTTTTTTTATAAAATCTCTATTGCCAATCGTTACAAGGAAATTAACACCAATATCAAGACCTGTGCGAAATTGCCTTGTCCCTGGTGTGATTGTGGAAATGAGAATCATACCATAATAACTCCCCTCAGTTCCAGATGGGGGTGTTAATGTGTAATTAATCTTTACACTTTTTCGCGGTGGTAGATAAAAAGATGTTGGCTCGAAGGTGAGCCACCCACTTATTGAATATGGGGTTGATTTTTGAGGCAATGGAAAAGGCGAACCATCAAGTGAATCTATACCAAAGTCAAAATATTGAACAGAAACATAATAACCCTCATTACCTCTATTATGAACCGTAAAAAAACCATAATAACTCTTTCCAGATTCACTTGCGGATAATTCAATAGTAGGTGGCTCAACCCCGAGATTACAGCCTCCTAAGATAATAAGGAGAAAGACATTCACGGCGTAGTCGTGAGTAAAATCCTTGTCTCGGTCTTATAATTAGAAGCAGCGGTCGCTGACCAAGGGATAACAAGTCTGTAATCCAGATAATAATGTGTTTCTTCATTCCCACCAGTCCCCACCTGGGCATAGGAAGTTGTAAAGTCTGTCCAAGTTTGTGAACCAGGGTCACCATCCAGAGCCCATTTTAGATTAGACAATGCTAAAGTATTTGCACCTGATTGGAAGTCTCCTGTTCCCTTAATCTTTAAGTAGTATGTGTTCCCGGTATTGTTTTGGACCAGAACATCTAAAGCATATGTACCACTTGTTGAACCAACTGTGTATGTCCCTGGTGTCCTTGTTCCGAAGTCAACAGTATCATCTGAGCTTGGTGTAACATTCCCTGATCCACTGGAGGAATAATCATAGATTGCAACAAGTGTCACATCAAAGACCGATTGAATCGTTGCTTTTACACCTACCGTGAGTGAGTCATCAGCCTTCGCAATTATGGGTAACAAGAAGCCTACTACAATAAAGCATACAAACAACTTCTTCATAATACCTCCTTTTTAGGTTTAGTTAACTAATATATGATAATAATAAAAATTAATTTGTCAAGTCATTTTCGCCATTTTTTTGGAAAAGATCAAACATATGGGGGGCAGTCATAAACCAACAACGAAGTTGTTGTTCCGAAGAGCGAAGCGATGAGGAATCACATATAAACATCTGCGAATAGCAATAATGAGATTGCCACACTCACTTCGTTCGTTCGCAATGACACCCTTTTTGCGTTTCCAAGGAGGGAAAGTAGTGAGGAGTGAGGAGAGAGGAGGAAGCAGTTCTGTAAAAAATCTTAACAAATTTGATAGGAGATTGTAATCTCTCTTCTCCCTGCTCTCTCCTCTCTGCTCCCTTTTCATAATATATGGGGTCAGTCATAAACCAATAACGAAGTTGTTGTTCCGAAGAGCGAAGCGATGAGGAATCACATTTAAACATTTGTGAATAGTGAATAATGAGATTGCCACGCCTGCCAGAGGCAGGCTCGCAATGACGACTTTGTGAATTGTAAATGGTGATAATGGGATTGCCACGCAACCTTCGGTTGCTCGCAATGACGGCTTTTGGGATGTCATTTATTTTCTTTCCTTTTTAATTCTATTCATTACTTCCCTTGATAAATTTAAGAATAGATTTTTTAATTCTTTGATATTTATCTCTTTTATCATCTCTACTTGCAAATCATTTACATTATCAGGAAAATATTTGACTTTATGAAGTGCATTTGCGAGCCAGTATAAATCAAATCCCGCATCCTTTTGTTTTGCAAGTTCTAAAAGATTCCAGAAATCCTCTGTTTTTAAGATAAAAAATAAGTCAATTGCATCCCTTGGTTCTGCTCTCCCAAAAATGCAATGTTTCAAACCTTCTTATAACTTTAAGAGAAAAACATTTTTTGATTTCTTCTTCAAAAATTAGCAAGATTTCTTTCTGTAAATCA
>Ga0207433_10009958_pt1 | contig 14966 bp, 14 predicted proteins | sample YelNatPaOPGAMG01_FD_187559 | JGI IMG/M metagenome (GOLD analysis project Ga0207433, IMG submission 187559) | Hot spring thermophilic microbial communities from Obsidian Pool, Yellowstone National Park, USA - OP-RAMG-01 (SPAdes) (version 3) | ecosystem: Environmental > Aquatic > Thermal springs... | reverse complement strand
TACATCTTCAACGAAAATTGGTTTTCCTGTTTGAATTACTTTTTCTGATATTTCTTTTCCAAGGTTTAATAGTTTTTCGGAAGTTGGTTCTGAGTGAAAATTTTTTTGTGCGGCAATTTCAAATTTGTTTGTTTCAGGGTTTAGTAAAATAATATGACCCATATCTGCATCAAAAAGTTTACACGCAGAATCCATTATATATTGGGCAAGTTCTTCTTTTGATGAAATTCCAGCAGTTCTTATGTTAAATTCATGAATATTTGACAGAATTAGCATTAGATTGTCAATCCTTTTACTATATTTTTGCAGTTTCTTTTGAATCTCTTTGAATTCTTCTTGGTGTTTTTTTTCTTTTGATAGGGAGAGTATTTTGATAAATATAATAACTGATAAAAGCAAGATAGCAAATATGAAACAATTACTGTTCATTTTATTATAATTTTTCTTATTATAAATCCAACAAAAATTGCAAATAAATCACCAATTAATATATTTATTTTTGTAAACTCGTATCCGTTTTTTGGATAAATTTTGTTTAATGCTAATCTTAAAAGAATAACAGGTATCAGCATAAGCCACCACAGGCCAGGTAAAAGCAAAGATATAAAAATTGTAATTCTTTCTGCCATGCGATAGTATTTCCCTTTGAGTCGGTTTAAAATATGTTCGTGTCCATAAATTATTTCTTCTAAATAATAAATAAGAATAGAGGAAAAATGAGTGACAAGGACAATTCCAATAGCAATTATGACTATCTTTTCTTCAAATATCTTGCCACTGTCTTCAGGTGAAAATAAAAATATAAGTACTATGTGAATGAACTGGTCCCACAGGAAAAAAAATAGATTGTCAGGTGATCCGCCTTTTTTAATGGTCCAAATTCTGTAGTAGTCCTCACCAAAATGTATAATGAAAATTGAGAATATACTCAACCATCCCGGGAATTTCCACCAGATTTCAGTTAAATATTCTGTTGATATTGAAGAAAAATTTTTTGAAAAAAGACACAGGACAATTGAAATCACAAAAAATATTCCAGAATGGAATAATACCCCCCAGATATTTTTCCTTTTCCACTGTGCTATTTTGTTTGTCTGAAATGTGAAATCAGTTAAAAAATGTGCCAGAATTAATCGCCAGAAAATAAGCATTTTACTGAACCCTTCTTAATACTTCATATATTGTTACTGGTTTTTGTCTCCCTTTCACATTTACCTGTCCAAGCGGTTTTGTTTCAACTTTGTCTTTTACAATTTGATAAGTTGTTTCAGATATAATTATTTTAGTTCCATATTGTTTATTTAAGGTTTCAAGCCGTGAAGCAAGATTTACATTGTCACCAATTACAGTGTAATCCATTCTTTGACTTGAGCCCATATTTCCAACTACCATTTCACCAGTATTTATTCCAATGCCTATATCTATTATTGGTTTGTTTTGCTGTTTCCATTGTTCCTGAAGTTGGGCGAGTTTTTCTATCATTTCAATAGCACAGAAAACAGCTTTTTCTGCGTGGTCCTCCTGTGGAATTGGTGCTCCCCAGAAAGCCATTATTGCATCACCAATAAATTTATCAAGAGTTCCGTTGTACTTAAAAACAATTTCTGTCATTGAACTTAAATATTCGTTTAAAATTCCAACAGTTTCTTCAGGATTTAATCTTTCTGATAAACTTGTGAATCCGCGAATATCAGAAAAAAGAACTGTTAAATTTTTTCTTTCACCGCCGAGTTTTAATTTTTCAGGATTAGATATAAGTTCACTTATTACCTGCGGGCTTAAATAATACGAAAATGTTTTTTTAATCCATCTCTTTTCTCTTTCTTCAGTTCTGAATCTATATCCCATAATTCCAAGATAAGAAAATATAATACCAAGTCCGGGCTTTAAGAAATCAAGATGAATATTGAATGAAATTAAATATTGACTGATAAGAAAATATCCAAAAAGTGAAACAAGAAAAACAATTATACTTGTAGTAGTTTTTACTCTTAAAAAAATCTGCCCAAGGAATAAACTAAAAATAACCAAAAGTAAAAGAACAATAAAATTAGGTACTATTCTTATATAATCTCTGTTTAAGATATTGTCAACAACTGTAGCATGAAATTCAATACCAGGATACATTTTATCAAAAGGTGTTGGATAGTGGTCAAAAGCGCCAGTTGCAGTTGAACCCAAAAGTACTATTTTGTCTTTTATCCATTCTTCCGGAAAATTTGAGTCATAAATTAAAGAAAATGAATATCTTGGATATGTCTTTGATTCTCCTCTGAAGTTTGCATAAATTATTTGTGGAAGATTTAATTCTTCTGGATTTTTATTTAAGAATAGAGAAGCGATTTGTGAATTAAAAGAAAAATATTTTTTGTCATTGTAAAAATCATAAATTTTTGCATAACGTAGTGCTCCGTCAGTATCTGGTTCTGCGTTAGTAAAGCCAGTTCTTTTAAATACATCTAATTCTTTTATTGAAAAAATTAGTTTTTTTTCTAGAACTTCTTTAAATTCAACATGTCCATTGACCATTTCAGCAACTTTTTGTGGAGTATATTCAAAATAAGTTGCACCGACGACAGATTCAGCATATTTTATTGCTTTAGCAAGGGCAGTATCTTGAGTTTTATCCTGGCTTTGCTCAGGGAATATTATGTCAATTCCAATTACTTTTGCGCCAGAATTTTTTAAATTTCTTATTGCTTTTGCTAGGATACTTCTTTGCCATGGCCATCTTCCAAAGCGAGCAAGTGACTCTTCATCAATTCCTATAATTACTATATTAGATTTAGTTTTTTTTGCACCACGGACTATAAATTTATAGTCATAAAATTTGTGTTCCCATGGCTCAATAGCATTTGTTATCCATAAAATAAGAACTAAAACTATTGATATGATACTAATTATAATTCCTGTATAAATTTTCTTTTTCATAAATATCAACCCTCTCTATTTTAGAGCATAGAAATTTAATGTTACGCTGATATAAAATCAGCGATTACAAAGAAAATTGTAGTCACTACAAAAACCATTGTAGTCGCCAATTTTAATTGGCGTTATTTTGTTAAAGATATAGTTTGTTCGTTTGATTTACTCTGTTGATTTTTATTGTCAAACGCCAGCACATAATATTTAAATTGTTTGACTTTTTTCTCAGGATAAATAGTGCAGGACCAGATTCCCTGTTTTTTTGTTCCTGTTAATAAGTTCATAGAAAAAGTTTTTTCTTTTTGTGTTTTTGAATCATAATACCACAGCATAGCATCTTTTACTTCAATATCATCTGAGATTTCATAACTTATTTCAACCTGTGTTACTGGTTCTGTCTTTGTGTTTACCTGATTTAAAGTTAATTTTGGTGGCAAGTCAATTAATTCCACAATTCTTACGTCAGAATAAAGAAGTTTGTCTGTTGAAAAATCTCTTAATTCTAAAGAGACAAAATATTCACCTGAAGGATAACTTCTATCTGCAAAATATTCAAATGTCTTTTCTTTTTTTTCATTTGGCATAAAAGATAATGTATGAGAAAATACCATCTTTGAGTTTTCCGGCCCTGTTATGTCAAGCCATAGAATAGTTTTCCCTTCTACAGATGAAATATTTTCAACAGAAACATTAATGAAGTTTGTAGTGTCATAAATAAAATTTTCAGGAAGTGAAACAAAATTTAATTTTGCAATAAATGGTTCTGGTTTTTTTTCAGGCGTGGGTAAAACAGGTATAACAGGTTTTGGTTTTTCTAATTCTTTAACTTTTATATTTATGATTTTTTTTGCAATTTCTTTTGGTTTTGTTTTTAATGTGAATGGTTGAATTTTTTTTGTTTTTATTGAAATCTTTATTTCATATATTCCTGTTTGGATGTCTTTTGGCAATTCTTTTAGGTATTCTGTTCTATAATTTGCTTTTGGATATAAGAAAACTGTTTCAGGAACAAATTTTCCTAAATCTGATTTCAAATCAATAAAAAAATAGTTCCCTTTCATTCCTTTGTTAGTAATATTTATATTTAGTTTTAATTTTTCACCGGGCAGATATTCTTTTTCTTCAATTTCTGCTTCAAGTTTTACTCCTGGAATTTCAGAAATAAATATGTATCCAGTAAAAATAATTAGTAAAAAACCGGCTGTGATTAGAGCATATTTTAGCATATTTGTTTTTATGGCGTCAATGTGAATTTATTGCATTTTTCAGTTCTTGTACTAAATTTTCTATTTCAATTTCTCTTTGTTCTTTTTTGGTCATATCTCTTAAAATCACCCTTTTTTTCTGAATTTCACCTTCTCCGAATATAAGCACAAATCTTGAATTTAATGAACCTGCAATTCTCATCTGTGCTTTAAGGCTTCTGTCAGAATAAGGGCCAATTACTGGTATTTTTTCTTTTCGAATTTTTTTAAGGGCCTCAAGTCCTTTTTTAATAATTTCTGGTTTCTGTTGAACCACTATGAATACATAACTATTTTTTTTCTCTGGAGGATTTGGCAGGGTTTTTAATATTTCAACAGTTCTTTCAACACCTATTGCAAATCCAATTGCCGGTGTTTTCTCCCCACCGAGTTGTTCAATGAGATTGTCGTATCTTCCTCCTGCAGCAATTGCTTCACTTTCACCTCTTTTTGCTTCAAATACAGTCCTTGTGTAATAATCTAAACCACGAACTAAATTTGGCTTTAGAACAAAGTTTATATCTAGTATGGAAAGTAATTCCTGAACTTCATTAAAGTGTTTTAAGCAATTTTCACATAAAAAATCAGTTATTTTTGGTGTTTTTGGGTCATTGAATTTTTCAGCATCTTTTTTACAGTCAAGTGCTCTTAAAGGATTTTTTACAATTCGTATCTGACAATCATCGCAAAGTTCGTTTTTTATTTTTTCAAGGAATTCAATTAAGGCACTGCGATATTTTACACGGCAGACATCGCATCCAATTGAGTTTAATTCTATTCTTATATCAGTTAGACCTATTCTGTCGTAAATGTTTTTCATTAAAAGAATGACTTCCGCATCTGCAGAACTGGAAGAATTTCCAAAATATTCACAGCCAATCTGATAAAATTCTCTGTATCTGCCTTCTTGTGGTCTTTCATACCTGAACATCTGACCTGAATAGTAAAATCTACTTATTGGAGATTTTTTATCTAATGAATTTTCAAGATATGCACGGACAATCCCTGGAGTTCCTTCAGGTCTAAGTGCAAGAGTTCTGCCTTTTTTGTCCTGAAATACATACATTTCTTTCTGGACAATGTCAGTTGTCTCTCCAGTAGAGTGTATAAATAGCCCAACATCTTCAAAAGTAGGAATTTTTATTTCAAGAAAACCTGATTCTTCAAAAACATCACTTGCGACTCTTTCTACAAATCTATAAAGATGTGCTTCTTCAGGTAGTATATCCTGAGTTCCTCTAATTTTTTTAAATTTTAGTTTCATAGAAATTTTTCACAAAACTCCTTCATAGATATAAATGTTTCCTGTATTGATTTGCCAGGGATTTCTTTTAGTACTTCCAGCATAAAAATTCCAGAATATTTAATTTCTTTTAAGGCATCTGTGACCTCTTTCCAGTCAATAGTTCCCCAGCCAAGTGGCAGATGTTCATCTCTTTTTCTGTTTGAATCTGATATATGCAAAGTAATTATATTTTTGCCAAGTTTTTTTATAAATTCAGAAATAGTTAATTTTTTAGAGAAACTTGCATGTGAAGTGTCAAAACATATACCAAGTGAATCTCCTTTTTTTATGGACAATAATTCAAATAATGTTTCAATTTCTTCTCCAAAAATATGAGGTAACTGATTTTCAAGAGCAAGTTTTATTCCAAGTTTTTCTGTTTCTATTAAAATTTCAAGAATACTCTTTTTACTTTGATTAGACCTTATTTCTTTTTCTTTTTTGTCAGAAATATCGTCAAACGGTTTTGTTGCAGGATGAGTTACTACAACCCTCCCTCCAAGAAATTTTATTGCTTCTGCTGTTTTTATTGTTTCATAGACCGTCTGTTTTCTTTTTGTTTCATCTGGATTTGATAAGTCAAGGTCAAAAGAAAAAGGTGCGTGCATTGAGACAGGTTTCAAAGACAGGTCTGAAAGAGCGGTTTTTAATTTTTCAAGTTGAGTTTTGTCGTGATAGTCAATGTGATTCATATCAGCCCACAGTTCAATATATTTAAAGCCAGTGTCTCTTATAAGTTCAATATACTTAAACACACTTTCCCTATGAAAAATTCCTGTTGATATTCCTATTTCCATTATCTTCTTAAAAGTCCTTTCAGTTTATTTTCATCTAATATTACAATTTGTCTATTTATAATATCTATACAACCTAATTTTTTTAAGTTTTTCAATACCCTTGTTACCATTTCTCTAACTGTTCCTGCAAGTTCAGCAATTTCAGTATGGTCAAGAATAAGGTCTATTTTTCTTCCTTCAGGTGTGTTTTTTCCATATTTTTTGTTCAAACTTAATAAAACCTGAACTATTCTTCCAAATACATCATGAAATGATAAGAATTCAATTTCTTTATCTGCATAATAAAGTCGTCTGCATAGGACAGATAAAAGATTCAAAACAACATTTGGATATTTTTTTAATAGTTTTACAAAGTCACTTTTTTCTATTATAAGAAGTTCTGAATCAAGAACTGCCTGTGCTGATGCAGACCTTATTCTTTCTCCAAGCAGGGCAAGTTCTCCAAAAAACTCATTTGGTTCAAGATAGGTAAAGATTTTTTTTCTTTTTTCTGTTTGACCAAAGATTTTTATTCTTCCCCTGACTAAAATATAAAGAGTATTTCCTGGAGAGTTTTCAGTGAATATTATTTCGCCTTCTTTTATAGTTTTTCTTTTTGTGATTTTAAGAATTTTTTTAAGATTTTCTTTACTGAGTCCTGAAAACAATCTGACTTTTTTTAGTAATTTGATTTCATTTTTTGTCTTCATAGTTTTTCTTTTCTATTCTTTTGGAAGAACAAAGTAAAATTTACTCCCTTTATCAACCTGACTTTCAAAACCAATTTTTCCTTTGTGCGCTTCTATTATGTGTTTGCAGAGAGAAAGTCCCAGTCCAATACCTTTTATTTGTCCTGTGAATGATTCTTCTATCTGAGAGAATTTTTCAAATATTTTTTTATGGTGTTCTTTTGGTATACCATTGCCATTGTCTTCTACTGAGAGACCGACCATATTGTCTGTTTCAAATTTTGAAATATTAATAATTTTTTGTTTTTTGTTGTTGAATTTTAGAGCATTTTCTAAAAGATTCTTTAGAACAATTTCTATCTTTTCTAAGTCAGCAGATACAGGTGAAATTTTCTCTATATCTGATGAAACTACAATTTCAAATGGTTCTGTATTTGAATTTTTAAATTCATTTATGACTTTTTGAACAAGTTCCTTGAAATTGAATTTGCTTTTTTCAAGTTTTAATTCTTCTGATTCAATTAATGTAAAATTTAGAAGTTTATCAACTAAACTGCTGAGATATGTTCCCTGCTTGTTGATTGTTTCTATTTCAGATTTTTCCTGCTGTGAGAGATTTGGACTCTGAAGAAGTAAATCGCTGTATCCGATTATTGAGACAAGAGGTGTCCTAAGTTTATGAGATATGAACGAAAGAAAATTTCTTTTTAAAATTTGTTCTTTCTTTTCTTCTGTGGTATTGCGAAAGATTAGTATAAAACCAACTATATTGTTTTTAGTGTCAATTATTTTGCTTATATTTCCTGAGAGAAAGAATTGTCTTTTTTTATGTGAAAATTCAATTTGTAAAGTTAATGCTTTTTCTGAGAGTGTTTTCAGTATAGTATTGAAATCAGGATTTATATCAAATTCTTCAAAAGTTGAAAATATATCCTGCTTGACTTCTGGTAGTAAATTTTTACATGACAGGTTTGAGAATAGAATTTTTCCTTTAGTGTCAATAAACATAGCAGCATCACTCATCTGAGAAAAAATTAACTGTATTTTTTCTTTTTCTGTTTTCAGGTTATCAAAAAGTTTTGCTGTTTCAATGGAGATTGCTGATTGACTGGCAAAAGTTTCAAGTATCTGTAAGTCGGTTCTGTTAAATTTTAAGTTATTCTTTTTATTTACTACTTCAAGAACTCCTATGAGTTTGTCTTTATAAATTACAGGCACCGCGAGTACAGATTTTGTTTTGAATTCAATATACATATCAGTTTTATCTGACCATCTGGGGTCTTTTAGGACATTATGAACTAATACTGACTTTTTTTCCTTTGCTACCCAGCCAGCAATTCCTTCTCCTATTTTTAATCTTATATGTTTTATTTTTTCTGTTTTATCGCCAAGAGCTACATCAAAAACAAGTTCTTTTGTTTTTTCATCAAGTAGCAAAATTGAAGAGCCCTCTGCGTTTACTATTTCCATTGCAATTTTCATAATATTAAATAAAACATCTTCTGTAGAAAGGGTAGATGACAGAATTTTACCTGCTTGTAATAAATTTGTCAGTTGTTTTTCATTTAGTTTAATTTTATTTTTTCTCATTTGAAATTTTTTCAGCAATTACTTCTTTGCTGTGTGAAGATGTTACAACTCCGCCAGAAATTATTATTTTGAATGCTTCTTCAATACTTATTTCTAATGGTATTGTTTCTTTTTCATTAACAAAGAAAAAATATCCTGTGGTTGGATTTGGGGTTGATGGCACAAATATACCCAGAAAATTTTCTTTGTTTGAATTAGAATCTGGTTCTGAAGTTACAAATCCTAAGGTATATATTCCTTTTCTTGGCCATTCAATAAGGACAACCCTGTGATATTTTTTTTGTTTTGAGAAAATAAACTGAACAAATTCTCTTGCAGATGTATAAAGTCCTCTTAAGAAAGGGATTTTTATTAGAATATCTTCAATTTTTGAAAGGATTTTTCTGCTTGCTATGTTTGTTGCAAGAATACCTGCTATATAGATTACAAAAATAGTCACCAGGAAACTTGTAATGGTCAGTAAAAATGATGCTGGCTCTTTTTCAAAGAAAAGTTCAAATATTGGGCCAAGAAAAGGTTTTGTTATATTGCCTATCCATTTGAATATTATCCAGAGTATTGCAAGTGAAATCCATAGTGGTAATATAACTATAAGTCCTGTAATAAAATATTTTCTGAAATTGGCAAACCATCCTTTTTGTGTTTCCTGTTGAGTTTTTGGTTCTTCTATCATTTTTTTTGTCCTTCTATATGGTCTTTATAGTATTTTGAGAATTCATGAGTTCCTTCGCCTTTTGTAAAGAAAAACATCAAGTCAGTTTTGGCAGGGTATAATGCTGCTTTTGTAGATTTTAACCCCGGATTACATATTGGCCCGGGCGGAAGTCCATAGTGTAAATATGTGTTATAAGGTGACTCAAATTTTATATCTTTATATGTCAATTTATCTTTATATTTTTTTAATGCATATCTGACAGTTGCACATGACTCAAGCAACCAGCCCTTTTTAAGACGATTGTGAAAAACACCAGAAATTATATCTCTTTCTTTATCAAGTTTTGCTTCTTTTTCTATAATTGAGGCAAGTGTAACAACCTGATGAACACTCATACCAATTTCTTTTGCTCGGTTCTTAAATTCTTCAGTAAATCTTTTTTCAAATTCCTGTTTCATTCTTACAACAATTTTTTCTTCAGTGGTATCAGGTTCAAAAAAGTATGTTTCTGGGAAAAGGTAACCTTCAAGTTTATTTTTTTTAACAATTTCCATGAATTTTTCTTTTTTCCCAAGACCTTTTTGTTCAATTAGTTCAGCAATTTGTTCTGCTGTGTAGCCCTCTGGAATAGTTATTTTTATTTTCAATGTTTGTCCTTTCCTTAACATATATATAATTTTTAGAAAATTCATTTTTTGGTTGAACTTATATGTTCCACTCTGGAATTTTTTTGTTGAACCAGTTAAATCAGATATAAATAAGAAAATATCTTTGTTCAGGATTAGTTTCTTTTCATGTAGAATTTTTGCTATTTCTTTTCCTGTTGAACCATCCGGTATTTTTACTATAACAGGTTCACCTGACAATGTTAAATGGTATAAAATGGTGATAATTATTGAAATGCCAAGAAATGTTGTTATTAGTTTTAATATTTTTCTTAACATCTTTTTCTCTCTAAGTATGTCTGAAGAATAATTGCAGCAGTAATTTTGTCTATATTTTTTTTCCTTTTTTTTCTTGAGATATCTGATTCAATTAGTGTTTTTTCTGCCTGTTCTGTTGTAAGTCGTTCGTCAATAAATTCAATATCAATATTGACAAAATTTTTTAACTGTTCAATAAATGAAAATACTTTTTCTGATGAACTTCCATAGGAACCATTCATATTTATAGGCAGTCCTGCAATTATTTTTTCAACAGAATATTTTTGAACTATTTTTTTTATTTCTTCAAAGACATTTTTGTTATTTTCTATTGTCAGAAGCGGTTGAGCAGTTATTCCAAGAGGGTCACTCAGAGCAAGCCCAATTCTTACATCTCCATAGTCAATTGCAAGTATTCTCATTTAATTATTTTTTTGTTTTGCTAAAAGTTCTGATATAGTAACAAACCTGTATCCTTTGAGTCTAAGTTGCCATATAATTTCAGGTAAAGCTTCAAGGGTTGGTTTTCTTCCAAGATGTAAAAGAATAATATCATTGGGTTTAGTATTTTCTATGATAAATTTACTTATTTCTTTACTGGTTTTGGATGGCTCGTGGTCTTTTGGAAGAATATCCCACAGGATTGTTTTATATCCAAGCCCGGAAATAAAGTTTATTGTCTTCTGGTTAAATTTTCCACCCGGGGGTCTAAATAAATATGTGTTTATTCCTGTTGCTTTTTGTATAACTTTTCTTGTGTTTTCCAGTTCTGAGAACAAATCGAAATTTTCCAGGTGGGTTATATTTTTATGTGTGTAGGTATGGCCCCCTAGTTCGTGTTTTTTTTCTGTGATAAGTTTAGTAAGAATCGGATATTTCTCAACATGTCTTCCGATAACAAAAAAAGTTGCCTGAACATTTTCATTTTCAAGAATATCAAGAAGTTTTTCCGTGTATTCAGGATAAGGACCATCGTCAAAAGTTAGTGCAACGCAGTAAGGATATCTATGATTTAGATAATGTAAATCCTCAGTTCCTTTTGAGACAATAATTACACTGCCAGTGAGTATAAAAATTATAATTACCAGTATTAATTCATATCTTCTTATTAGCATAAATCAAATTTTTCTAAAGGAGTATAAATTGGACCTGAACCTGTAAGTTTACTCTGAAAAAGAACAACCTGTGATACTTCTGTTTCTCCTATAAAATCAAGTTGAAGTTTTTTAAGAATATCAGTAAGTTTTTCTAAATTTTTTGTACTTTTGAATCTACCAATAGTTAAATGACACGAAAAATTCTTTTCAGAAGGACTCAATCTTTCTGCTATTGTTTTTAGTTGATTTTCTCCTTCTTTTACTCCTAGCCATAGAACTCTCGGAAATTTCATATTTAGAAATACGCCAAAACCTGAGATAGATAGTTTAAACTTTTTTATACCATCTATTGCTTTTAAGATAGTTTTTTTAATGCTTTCTATCTTGTCTTCAGGGGTTTCACCAATAAATTTTAATGTTATATGCAGGTTTTCTTTTTCAACCCATTTGATGCTACAATCTGCAGTTTTTAATTTTTCAATAATATTGTATATTTTTTCTTTTAGGGTGTTATCTAAATCAATCGCGATAAATAATCTCATTTTGCCATGACCTCGTTTGGTCCGGATTCGCTTACTATTGATTTGGTAAAAAGTGTTGCATAGTAATGCAACCGCTACAAAAAATGATGTTGCTTGTTTGTGAATACAAATTTTTAATCAAGGATAAATCCTTGACTACATTATTTTTAAAGATTTTTATCAAGACATTGGCAATGATAAAAGTTTTCTTCTCAGTAAATCCAGTGCGAAGTTTGCTGAACGTTCTTTTATTTCTAATCTGTTACCAGTGAAATTTACTTTTTTTGATATTTCATCTGAATTAGTTACGACTGCAAAACATACTGTTCCTACTGGTTTTGATGGTGTTTCACCAGTAGGACCTGCAATTCCTGTAACTGCACAGGATATATCACTATGGGATATTTTTCTAATACCTCTTGCCATCTCAGTTGCTGTTTCTTCTGATACAGCACCAAATTTATTTAATGTCTCTTCGCTGACACCCAATATTTCAACCTTTGCCTTGTTTGAATAGGCAACAACTCCTTGAAGAAAATATACTGAACTTCCTGGAATATTAGTAATTTTATTTGAAATAAGCCCGCCGGTACAGGACTCAGCAACAGAAAGTGTTTTTTTGTTTTTTATTAAAAGTTCGCCAACTACACTTTCAAGTGTTTGGTTGTCTTCTCCATATATATTTTCTTTTAAGACAGAATATGTTTCTTTTTTTATATTGTTAAGCATTTCATCTACAAGCATTTCGTCTGTGCCGGTAACATTTATTTTTATATCAATTATCATTGTCTGATGACATAAGATTGTAAAGTCAACAAAACCACCTTCTATTTTTCTTTCAGTTTCAACTATTGGAAGTATCAACTCGTTTACTTTTGATTCCGGTAATCCAAAAACATGAATTGTTTTTGTTTTAGTAATCTTTTTTTCAAATTTTTCTTTTAAGTATGGCAGAACATTTGATTCAAACATAGAATAAAGTTCTTTTGGTGGTCCAGGCAGTAAAAAAATAAATTTTTCTTTTTTCTGGACTTTCTGTTTGATGATTTGGCCCGGGGCGGTTCCAATTTTATTTGATATGTATTCTGCTCCGTCAATTATATATGCCTGTTTTTCATTTCCTTTTGGCATTTCTATATTTCTTTCAGCAAAATGTCTTGCAATTGAATGCATTATTTCTTTGTTGAATACTAATTTTTTCTTTAGAACTTTTGAGACCGCCTCACGGGTAAGGTCATCAAAAGTTGGGCCAAGTCCTCCTGTGATAATTACTATATCTGAACGGTTAAAACTTTCTTGAAATACATCAACCATTTCATTTAGATTGTCAGGGACTGTAATAGCCCTGTTGATTTCAATTCCTATTGATTTGAGTTTTTCCCCTAAATAGACAATATTGGTATTTGTTTTACTTGATAGGAGTTCAGTGCCAACAGCGATTACTTCTGTGTGCATCTTAGTGGTAAAATCCTATTTTCTTTTTTTCTGGAAGTTGTGTTATTTTTATTTCTCCAAAATGCTGTTCATATTTTTTGATGTTTTCTTCAAGAGCAATCAGTAATCTTTTTATGTGTGCAGGAGAGGTTATTACCCTTGAGCGAACTTTTGCCTTAGGTGCCTGTGGCTGAACAAAAATAAAGTCAATTATGAATTCTGTTTCAGAATGACCTATCATTGCAAAATTACAGTAAACTCCCTGTGCTGTTTGTTCGTCAATCTCTATTTGAATCTGCTGTGTTGTCTGTTGTTCTGCCATTTTTTCCTCCTGAAAAAATTTTGTAAAAACAAAATACAAGTATTGATAGAATTGTTGTCCAGGAAACAATTAAAAATATCCAGCCAAGAGTTTTCATTTTTTTACTTATTTCTATTTGCCCATGCCTGTCTGACAAGCACTGCAAGGACTATAAAAATTGTTAAAAGGTTAATTCTTGTATATAAGACAATATGATAGTTCTCTCTGGGAATATTTTTCATTAAAATAGTTGGAATTCCCTGCTGATAGAACCAGAAGCCAAGTATAAAAATTAAAAAAGCAGGTGTTATGTATTTTATTATAAATTTATAAAATTTTGGTATAGTTATGTCTGCTCCTGAATGAATTTCTTCCCATGCTTTGTCAATTCCAAATATCCATGCAAATAGAATTGTTTCTATTGTGGCAAATAAAACAAGACAAAAAGTTCCACCCCAGAAGTCAAGTTCATCTACTACGCCCTGTCCTAAGAAGAAAATTGATGGCTGACATAACAAAAATGTAATTACAGAAAAAATCATAACTGCATTTTTTCTTGGAATATTGAATTCATCTTCTAAGAAAGCAATTGCTGGTTGTGCAAGTGAAACACTTGAGGTTATTCCTGCAAGAAATAAAAGTATAAACCACAGGAAAGCAAAAATAGTTCCAAGAGGTATTCTTAAAAAAATCAGAGGCATTGTGACGAAGCCAAGATTGAAGGCACCGCCAGATGCTATTTTTACAACTTCTTCTGGTCCAAAAAATACAAAAGCAGCAGGAATAACTATACTTCCACCTAAGATTACTTCTGCAAATTCATTAGTCGCAGCTGAAGTTAGTCCTGAAAGAACAACATCGTCATTTTTTGTAAGATAACTTGCATAGGTAAGAATTACTCCAATTCCAACTGAAAGAGTGAAAAAAATCTGGCCTGCTGCGGCAAGCCACACTTTTGCACTTTTTAATGCAGAAAAATCTGGATTCCATAAAAATCCCAATCCATTTTTTAAGTTCCAGTCAGGTTTGGCCGGGTCAGGTGTTCCAAAAGTTAAAACTCTTATTATAAGAATTATTCCGCATATAAAAAGGACTGGCATTGCCCATCTACATAGTTTTTCTATTCCTCCTTTTATTCCGTGATAAATTACCCAGATATTTAGAATAAAAGTAATAATAAAAAATATATATGCTGTGCCAAGACCATTGAAAAATTGGTTAGATTCAAGTCCTTGATATCCTCTTAAAAATGCCTGCATACTACTTTGATTTGTTGCATTTGCGTATTTTCCTGTAAGAGAAAAAAAAGCATAGCCAAGAAGCCATGATTCAATGTATGTATAATATATAAAAATAACAATAGGTCCAAAAATTCCTATTACTCCAAAATATTTTATGAATCTGTTCTTTGACCACATTGAATGAAAAATTCCGGGAGCAGTTCCATGTCCAAATCCACCACCAAATCTTCCTGCTGTCCATTCAATCCACATTAGAGGTAGCCCGAGGAGAAGAAAAGAAATAAA
>Ga0207433_10009950_pt1 | contig 14975 bp, 13 predicted proteins | sample YelNatPaOPGAMG01_FD_187559 | JGI IMG/M metagenome (GOLD analysis project Ga0207433, IMG submission 187559) | Hot spring thermophilic microbial communities from Obsidian Pool, Yellowstone National Park, USA - OP-RAMG-01 (SPAdes) (version 3) | ecosystem: Environmental > Aquatic > Thermal springs... | reverse complement strand
CGTGGACAAAATCATGCGCGTAGCCGGCGTGCGGATCTTTGGCCCGCGCGCGCGCCATGATCGACATTGTCACCTCGGCCAAATAATCGAACACGAGGTAGTCGAGCCGGCCGTCGTTCAGCAATTGCGGCACGGCGATGGCACTGTCACCCCAGAAGGCGGAAGCGCCGCCGATACGGATCATGCGTCGCACCATCCTGCTCTCCTTCAGCCGCGCTGCCCATGGCCCGAACCGGCCCAGGCCGGCGGGCGTTTCTCGGCGAAGGCGCGCACGCCCTCGCGGCCCTCGGGGCCGCGCCAGCAGTCGCGAAACGCCTGCGCCGCCATATCGCGATAGCGCTCGGGGTCGGTGACCGACGCGGTTTGCAGCAAATGCTTGGTCACGGCGTTCGCCCCTGGCGCACAGCGTCCGATCTCGGCGAAGAGCCGGGCAAGGTGGGCAGTGATCTCGGCCTCGTCGGCAGCGGTCCGATCGGCGAGACCCAAAGCCAGCGCTTCCGCTCCGTCCAGCCGTCGGCCGGTCAACGCCAATTGCCGCGCAAGGCGCAGCCCGAGCCGGCCAACCACATAGGGCGCGATCTGTGCTGGGGGCAGGCCAAGCCCGGTCTCCGAGAGCGCAAAACGCGCGTTCGGCCCGGCGATGATGAAATCTGCACAGCAAGCGAGCCCAAATCCGCCGCCGAAGGCCGGGCCATCGACCACGGCGATGGTGACCAGCGGATGCGCATCGAGTGCGGCAAAGAGTTCGCCGCCGCGCCGGTTGGCGGCATAGATCGGATCGATCGTATCGGGCGGATCGGGCACCCCCGCGCCGGTCCCGCGCGCGCGGCGCAAATCGGCGCCGGCGCAGAAGGCGCCGTTGCTGCCGCTGAGGATCAGCGCCCGCAGCGAGCGATCCTCCCGCGTCGCCGCGAGGATCGCAAAGAGGTCGGCGGTAAGCTCGGCCGTCATGGCGTTCCGCGTCGCCGGGTCGTCGATGGTCGCGAACAGACGCCAATCCTCTCGCTCGAGCCGGATCACGGTGGTCGCGGGAAGTGTCGTCATGGCGCCACCCAACCCCATTGCCGGGCGGCCAGTTCCTGCGCGGCGATGACGCCAAAAAATGGATCCGCATCCACTCCGCCATAGTCCGCGGGAAAGCCGATCTGGAGCAAACCGGTCTCTGCGGCACGCTCGTAAAGCGCACGAGGGAAGCTCTCCGCCTCGTCCCATGCCGCCGCATACGGTTCGATTTCGCGCGCCACAAAACGGCGCATGGTGGCGCGAAAGAGGTGATGCGCCTCGGTGAGGAACGGGCTCGGCGCCGGCGCTGTCGGATCGTGCGGCATGGTCCCTCTCAGAGCCTGAAAATCAATCGAACTTGAAAAAATGCCCTCTGGAAATATTGGCTTTTTTTCGTCGGTTTCCGAGAAAGAGGGCATTTTTTTTCAAACTCTCAAACCGCGCCGCCGGCCGGTTCCACGACGGCCAGCACCTGCCCGAGCACGACTTGATGGCCGGGCGCAACCGCAAGGCGCGTCAGAACGCCATCACGCGGGGCCGGCAAGGTCACCTCCATTTTCATGGCCTCGAGCGTGAGCACGCCCTGGCCGCGGACTACCTTCTCGCCCGCTGCTCGCGCGACCCCGACGACCCGGCCACTCATCGGCGCCCGCACTGTTCCGTCCCCCTCTCCCCCCTCCTGCCGCGCCGTGCTGACGCGGCTCTGCGGGGCGAAGAGGAAATCCTGTCCGCCGCATTTGAGCCATAGCGCCTCGCCCTGCCAAGCAAAGCGATAGCAGAGAGAGGTCTCCCCGACCATGATCTCGCCCGGCTCGCCCGCCGCCGCAGGCGTGCCGACGATGACCATTTCCCGGCCCTCCAGGCGCAGCATGGCCTGCCCCCGCCCCGCTTCGATTTGTCCCTGCCGTTCGAGTGCTACGGGGGCGCGGCAGGCAAGGCGCCAAGGGCGGGGCAGCGGCGGCGTGCTGCTCCAGCCGCGCCACGCCTCGGGCCAGGAAGCCGCCAGCGGGTTCGCGACAACCGCGAGCCAGGCGGCGAGCCCCCAGATGGAAGAATCCGGGGCGGCGGCGCGGCTGGCGTCATCGGGGAAATGCGTCGGAATGAACGCGGTCGAAACGGTGTCGCCGGCAAGGAAGGCGGGATGGCGAAGCAGCCGGATCAGAAACTGCCGGTTGGTGGCGACCCCGAGCAGCGTCGTTTCCTCGAGCGCCAGGGCGAGCCGCGCCATCGCGTGCGCGCGATCAGCGCCATGGGCGATCACTTTGCCGAGCATGGAATCGTAGTGCGGGCTGACCACGACGCCAGGGGCGAGGGCTGCGTCGCAACGGGCCGCCGGGCTTGGCGCCCACAACAGGATCGTGCCGGCGCGCGGCAGGAAGCCATCCCCCGGTTCCTCGGCGCAAAGCCGAGCCTCGACAGCATGGCCTTGGTGATAAATGTCCTCTTGGCGCAATGGCAAGGGCTCGCCCCGGGCGATGCGCAGCTGCCATTCCACGAGATCGATCCCGGTGATCAGTTCGGTCACCGGATGTTCGACCTGTAGCCGCGTGTTCATTTCCATGAAATAGAAGAGGCCCTCGGCGTCGAGCAGGAATTCGACGGTGCCGGCGCCGACATAGCCGATGGCGCGCGCGACCGTGATCGCCGCCTCGCCCATCCGCCGCCGCAGCGTCTCGTTCATCCCCGGCGAGGGCGCCTCTTCGATCACCTTCTGATGCCGACGCTGCACCGAGCAATCGCGTTCGCCGAGATGCACAATCCGGCCATGCGCGTCGGCAAAGATCTGAATCTCGACATGGCGTGGCGCGATCAGCGCGCGTTCGAGGATCAATTGGCCGTTGCCGAACGCCGCCTTGGCCTCGGCGGCGGCAGCGCGGAGCGCTGGGGCAAGCTCCGTGGGCTCGGAGACCAGGCGCATGCCGCGCCCGCCGCCGCCCGCCGCCGCCTTGACCATCACCGGATAGCCGATCTCTCGCGCCGCCGTGCCGAAGACTTGCTCAGACTGATCCTCCCCGTCATAGCCTGGGATGACCGGCAAGCCGATCGCTGCCATCCGCCGGCGCGCCGCCGCCTTGTCGCCCATCGCCGCGATTGCCTGAGGCGGCGGGCCGACAAAAACCAGGCCCGCATCCGCGACCGCCTGGGCGAAGGCCGCATTCTCGGAGAGAAAGCCATAGCCTGGATGGATTGCCGCCGCACCAGCGCGGCGGGCGAGCGCGATGATTGCCTCACCGCGGAGATAGGATTGCGCCGGGGTCTCCCCCCCGATCGCGATCGCGTCATCGCAGGCGGCGCGGTGGGGGCTCGCGCGGTCGGCGTCGGAATAGATCGCGAGGGTGGTGATCCCCATCCGGCGCGCGGTGCGGGCGATACGAAGCACGATCTCGCCGCGATTGGCGATCAAGAGCGGCGAGAGGCGCTGCCCGGTGGCGATCTGCGGCGAAATTACGGGGACGTGGTCCATGACCGTCACATCCGTGCCACGCCAAAACTCAGTCCCGAGAGGGCGCGGCGCCGCCCGGCGCGGCAGATGTCGAGCGTGAAGCCGAGGACATTGCGGGTGTCACGCGGATCGATCACGCCATCATCGAGCACTGCCCCAGAAGTATAAAACGCCGAAGTCTGGCGCTCGAAGGTTTCGATCACGCGGGCCCGCGTTGCGGCGATGGCGACGTCATCGGGCGCCATGCCACGGGCACGCGCCGCCTCCTCGGCAACGATCGCCATGGTGAGGGCCGCCTGCTCGGCGCCCATCACCGCGGTGCGCGCGCCGGGCCAGGAGAAAATGAAATCCGGCCCGAGGCCACGCCCGCACATGCCGTAATTGCCGGCGCCATAGGAGGCGCCGCAGACGATGGTAATTTGCGGCACGCCGGCATTGGCGACCGCCTGGATCATCTTCGAGCCGATTTTGATCATGCCCTCACGCTCGGACTGCGTGCCGACGATGTAGCCGGTGGTGTTCTGGAGGTAGACGAGCGGGGTTCCGGTCTGACAGCAGAGCTGGATGAACTGCGTCGCCTTGTTGGCGCCCGCCGGGTCGAGCGGGCCGTTATTGGTGAGGAGGCCGACCGCGTGGCGATGGACGCGCGCCTGGGCGCAGACCGTCGCCGGGCCATAGAGGGGCTTGTATTCGAGAAAATCCGAGGCATCGACGATCCGTGCGATGACCTCGCGCATATCCACCGGCTTGCGCCCGTCCTTGGGCATGATGCCGAGCAACTCTTCGGCGGAAAAACGCGGCGCCGGGCCCGTGGCTGGCCGCTCCTCGCCGCGATCCCAGCCGAGACGCGCGATGAAATCGCGCAGGATACGGATGGCATCGACATCGTCCTCGGCGAGATATTCGGTGAGGCCGGAGACAGTGGCGTGCATCATCGCGCCGCCGAGTTCCTCATCGGTGGCGACCTCTCCCGTCGCCGCCTTGAGCAGCGGCGGGCCGGCGAGAAAAGCCTTGGCGCGGCCGCGCACCATGATCACGGTGTCGGCGAGACCGGTCATATAGGCGCCGCCGGCCGTGGACGAGCCGTGGGTGACGGCGATCACCGGGATGCCGGCTGCCGATAATCGTGCCAGATTGGCAAAAAGCGCGCCGCCGCGAACGAAATCCTCGACCTTGTAATCGAGCAAATTGGCCCCGGCCGATTCGACGAGATGCACGAAAGGCAGACGCTGGCGGAGCGCGATTTCCTCGAGGCGAAGGAATTTTGTGCCGCCCATCGGCCGCGCGGCGCCGGCGCCGATCCCGGAATCGTCGGTGACAATCAGGCAGCGCGTGCCCGAGATGTAGCCGATGCCGGCGATGCCGTTGGTCCCAGGGATGGACTTCGCGGGATCGTCGGTATCCCGCAAGTAGCCGGCTAGCGCGCAAAGTTCGAGATAAGGCGCGCCTTCGTCGAGCGCGAGTGCCAGGCGCTCGCGCGGCAGCAATTGCCCGCGGCGGGTAAAGCGGGGCGCGGAAGCCATGGACGCGGCGCGGGCGCGGCCCATCAGCCCGCGCAAATCATCGAGCAAGCCACGCATATGGCTGGCGTTTTCTTCGAAACCGGGGCCGCTGCCGACGAAACCCGTCTGAAACCCATCGCTCACCGCCCTAGCGCCTCTCACGTCCCGGCAGAATGCCCATGCCCTTGGCGATGATGCTCAGCATGACTTCGTCCGCGCCGCCGCCGATCGAGGTCAAGCGACCGTCGCGATACATGCGCGAGATCTCGCTCTCGGTCATGAACCCCATGCCGCCCCAATATTGCAGGCAGCTATCGATGACTTCCCGGAGCAGCCGCCCGGCGGTGAGCTTGGCCATGGAAGCGAGCTGAGTGACATCCGCGCCGCCGAGCATGGTCTCGACCGCGCGATAGACCAGTGAACGCAGCAGCTCAACCTTCGTCTGCAACTCGGCGAGGCGGAAATGGACGACCTGATTGTCAAGCACCGAGCGACCAAAGATCATGCGGTTCGCGGTATAGTCGATCGTCATGGCGATGGCGCGCTCCATCTTGCGCAAGCACCCGGCAGCAGCCCAAAGACGTTCGATCTGGAACTGCTCCATCTGATAGATGAAGCCCTTGTTTTCCTCGCCGATACGATAGCGCTGCGGTACGCGCACATCGGTGAGAAAAATCTGCGCCGTATCGGAGGCCCGCATGCCGAGTTTGTCGAGCTTGCGGGCGACTTCCACGCCCTTGCTCCGCATCGGCATGCAGATCAGCGATTTGTTGCGGTGCGCCGGCCCATCGGAGGTATTGGCAAGCAGGCACATCCAGTCCGCCTGGGTGCCATTCGTTGTCCACATCTTGCCGCCATTTATCACATAGTCATCGCCGTCTTTCCGCGCGGTGGTCTTGATGGAGGCGACATCGGAACCGGCGCCAACCTCCGAGACCCCAAGACAGGCAACATACTCGCCGCTGATCGAGGGGGCGAGGAACTCGCGTCGCAAGCTATCCGAACCATGCCGTGCCAGCGCCGGTGTCGCCATGTCCACCTGCACGCCAACCGCCATGGCGACCGAAGCGCATTGGGTATTGCCGAGCGCCTCGCAAAACGCCAAGCCATATGAGTAGTCGAGTCCCAATCCGCCATAGGCTTCCGGCTTGGTGATCCCAAGGAAACCGTTCTGCCCCATCTTCCGGAACAGCGCATGGGCCGGAAAAATGCCCTCTTGTTCCCACGCTGCGACATGAGGATTGATCTCGGCCTCGACGAACCGTGTCACGGATTCCATCAAGGCGCGGTGCGGCTCGGCATAGATCATGGACGTCTGTTCCCCCGGCGGACAAATACACTGGCCAACGCCACTGCCGCCGTCCAGTGTGTTTTACGGTCGCGTTGCGTCTATAATGAGAGAACCCGGGAAGACATGCAAGACCCCCTTTCAGCTACGGTAGTGATATCGGAGACCCGGCGCGCGCGGGGGCGACCACGCGACCCGGGTCTCGAAACCCGGGTGTTCGATGCTGCTATCGCGCTTTATGCCGAGACCGGCTGGCCCGGCTTTCATTTCGACGCCGTCGCCCGTGGCGCCGGCGTCGGGAAGGCGGCGCTCTACCGCCGCTGGGGCAGCCGCGGCGCGCTGCTGCGTGAAACGTTGGAGGCGCGCTGGTATTCCGTCGCCCAGATCGACACCGCAAGCCTACGCGGGGATCTCCTCGCGCTCGCGCGGATGTGCTTCGACAAGCTGACCGGTCCCTATGGACGGGTGGCTCTTCACCTCCATGCCGACGCCCAACGCTTTGGCGAGATGCGGGAGTCCACCGGCCCCTGGGGTGAGGCGGTGATACGGCAGAGTCGGTTGATGGTACGCCGCGCCATCGCGCGCGGAGAAATTCCCGCCTCGATCAATCATGGATTGATCATCGATGCCGTCGTCGGCGGCGTCACCAATCACGTCGCGGCGACCCCCGAGCGGCTGCGCCCTGCCATGATGGCACAAGCCGAACGGTTCCTGGCCGACCTCGTCGATCTTGTGGTGCGCGGCATCGGTATGCACCGCTAATCACACAATATTATACAGGACACTCACGCGGTAACCCTGAAATGCCACGACCCCAGTAATGACCGGCGGGGGATTGCGGCGGCTCAATGTTATGCCAGCGCCAGCGCGAGTTGCCGGGCGGGCGGATCGGGCGCGGCGTCGAGATGGCTGAGTGCGACGCCCAGCAGGCGAATGCCGCGGCGCGGCGGGAAAAGCGGGCGCAGCAGATCAAAGCTGATCCGCTCGATCATCGCGGGCGAAATGATCGCCCCGGCCATTGTGCGGCTGCGGGTGATTTGCTGAAAGTCAGCGTATTTGACCTTCACCGTCACTGTCCGCCCGCTCAACCCCTCGCGCGCATAGGTGGACCACAGCTTGACGAGGAGCGGCGCGAGAGCCGAAACCAATTCGTCCCACACTGTCAGGTCGCGGGCAAAAGTGGTCTCGGCGCCGAGCGATTTGCGCCGCCGCTCGGCCACGACCGGCCGCGTATCCTCGCCACGCGCGGCGGCGTAATAGAAAGCGCCGGCCTTGCCGAAGCGCGCGGTGAGAAAAGCGAGGGGATAACCCCGCAGATCGCCCCCGGTATGGATGCCGAGCGCTGCCATCCGCGCCGCCGTCACCGGCCCGATGCCGTGGAATTTCGCCACCGCCAGGTCTGCAACGAAAAGCGGGCCGATCTGCGGCGTGATGACGAACAACCCATCCGGCTTGCGATGGTCGGAGGCGATTTTGGCGAGGAATTTGTTGTAGGAAACGCCCGCCGAGGCGGTCAGCCCGGTCTCGGCGCGGATGCGCATTTTGATCTCACGGGCGATGGCGGTTGCCGAGCCGCGATCGAGCAGCGGTGCGGTGACATCGAGATAGGCTTCATCGAGCGAGAGCGGCTGGATGAGCGGGGTGTAGCAGGCCAGGATCGCGTGCACCTGGCGCGAGACCGCTTTGTATACCTCGAAGCGTGGGGCGACGAAAACCAGGTCGGGACATTGCCGTCGGGCACGGACCGAGGCCATCGCCGAGTGGACGCCAAAGCGCCGCGCCTCATAGCTCGCTGCCGCCACCACGCCCCTTGGCCCGGCGCCGCCCACGGCGAGCGGCACACCGCGAAGGGCGGGGTTGTCGCGCTGCTCCACGGAGGCATAGAAAGCGTCCATGTCGATATGGATGATGCGGCGGTGTTTCGGGGCCTGGTCCGACGCGAGTGGCATGGTGGGCCGACAAATAGCACCGTGCCGGGCGCGCGGGAACGGAGACGGCTTTCAAACCGAGACACGCCCAGCGGCCTTGCCATGAGGGCGGCTGCTCGCCAAAGGAAAGCACATGGACGACAGCCCTCTCGACCACCCGGCCCCGCATGCCGGCGCGGCACCCTATCATGCCGGGCGCTTCCATAACCCCGGCGCGCCGCCGCCACGCAAGCGTGGGCTCGGCTTCCTGCGCTGGCGGCTCAGCGCGCGCGGGGCTGCCTGGCCACGCCAGGTGCCCAATTCCTCTTTCCCGCCGCCGCCCGCGGACATCGCGCCGGACGAGGTCGCGGCGAGCTTCATTGGCCATGCCACGTTTTTCCTCAACCTCGCGGGGCTTCGCGTGCTCACCGACCCGATATTCAGCGAACGCTGCTCGCCGGTCTCCTGGGCGGGGCCGAAGCGCGTGCGCCCGCCGGGGCTCCGGCTCGCCGATCTGCCTCCGATCGACCTCGTGCTGATCTCGCATTGCCATTACGATCACATGGATCTTCCGAGCCTTCGCGCGCTCGCCGCGCGTGATCGGCCACGCTTCGTGACGCCGCTCGGCAATGCCCGTCATCTCGCGCGCGCCGGGATCAAAGAGGCGGTGGAACTCGATTGGTGGCAGAGCTTCGAAGGCACGGATTGGGCGGTCACCGCGACGCCCGCGCGGCATTTTTCGGCACGCAGTCCGTTCGACTTCAACCGCGCACTTTGGGCCGGATTCATGCTGCGGCGCGGGCCCGGACAGGTGTTTTTCGCCGGCGATTCTGGCGCCGGGCCGCACTGGGCGGAAATCCGTGCCCGGCTCGGCGCGCCTGATCTCGCCCTGCTCCCGATCGGCGCCTATGAACCGCGCTGGTTCATGGCGCCGGTGCACATGGACCCCGCCGAGGCGGTCGCGGCCCATCTCGCGCTCGGCGCGCGCCATTCGGTCGGAATGCATTTTGGCACTTTCAAACTCACCGACGAGGCGATCGACGCGCCGCCCCAGGCGCTCGCCGCGGCGCGCCGCGCCGCCGGGCTGGCGCCCGCTTCATTCATCGTGCAGGGCTTCGGCGAGACGCGGGTGTTTCCCCTCAGAGCGTGAAAATCAGTCGAACTTGAAAAAGCGTGCCTTCTGAAAATATTGGTGTTTTCCCGTCGATTCCCGTGCAAGAGGGCCTTCTTTTTCAAACTCTCAGCGGCGCACGGCACTCCCACTGGTGATGCCGCCATCGATCACCAATTCCGCACCGGTCATGTAGCTGGAAGCATCAGAGGCCAGAAACACCACGCCATTGGCGATCTCCTGCGCCGCGCCGGCACGGCCCATGGGCGCGCCCACAGCCGCCATCGCGTGCGCATCGAGCGGGGCGTTGCGCCGCGGGTCGGGCGCGATTTTGTCCCAGATCGGCGTGTCGATGATGCCGGGATGGACGGTGTTGATGCGCACATTATCCTTCGCACTCGCGCACTCCATTGCCGCCGCCTTGGCGAACAACCGCACGCCGCCCTTGGTCGCGCAATAGCCGGCAAGCCCGATGGAGCCACGGATTCCCGCGACCGAGGAGAGGATGATGATCGAACCGCCGCCCGCACGGCGCATTGCCGGCACGGCATATTTCACCGAAAGGAACACGCCATCGAGATTGACCGCGCTCTGCCGCCGCCACTCGGCGAGCGACATCTCCAGCATCGGCACCATGATCGCGATGCCGGCATTGGCGACCATCACATCGAGCTTGCCGCCCAGCGCCTCGGCTGCGGCGATCACCCCCGGCCAGGCCGCCTCGTCGGTCACGTCCTGATGCAGGAAACGCGCGTGACCGCCGGCTCGCGCAATGCGCCCGGCGACCGCTTCGCCACCTGCGGCGTCGATATCGGTGAGCAGCACCGCAGCCCCTTCGCGCGCCAGCGTCTCGGCGGAGGCCGCCCCGATGCCCGAGCCGGCGCCGGTGACGATCGCGGTTTTGCCCTGGACCTGTCCCATCCACGTTCCCCTCTGCCGGCTTTTGCTGACATCTTCCCCGTGCGGGTGGCGCTTTGTCAACGCGGCCGGTCAGTCGTCAAGGATCAAGGGGCAAGGATTAAGGACAAGGTCAGGGCGCTGCTTCCCATCTCCCATTAGGTCCGGATCCCAGCCCTCATCGGATTGTCTGGCGCGCGTGGGAGGGCTAGCGTGGGAGACATAGCATCAAAGCGGCGGGGGAAGCGATGAAAGTAGGCGATGCGATTGCCGAGATCATGAAACGCGAGGGCGTTGAGATTCTCTGCGGCTATCCGGTCAACCACCTGATCGAATACGCGGCCCGAGCCGATATCCGCCCGATCATGGTGCGCCAGGAGCGCATCGGGCTGCACATGGCCGACGCCATCTCGCGCGTCACCTCGGGGCGCACCATCGGCGCTTTCTGCATGCAGCATGGGCCGGGGGCCGAGAACGCCTATGGCGGCGTCGCCCAGGCGTTCAGCGAATCGGTGCCGCTGCTCGTCATCCCGCAAGGCTACCCGCGGCGTATTGCCGGGATCGATCCCAATTACAGCGCCACGCGCGAGATGCGCGGGGTGGCGAAATCGGCGGAGTGGGTGGCACTGCCGGCGGAAGTGCCGAATATCATGCGCCGCGCCTTCTCGCGCCTGAAGAACGGCCGCGGCGGGCCCTGCATCGTCGAGGTGCCGACCGATATCTGGAACGAGGAGATCGGGGACCTCGACTATACCCCCGTGATCCGCGCCCGCACCGCGCCCGACCCGGCCGACGTGCGGCGCGCCGCCGGCCTGATCCTGGAGGCCAAGCGGCCGGTGATCTATGCCGGAACCGGGGTGCAATGGGCTGAGGCCTGGGCGCCGCTCCGGCGTTTCGCCGAGCTGATCGGCGCGCCGGTGACCAGCAGCCTCGGTGGCAAAAGCTCTTTTCCAGAAAACCATCCCCTCTCTCTCGGCTCGGGCGGCAACGCCGTGCCGAAACCGGTCCATCACTTCATCGCCGCGGCCGATCTCATCATCGGCATCGGCTGTTCCTTTACGGAGACTAATTTCGGCATCAAATTTCCGCGAGGCAAAAAACTTATCCAGGCCACGCTCGATCCCTCTCATCTGGCGAAAGATCTGCCGATTGTCGCCGGTCTGCTCGGCGATGCCGGGTTGGTATTGGAGGCGCTGATCGGCGAGCTTTCGCAAACCCTCAAGGTGCCGCGCGACAGCGCCGCAATGGCGCGCGAAATTGCCGCGGTGCGGGAAGCCTGGATGGCAGAATGGCAGCCGATGTTGCGCTCCAATGAAACGCCGCTTTCGCCCTATCGGGTGATCGCCGAGCTGATGGCCGCGACCGATCCGAAAAACACCATCATCACCCACGACGCCGGCAGCCCGCGCGATCAGATATCTCCTTTCTGGGTCTCGACCGAGCCGATGTCCTATATCGGCTGGGGCAAGACGACGCAGCTCGGCATGGGGCTCGGGCTGGCCATGGGGGCGAAACTCGCGCGGCCCGAAAAACTTTGCATCAATGTCTGGGGCGATGCCGCGATCGGTTTCACGGGCATGGATTTCGAAACCGCGGTGCGCGAGCGCATCCCCATACTCTCAATCCTGTTCAACAATTTTTCCATGGCAATCGAGCTCAAGGTGATGCCGATCTCGACCGAGAAATACCGCGCGACCGACATCTCCGGCGACTACGCGGCAATGGCGCGCGCCTTCGGCGGCCATGGCGAGCGCGTCACCGAGCCCGATGAGATCGCCGCGGCCATCCGGCGCGGCATCGCGGCGACGGAGGCGGGTAAACCCGCGCTTCTCGAGTTCATCACCGCCAAGGAGACACGGATTTCGAAATTCTGAGGTTCTGGACGCACTCCTGCAAGCCAGGAGAGTAGGGAGAAAATAATGAAAATCGAGCATGTCGAGACATTGCGAGCGGATGCCGGTTGGCGGATGTTTTCCTATCTGAAAATCGCCACCAGCGACGGCATCATCGGTTGGTCTGAGTTCAACGAGAGTTTTGGTTCCACCGGCCTCGCGGACGTCATCAATGGCCTCGCGCCGGTGTTGATCGGCAAGGATCCACGCCGCTTTGAGGCCATTACGCAATACCTCCATGTGCTGACGCGCCAGTCGCGCGGCGGGATCAACCAGCAGGCGATCGCGGCAATCGAGAACGCGCTTCTCGACATTGCCGGCAAGGCTCTGGGTGTTCCTGTCTGCGCTTTGTTCGGCGGGCCGATCCGCGAACGCATCCCGCTTTACTGGTCGCATTTCGGCACCTATCGGGTGCGCAGTGCGGCGCTGATGGGCGTGCCGCCGATCAAAAACTATGATGATCTCGCCCGCCACGCCGAGGAAGTGAAGGCGCGCGGCTTTCGCGCCCTCAAGACCAATATCCTGCCAATGACCGAGCGTGGCGTCGAGAGCTTCACACCGGGCTTTGCCCGCAGCCCGGGCTGGCCGGAGTTGAATTGGAACAATCGGCTGATCGCGGGCGTTTCGCAACAATTGCAGGCGATCCGCGCGGCGATTGGCGATGAGATGGGGCTTATGCTCGATGTCAATTTCCATTTCAAAACCGAAGGTTTCCGCAGGATCGCCGCGGCTGTGGCACTCGCCAATCTCACCTGGCTGGAGATCGACACGCATGACGCGCCCTCGCTTGCGCTGATCCGCCGCGATGCGCCCTGCGCCATCGCCTCCTGCGAGACGCTGCATGGGCGGCGGGAATTTCGCCCGTTTTTCGAGACCTACGCGATGGATGTCGCGATCGTCGATGTTGTCTGGAACGGCTTGGCCGAGTCGCTCAAGATCGCCGCGATGGCAGATGTTTACGAAACCAACGTCGCGCCGCATAATTTCTACGGCCATCTGTGCAGCGCGATCAGCGCGCATTTCTCAGCCGTCGTGCCGAACTTCCGCGTCATGGAGATCGATATCGACAGCGCGCCTTGGCGCGATGAATTCTATGACAGCATCCCGTTGATCGAGAACGGTGATATGGTCTTGCCGATGAAGCCCGGCTGGGGCATCGGCGTCAACGAGAAAGCGGTGCGCGCGCGTCCGCCGCAAGGCTAAGGGGAAAAGGAACCAACATGGCCAAGTTCAAGATTGTGACGCCGGCGGCGGCAAGTTTTACCGTTGCTGGTGGCGGCTACGACTATGAGATGGAAGCGCTCAACGGGATGGATGCCGAAATCATCGAGGGCCCGGCCAATGAGGATGGCTTCGCAGCCGCTGCGCGTGAGGCCGATGCGATCTACGCCAAGGGCATCCCGATAACCAAGAAAATCATCGACAGCCTGACGCGCTGCAAGGTGATCGCGCTCGGCAGTGTCGGCGTTGACAGCGTCGATATCGCCGCGGCCACGGCGCGCGGCATCCCGGTGACCAACTGTCCCGACACCTTCATCGAGGAAGTGGCTGATCACGCCATGGCACTGCTGCTTGCCGGCTTTCGCCGCGTTGTCGAGCAGGACCGCATGGTGCGCGAGGGACGCTGGCGTGAGGGGCGCCCGGCGCTGCTGCAAATCCCCCGCCTGATGGGCCAAACGCTGGGCTTCATCGCCTTCGGCCATGTCGCGCGTGCCACGGCGCGGCGGGCACGCGCCTTTGGCCTCAACATGATCGCCTATGATCCGTTCATCGAGGAGTTGGTGATGCCGGAATACGGCGTGGTGCCGGCAACGCTTGAGGAGGTGCTGCGCCAGTCAGACTTCGTCTCCATGCACGCCCCGGCAACGCGCGAAGCGGAAGGCATGCTCGGGGAGACACACTTTCGCATGATGAAAAAAAGCGCCATCTTCATCAACACCGGGCGCGGCCCCACCGTGCGCGAAGCCGCCCTCATCCAGGCCTTACAGGAAGGCTGGATCGCCCACGCGGCGCTCGACGTTCTGGAAACCGAGCCGCCGGGCAACAATAATCCGCTGTTGGCCATGACCAACGTGACGCTCAGCGCACATGTCGCCTCGGCCTCGGCGCGGTTCGATCCGGCGCGCAAGCGCCATGTCGGGCGCGAACTCGCGCTCGTGCTGTCCGGCCGCTGGCCGATGAGTTGCGTCAATCCGGCGGTGCTGATGAAATCGGAGCTGCGCCGCTGGCAACCGGTGTCAATGGAGCGCGGGCCGAATAGCTAGCCCGCACTCGGGCGAGCCCCATGAGCCCTGCCGCGCCGCGCATCAGTGGTGTTCTGGAGACCTCGCTCTATGTCGCCGATCTTGGGCGCGCGGCGACGTTTTATCGCGCGCTCTTCGGCTTTGAGGAATTCATGCGCGATCAGCGGATGTGCGCGCTCGGCGTGCCGGGTGGGCAGGTATTGTTGTTGTTCGCGGCGGGTGCGACCGCGGCCCCCGCCCCGGCGCCGGGCGGGGCGTTCATTCCGCCGCACGGCGGAACCGGCTCGCTGCATCTCTGCTTCGCCATTCCGTTTGGCGAACTCGCCACCTGGGAACAACGACTGCGCACGGCGAACATCACTGTCGAAAGCCGTGTGCACTGGCCGCGCGGCGGCACCAGCCTCTACTTCCGCGATCTCGACGGCCATTCCGTCGAACTCGCCACCCCGGGCCTCTGGCCGAATGCCTGAGAGTTTGAAAAAGAATGCCCTCGCGCCCGGAAATCGATCGGAAACAAGCAATGTTTTCAAAGGGCGTTCTTTTTCAAGTTCGATTGATTTTCAGTATCTGCTCATCCTGGTCCGTCGGCCAGTTGAATCGATTGTGAATTGACGCGACCACGGCGGATATGATTCGACGGGAGGCATGAGCGAGCTTCCTGACCTTTCCCTTCTATCGGATGCTGAGAAA
>Ga0207433_10009945_pt1 | contig 14982 bp, 11 predicted proteins | sample YelNatPaOPGAMG01_FD_187559 | JGI IMG/M metagenome (GOLD analysis project Ga0207433, IMG submission 187559) | Hot spring thermophilic microbial communities from Obsidian Pool, Yellowstone National Park, USA - OP-RAMG-01 (SPAdes) (version 3) | ecosystem: Environmental > Aquatic > Thermal springs... | reverse complement strand
GAGATCCATCAATATCTGGGCCGCCACTCCGTAGCTCCTTAGATCCGGAGGAAATCCGAGCTTTATGTTTGCATCTACCGTGTCCACACCGTTTTCCTGGAGTTTATAGGCCATGAGCTTGTTTATAAGTCCGATACCCCGCCCCTCGTGTCCGCGCATGTATATCAGCACTCCCCTACCCTCGCGATCGATCATTTTAAGCGCGCTTTCCAGCTGTTCGCCGCAATCGCATCGAAGCGAGTGCAAAACGTCTCCTGTTAGGCATTCAGAATGAATTCTGACAAGCACATCGCCTTCTGCAACATTTCCCCTTACAAGTGCTATTATCTCTCCGATCGGACTCCTGTAACCCACAGCCTTAAAGGTCCCGTAAAACTTTGTGGGGAGTGTCGCTTCAACCACCCTTTCTACGATCTTCTCGTTTTTCAATCTGAACTCTATGAGTTCCCTTATGCTAATCAGGGGTATGGAGTGAACCCTTGAAAAACTTTCTGCATAATCTTTTCCAGCAACCTCTCCTTCGGGGGTCAGGATTGGGGCATAGACTGCACAAGGTCTAAAGCCGGCCAATCTTGCAAGATCGGAACAGGCTTCCGCTATTCCGGGCCTTTCAAGGATCCCCATCTCTTTTGTTTCCTCAACAAAGATCCTTCCTGGAAACTTTATTTCCTCAGGAGTTAAATTTTCAAAAACAAGTCTCTTAATGAAGCTGGCTCTGTCTTCTGCGGATATCTTTTCCTTTTTTGGATCTATGGGAATAACGTTACCGTTGAAAAAGAATTTGTTCAGCCCGAGTGAGGAAATTCTCTTCCAAGGCAGGGAGAGGCGTATTTCATCGCAATTCTTCATCATGAAATTGATTATGTCGGAGTTGACGATTTCTGCGGGGATTGAAAGAAAGCTTTTATCTTCCTCATAAACTATTGTAAATTTCCCCGCTCTAATCCGTTCAATCAAATTTTCCATGGATTTAGAACTAACCGAGGGATATAAATATTCTTATACCCTGCTAATGGCAAAACCTAGGATGCGCATAGCGGTCGTCGACAAGGAGAGATGTCAGCCGAAGAAGTGCGGGCAGGAATGCCTGAAGTACTGCCCAAAAGTCAGGAGCGGGGACGAGACAGTAGTTATAGCTGAGAAGGCCGTGATCTCGGAAAAACTTTGTGTGGGCTGTGGCATCTGCATCAAGAAGTGCCCGATGAAGGCGATTCAGATCGTTGGGCTTCCAGAGAGACTTGAGGGCAGAGAAGTCCACCGGTACGGTGTTAATGGCTTCGTTCTGTACAATCTCCCGGTTCCAAGAAGCGGTGCAGTGGTTGGAATTCTCGGTGCCAATGGAACGGGAAAAAGTACTGCGGTTAGGATATTGTCGGGACAGCTGAAACCGAACTTGGGGAAGGAGGAAGCAGATTGGGAAGAAATTTTCGAACGTTTTTCTGGAACAGAATTGCTGGATTACCTAAAAAAGCTGAGAGATGGGAAAATAAGGGCCAGCATAAAGCCACAGTACATTGAGACGATTCCAAAGGCTTTTAGGGGCAAGACAAGGGAATTGCTTGAGAAATTCGATGAGAGGAGTATATTGGATGAAGCAGTTGAGAAATTAAATTTAAAGGCCAGTTTGAACAGGGAGGTCGGGGATTTAAGTGGTGGAGAGCTGCAGAGGGTCGCGATAGCTGTTTGTTACATGAGAGATGCTGACTTTTACTTTTTTGACGAAGTGACGCCGTATCTTGACATATACCAGCGAATAACAGTTGCGAACGTCATCAAAGAGCTTTCGAAAGAAAAAACGGTTATGATCGTCGAGCACGATCTTGCAATCCTAGACATGCTTGCGGATTATGTTCATGTAACCTATGGTCTCCCCGGAGTATACGGGGTTGTTACCAGCCCGAAGTCCGCGAGAGTCGGCATAAATCAGTATCTGGGCGGATATCTGGCTGAAGAAAACATAAGGATCAGAGAAAGGAGAATTGAATTCGAATTTCTCCGGCCAAGAGAGGGAGTTTCGGAAAAAATCCTCTTGGAGTATCCCAGTTTCAGGAAGAGCTTGAACGGATTCACGCTGATAGCTGAAAAGGGGGATATAAGGATAGGCGAGGTTTTGGGAGTCGTCGGAGCAAATGCTACGGGAAAATCAACTTTTGTGAAGGTTCTGGCCGGAGTGCTTGAAGACGACGAAAAAAAGCTGAAACTGAATTTGAGGGTCAGCTACAAGCCCCAGTACGTAAAGGCGGATATTGATGAAACTGTGGAGGGCCTTCTGCGGAAGATAAACCCGATGATCTATTCCTCATTCATAAAAACCGAATTCCTGAAACCCATGGCCATTGAGGAAATTATGGATAGGAATCTGCAGGACCTTAGCGGCGGAGAGCTGCAGAGGGTCGCAATCGTTGCATGTCTTCTGAGGGAGGCGGATCTCTACCTCCTTGACGAGCCAACAGCTCATCTGGATGTTGAGCAGAGAAACGAGGCCGCCCGTCTGATAAGGAGGTTTGCGCTGAGCAATTCAAAGAGCGCCATAGTGGTTGACCACGACATATACTTCATTGACATGGTGAGCGACAGGCTAATGCTCTTTGAGGGTGAACCGGGTGTAGAGGGGTTTGCAGGAAGGCCGAGGGGTATGAGGGAGGGGATGAATGCTTTTCTTTCAAAGCTTGGTATAACTTTTAGAAGAGACGAGGAAACGAAGAGACCGAGGGTAAACAAGCTCGATTCAAGGCTCGACAGGGAACAGAAGGCCGCAGGGGAGTATTACTACTATGGGCTTTAACGCTAAGGTTTTTGATAGTCCGTATAGTAGGCATTGATTTCGTCGTATCGCTTTATCAGCTTTGCCACCTCAACTGCGAGTATGTGTGCACATGGCTTTTGACCCTTCAGCTTTAGCTGGAAATCGGGGCAGGAGCAGAAGAATTCGTCTACAATGTACTCATTTCTGCCGACAACAACGAAGAAGTCCCTGTACTTTTTGATCCGGTTCTGGGAAAGGTAAAAATAGGCCTTTTCACCCCTTTTGCCGTAGTTCAGAAATAGGGCCTTGTATAAATCGTAACCCAAACCCTTTTTTGAGGCTTCAACGACTTCATTCGCTATCTTCATCTTCTTGTGTTTCTTCGCTTGTGTCTATCTTTGAAAGCTCGACAACCATGCTGATCGCATCTATACCGTCTAGCCAGCTGAGGATGATGGAATCTTCAGGCAAATTCATTTCCGGAAGTGTTTCGCCCTTTATGACTCTGACGCCAATTCTCGCAATTGCGTCCAGCGCAGAATCAAGCTCCCCCTCTTTTTCCCTCTCGATTGACTCTTTTATAAGCTCACGAATGCCCTTTTTGCTGGTCTTACCTTCAAAGTAGTATTTGAAGGACTCAACCACAGCCCTTACGGCTTCGGAGGTGAGTGCGAACATATCCGTCTTTATGTCCGATTTGAAATCGTAATCTTTGCCGAAGTAGGAGAGAATCTTCTCAAGTTCCTTTAAAGCATCATCTTTTTTGATCTCCCGATCCTTTACAGCGTTCAAAATGCTGAAACATGCGATAACCGTGTCCTCGAGCATTTGATCGAAAACGGATAGAGAATTTGGATCCTCCTCATTAACCTCGCTTTCCTCGATCTTCTTTATCCAGTTCTGTATTCTCGTTTCTGGATAGAAATCCATATGGAAAATTTTTGGGGAGGATATAAGGGTTTCTACTTGGAGTCCTCAACTCCCCTCTCGGTGATTTTGAACACAACCTCGGATTCGGGAAGGTGAGGCGAGTCGACCAAACGGGCTATTCTGAGCTCTCCCTTGCTCTTCTTTAGATACACCCTGTAGGTTGCCGTATGCGCCACGATGTGCCCTCCGACGGGTTTTGTCGGATCCCCAAACATTATGTCCGGGCGGGCCATTACCTGATTCGTCACAACAATGGCCGCATTGAACAGTTCGCCGAATTTCATGAGATCGTGCATGTGCCTATTGAGCTTCTGCTGTCGATCGGCAAGAGTTCCCCTGCCAACGTATTCAGCTCTGAAGTGCGAGGTTAGAGAATCGACTATGAGCAGTCTAACCTGCTTTCCCTCTTTCTTCAGCCTTTCGGCGAGTTCCTTTGCGTTGTCAACCAGAAGTATCTGGTGGTTTGAATTGTAGGCCTGGGCAACGAAGATGTTCTTGAGCACCTCGTTTGGATCCAGTTTCTTTGCCGTTGCCATCTGTATTATTCTTTCCGGCCTAAAAGTGTTCTCGGTGTCAATCACAATGGCGCAGCCTTCAAGACCCCCCTTCTCTTCTGGAAGCTGAACGTTTACTGCCAGCTGATGGCAGAGCTGGGTTTTTCCACTACCAAACTCTCCAAAAAGCTCTGTAATCGCTTGGGTTTCAATTCCACCGCCAAAGAGGTTATCAAGCTCTTTGCTCCCCGTTGTTATTTTTTTAACGTTTTTTCTTCTCTCAAGAACTTTGTCTCCGCTCTCGAAGCCTCCGATATTTGCCATCTTTCTTGCGTGCTGTATGATTTTTTGGGCATTCGATTCGCTTATTCCACCTATTGCTGACAGTTCTGCAGGAGAGGCAATAGCTATCGATTCTATACTTGTGAATCCTGCTTCTCTGAGTTTTTTCGCCGTCTCTGGTCCAACTCCTGGGATCTCTTCGAGATCTATAAATTCTTCCGTCATCAGCACAAATCTTTCACAAAAAAGTTAAACTTTTTGCTTCGGGTGCTTAGGGGCTGAACAAGCTTGACTCTAAAAATAGGAGAGTTTGATCTCGATGGTTGTTGGTTTCTATCTTTTCTCCACGATAGGGTCACGGTGGCAGTAACTGGTAGAATCTCCTGATTTTAGTCTTCTGGAGTTCAACTCTTTCTGTCGAAGAACGGATTTTTGCCCTCGACAGCGATCGGGATTGCAAAGGCCACATCGCAATCAGTTAATCCGAGCTCTTTGGCAGCCAATCCAGCTCTGTACATTATCCTCGTATCGACCCCGAGAATGGCAGAGAGCTTTACTGCTGAACCAAGGGCTATTCCGAGATCCACAAGCTTAAAGGCGCAGTTTGGACCCCTGAACTTCACTTCCGCTCTCGTTGCCTTTTCAAATTCTGCGCAGTTTTTGAATCCACAAGCCCCGCAGTTTATACCGAGGGATCTTCCGCCCCTGAGACCAATTATAACCATCCCTTTTGCTTTTCTAATACTGTTGGCATCCCTCAGAAAGTCCCTATCTTCTGCAGCGAATTCCTCCATCTTCTTCGCAATCATCTCTATCTCATCTTTCTCTACATAGAGAATTTCAATGTCATCGATACCCCTCGACTTTGGTGCGGTTCTTGCGGACTCTGCCATGAGATATGCGGCCATCATCACGGCTTCTTCCGCAAAATCTCTTTCGCTTTTCACCATGAAGGATATTAGCTGAACATTAAATTTTGCATTTTCCTAGAGCCATAAAATGAAGTCAACTTTGACCTTCAACGAGATCCAAGCATGTGCCTTCCATCAGCTTGTTAACCCATTGATAAAGCTTAACTCCATTGATCTCTTCGCTGTAGAACCTATCCTTGAGAAACGGGAGAAACGGGTACAGAAGACCACCGGTTATCAGGGTGTGATGGAATGATACGGGCATAAATCTGCAAAATCTATCTGGAAACATTTCGCGGATCTCTCCGGTCACTCTTAGCAACCTTTTCTGGTAATCCCAAGGCGAGTATCCGCTGAACATAGTTCCTATTATCAGATCTCTCTGGTCCTCTAATAAGGCATAAATGCAATTTCCACATCCGCCGGCAGAACCGTTTAAACCAAACTCGAGCGCGTAAATCGGATCTTTGATGAGATACGGTATCGCTCCTTCCGGGAAATTTTGAACGGCTCCCCACCTCTCCATGACCTCAGAAATTTGGAACTTGCTTTTAGGATCAGGCATTATGCCCGGGCCCGCATCGTTGATTGCCAAAATCGGCTTGTTAAATATCTTCCATGCATAATAAGCGTGTAGTAAGGTTCCGTAACCACCGGCACTAGAACCGCTGAGTACGACCCTGTCCCAGTTTTTCTGCGAGGCATATCGAAGAGCAACAACCGCGTTGACAAAACCCACGTGATAGACCGTCTTTGTGTTGGGAGGGCTGCCGTAGTAGTATTTGACAACCCTGTTCCCCATATGGATGTCGCCTGTGTTGTAGGGTATGAAAATCATTGTCCAGTTTCTAAAAGGGTTTTCCGGATTTTTAACATCGAATATCCCTCCCCTGTAGTATAACTTTAGAACCCACGTTTGCGATTCTAGAGCTACCACGTATCCAGGTTCAAATGGAGGTTCGCAACTCTCGAGAGATGTGCAAATCAGTGGTTTGCAGGTTGCGTAATCTGCACAGGCTCCACCGCCCTCGAGAAAGATCAGGAGTTTATTTTCAGATCCCTTTCTGACCATTATGAAGGTCTTTTCGCCTAATCCATTCACACAGGGCCACGGAAGTTGGACTTTTTGCCAGTTCAACCCATCGTTGGGATCGTCGATGGGCAAGGAATCTATGGACGGCATTTGACTTATGTCGATCTCAAATGGATTCGCGTAGGTCCCATTTAGTATATCGTAGCTTCCAAGGGCCGAAACGGGCAGTAGGGTGATCATGACCGCTTCCAGCAGCAAATACAATTTCATGATTGAAGGTTAATTTCTGGAATTTAAATCTTGAGCTTTCTTGAGGTTTCGGCAAGAGAGTGTGGTATGTAGGTGCTATCCGCCAATGGCAGAGTTCATCCCTCACCCGGGAAGTCAATCCTTCTAATTTCTTCATGGAGCTCTCTAAGGGCCTCTAGGAAGTCGGTCTTTCCATTTTCTATCGCGTCCATTTTCTCCTCCAGAGCCCTAGTTCTGCTTTCAGAAATAAACGGAGAGTAATTTTCGATAAGGAATTTGTAGACCGAAATCCCTTCTTTTGTTGGAATTAACCGCCCATTTCTCTCAATTATGTACCCTCTCGAAAATAGCTTGTCAACAATTACGGCATATGTTGAGGGCCTTCCTATCCCCCTCTCCTTCATCAGTCTGATCAGCTCGGCCTGGGTTAACAGCTGGGCTGATGGGATCTTTCTGATCTCAGCTTGGACTTTATAAACCCCCTCTTTTAGCTCTTTCCTAACCCAAACGGACTTATAGAGCTCGTAGGCTCTGCCTCTGGCATCTACAACTCTTTCTTCTTCAAAAGTTTTTCCGTCTGCAGTTATCCTGTACTTTTTGACCCTAACATCGAAGTTCCTGCATTGCGAGGCCATGAACCTCCTGAATACGAGATCGTACAATGCAAAGTGTGCCCAGCCAAAGCCCTCGACCTCAAAAACACCCTCCCCGATAAGTCTCTCAAGCGTTGGCCTGTCAATGGGTCTTGTCGGACGGATGCATTCATGCGCACCCTCTGCAAACCACTCTCTGCCCTGGAAGTCGCCTCCAAGGTATTCACGCGCTATCATCATTCCAGCCTCGCTGACTCTCGTGGAGTCTGTGCGGTGGTATGTTATGAACCCGTTCTCAAAAAGATCTTGGGCTATCTGCATGGTCTGCTTTGTAGAAATTTTTAGGATGGTGTTTGCATCAATCAGTAACGAATTCGTTGTGTAAGGCGGTAGAGGCGTGCGGACCTCTTTTTTATCCTCAAGAAGTTCAATCTTAACCTCGATCTCCTTTTGGTTCGACTCTATTGCAAGATCAAGTTCGGAGATAAACGCAATACTTTTTCTAACCCTTGCTGTCTTGTATCTCTCAACGATCCAACCCAGAGCGGGCGTTTGGGCCCTTCCAGCAGAAAGATACTTTTTTCCAAAATGATTCTGGACTTTCTGGCTTAAAACAAAGCCTATCCATCTATCCTCAATTCTCCGAACAACCTGGGCCTTTAGAAGGTCTTCATTCAGTTCTCGGAGTTTTTCCAGCGCATTCGTAATGGCCTTCTTCGTTATCTCATGAAATTCCGCCCTTTTTACATTTCCGCAGAGAAGGTTTCTAAGATCCCAGGCGATCTTCTCTCCTTCTGCATCTGGATCTGTTCCTATTATCACGAAATTAGTCTCTTCGGAGAGTTTTCTCAGAGCAGAGATCCTCCTAAAGGCATCATCTAAATCGTTTGAACCGCATTTCGGACAGACTTCTAGCTCTGTAAACTGGTGTCCGCACTTTCTGCATTTCCTTATTGTTCCGTAAACAGGAACAAAGTTCTCAAGGATAACGCCATAGTATCCCCGGTTGACCACGAGATCCGTCAAGTGTCCCAGACTTGCGGTTATAAGAAGGAGGTACTTATCGGTCGGTACCTCGTATACGGGCACAGAATCCACGAGTCTGACGCTAGGGCGTCCGAAAAATCTTGAGATCTGTCTGGCCTTAGTTGGACTTTCAACGATCAAGAGGGCAGGTTTTATCAGTTCAACCCCTGTTTTTTTGCTTCTGCTCTCATCGATCTCATGCCTAAGCTTTTCTAAATCAACTTCGTTTAGCGTTTTGAAACTTATATCGTAATATCTGGCCCGCGTCAGAAATGCATGCAGAACTTCAGAGTCGCCTTCGTAGAGGAAGCTTGCACCTTTAGTTATACCCCCTGCATGCAGTCTCGAGGTTCTGCCTGAGGCCTGTAGGTAAGTCCTTAAATCGGGTAGGATCACTTCGCCCCTCCTTATTACCGCATCCTTGACAATTAAATTTCCCTCTGCAATTACCTGCTTGAGAGTTTCCCTAAGCTCTTTTTCTACCCTCCTTATCGCCTTCAGTTTCGGAATGAACTTCTCAACTCTTTTGTCTTCCTTTAAGATGAGGGCAAGAGCTCTGATGGTGTTAATGGAGGCCGTTTCAATGTCTTCTACTCTGAATTTAAGCACGGGACTGCCCAGAAACACTGCAAATCTTATCCTTTCCGGCATGTCAATTCCTCTTACAAGCAGTCCGTAGTAATGGGCAGTACCAACAAGGTAATCTAGCTCACCTTTGGAGAACAGTTCGAAGTCTTTTGAATCTTTTGAGGTCACAATCCCGATTCTGAACCTGTCTTTGAGGTACTCGTATACCTTTTCGCACTCATCGACAGTTCTGGCGTATATTAACCCCCCGGGACCCAGCTTTTCGAGCAGTTTTGGCAGTTGCCTCCAATCATCGAAAGTTACATCCTCGATGTTTCTGAGATAGAACTGTGAAGATCCGATGGTAAAATTCAGAAACTTTCTGAACAGTTCGGCATTTTTTCCGGGTTTAGCGGTTGCAGTGGATACGACCAGCACACCCTTTTTATCGTCTTTTCCAATACCGAGCAGGGTTAGAATTCTTTCGACGTTTTTGGATGCCTTCAGCACGGCGTCAACATCGTCGACAAAGATTAGATCAAAGGTGATTTCCTTCATCTTCTCGAAATTCTTGGCCAAAAATTGTGCGGTTGTGATGAGAATTCTAAAATCCTTGATTTTTTCAAAAAATACATCCTTCGCCTCCATGTCAGAGTGATAGAATCCGACCGGTAACTTTTCGGTATCGTTAAAGCTCAGTTCAATTCCTGTTTTTTCTGCATAGGATTTTAGGTTTTCTACGGCCTGTCTGACAAGTATTGAGGTTGGAAAAATTATGTAGCATCTTTTTCCATTGTTTGCTAGGTAGAGAGAAATAGCGAGACCAAATGAGGTTTTTCCTATCCCCGTAGGGGCCGTTAGAGTGAAGCTCTCACCGCGCAGAATCCTTTTTGCCCACATTTTCTGAATATCCCTCGGTTCGCCTATACACCTCCTGAAAAACTCGATGAAAGGCTCCAGCTCTTTGTTTTCACAAAAGAGAACATTTCTTACAGCGCAAAATTTTGAATTTATCTCCTCGGTTGTTAGATCCCCGGTGCAGACCGGGCAGAGCTTTTCGTAAATTATCTCCATGTGCATCCTTAGGAGGAAAACATAGATAAATATCTTTTCTCAAACTTCATCTGTGATCCTGATTGTCGGCGGGGGCCCAGCCGGAAGTCTGAGCGCTCTGCTATTGGGGAAAGAAAATGATGTTCTGCTGGTCGAAGAGCATCAGAGTTCCGGTTTTCCCGTGCAATGCGCTGGACTGATAAGCGACAGGTGTTTCGAGAGCTACAGTAAATACTGCAGGATAAAAAAAGCCTTGGAAAATGAAATAAAAGGCGCTTTCTTTTTTTCTCCATCGGGAAACTTTTTCTCCGCTCCTGGCAAGGCCTATGTCATCGAAAGGAAGGTTTTCGATGAAATTCTTTTTTCGAAGGCTTCGGAGGTTGCGAATGTTGCGCTGAAATCAAAGGTAAAATTCAACGGCTTAAAGCCAGTTGTAGAGGGTAGGGAGGTATCTGCTGAATACATAATCGGTGCGGATGGCGTAAACTCCGAAGTTGCCAAAGCTTTCGGTTTTAAAAGGCCGGAAATCTTGACAGCAGTTCAGTTTGAGGTCAAATTTGAGGCCATTGATGAGAACTTTGTTGAGATCTATCTCGGAAGGGCCTACAGCGATTTCTTTGCCTACGCGGTTCCATTGGGTGACACTGCCAGAGTTGGAGTGATCGCTAAAACCAACGCCATTCTGTACCTCAGGAACCTTCTGGAAAAGCATCCTTCGGTTTCTAGGAGATTTGAAGGAAGCATTTTAGAGCTCAATTCCGGTTTAATCCCATTAGAACTGGTAGAGTTCGTTAAGGGTAATGTAGCTCTGATCGGCGATTCAGCTGGCATGGTCAAGCCCCATACAGGTGGTGGGCTTTACTACTTGCTGGTAGCAGCGGAAAAGCTGGCTGAAGCCTTTCCAAATTTGGAGTCGTATCGGAGAGAATTTCTTAAGGAGATTGGAAAGGAGATCAACCTCGGTTATAGGATAAGAAGGATTTATGGCCTTAAGGACTCGGAAATCGAGTCAATAGTCGAAGCTCTTAAAGACTTCGATTTTTCGGGCATCCATATGGATCGCCCCTCTACAACCCTGTCACCGGCGGTCTTTTTCAGAATTATGAAGGTTCTGCTAAGCGATCCCTCCCTAATTAAGGTTGCCTTAAAAATCCTGGCCTAGAAACGCATGCCACTTATCTCCTCCATTTCCAACTTCATTTTAATTGCCCTCTCCCTTGTCGCATCCGTAAACCATCTGAGCTGCGGATTTTCTGAATCGATCTTATCAAGCCTCCTGAGGAAGCTATCAAAGTCCCTAACTGTTGAACTAAAGGTTATGTTGTCGGCGAAGCTCACGATTTTCTCTTCCAGGCTCTCCGGAAGGTAATCCTTTTCTGGCAATCCCAGCTTTTTCGCCTCCTCTGCACTGATACCGGCGCTGAAGTGTCTTTCCGCAATTTTTACGATCTTTTCATCAAGTCCTTCGGCTTTGAGAATCTCGGCAGATCTCAAAAAGTGCTTGAATGGATCGTGCGTGATAGCTCTGCCGATATCGTGCAGAAGTGCTCCGAGAAGTACGGCTTCCTTGTCTACCCTGTATCCCCTTCTTTCCACACTTTCAGCAATCTTTAAGGCCATCTCTGCAACTGCAATACAGTGCTTCCTTACGTTCTCTTCAAGGCCGTATTTTTCCCAGAGTTTTTCAACGATTTCCGGAACCCTCATAAAACTAGACCAAAACTATTTTCCTGAAGTGTTCGGGCACGAACTCCGCGGCATCAATCCCCAAGGCCTTGCAGAAGTTGTAGACCATTATGTAGCCTGCAAGATGAAATGGGGCCTCTATTAGCTCTATATCTCTCTCCATACTCGCCATGCATGGATAAGCACACTGATGCTGGTGAATCTCCTTGTAAAGTTCCTCTCTATCTTCTATCACAAAACCGCGCATCTTTTTTGCCACGTAATACGCGGAACCGCATGCGTCGCTCCTGAGCACTTCAACAGCCTCTATTGCGTCGTCGTCCATTTTTGCATAAAATTCCGGGCGTCCCAGACAAAATTCGTTGCAGAACCTCTTCAGAATTTTTCCTTCAGGAATAAGACTGCAGAAGGGTTTTGGGGAATCGAATTCAACACCGATCTGCGCGCATTTTTCCTTTAGTTGCTTTCTTAATCCTGGAGAGCACCATTTCTGATCACAGGCGGGTACTAGGAGAGCCTTAAAATCCCCTATTTTTGTAAGGGAGGTCAGAATGTCCGGATGAACGTTTATTGCGATTAAAACGTCGCAGGAAAATTCCGGAACATGGTTTTCTGGATCCTCTATGTAAAGCCCCATCGCAGAGGGATCTGGTAATTCATGAACAAATGAGATTCGGGATGAGAAATCGTATTTTTTGCAGAAATCACATCCGTCTATTCCGCAAGCACCGAACTTGGGACAGAGTTCGGGAGCGGCAATATTGCAGACAAATCTTTCTCCAAATTTTCCGCTGAAGATTATCCCGAGATCCACGGAGAGAGGTTTGAGAATGGCTTAAAAACTTTTACAAAGATCCTGCGAAAAACCCTAGCTTGCTGTTGAGTTTGAGTTTGGCAGGTTTGCGCAAACCTGTGTTCAATTCCATTTTTGTCTTTGAAAGCGGACAATAATTTTAAATCCCACCACAGAATGCGAGCATGCCGAAAGTTCTGGTCGGCAGTGTGGAAAACTACAGGAAAGTTAGTGATTTCGTAGAAAGGATTTACGACGTTTTTGGTTTCGAAAAATGTTCCTATCTGAAGCCGAATTTTCTTAGGGCTGCTGATCCGGAAAGCGGCTGCATTACCCATCCCGAGGTCATAAAGGCGATATTGACCTGCGCAAAAGATCACGGACACGAGCTCACGGTTGTGGAGGGAGGCTTTGGCAAGTATACGGCAAAGAAGTGCTTCGAGTCCTTTGGTCTATACGATCTGGCCAGATGCGTGAACCTGAACGAAGACGATTTTGTGGAAGTTGATATTAACGGAAAAGCCCTAAAAAAGGTTAAGATGGCCAAAACAGCTTTGGATGCCAGAAACAGATACATAAGCGTCCCGAAAATGAAAGTTCACCATAAAACAATCGTCACTTTGGGTATAAAGAATAACATGGGTTTTCTGAAAAAACCGGCGGTCTACATGCATCCTAGGATCAGCCAGAAGCTGGTAGATCTCCTCAAATACACGAGGCCACCTTTAACAATCGTTGATGGAGTTATCGGAGGCAATAAGGACGAATCCAGAACAGTTCCGCTGAATCACGGCGTCATGGTGGCCAGCGACAACGTAATAGCCTGCGATTTTGTTTGCGCGAAGCTAATGGGCTTTGATCCTAGAAAAATCAAACACATTCGTTTGGCTATGGAGAGCTTCGGAATTTCTGAAGATGACATCCAGATCGAGGGGGATTTGATTGTCAAGCGTTATTCTCTTTCCTTCTTTAACAGATTGTTTGGCCGTTTTGTATGAAAAACTTTCCTCTGGGCCAAATAGAAAGTATTTTATATGCGCTATTTAAAACTTGTGCCATGAAGCTTTTCGAACCGATTGAAATTGAGGGAATGAGGGTAAAAAATCGCATATTGATGCCCGCAGCAGAGTTGAACTACCATACTTTCGAGGGAGGGGTTACAGAAAAACTGCTCGATTTTTACAGAGAACGCGCTAAGGGGGGCATAGGATTTGCAATTGTGGGTGTTGCAAAGATTGAACCTCACTTTTTCGGTGGTCTGGCGATTCATGAAGATAGGTATATTCCCGAGCTCGCCAAATTGGCAGATGTTTTTCACGAGTACGATGTAAAATGCGCCGTGCAGCTCTGGCATCCGGGAAGATACGAGATATCCTTTGATCCCGAAAGGACGCCCGTTGCACCGTCACCGATCCCGCCACCGATCTTCAGCAAGAGAACCCCGAGAGAGCTAACCAAAGAGGAAATTTTGAAGATCGAGGAAGAGTTTGCAGACGCGGCACTGAGGGCAAAAAAAGCGGGATTCGATGCGGTGGAGCTGATCGGCTCAGCAGGCTACCTCATTTCGCAGTTCTTCAGTCCTGCGACTAACAAAAGGACGGATGAATACGGCGGAAGTATCGAAAATAGAGCGAGATTCGCGGTTGAGATCATCCAGAGGATCAAGGAGAAGTGTGGAAAATTCCCCGTGATGATAAGAATACCGGGTGACGAGTTCGTAGAGGGCGGGAATACTGTTAGGGAAATGAAGGTCATCGCGAAACTTCTTGAAGATGCGGGAGTTTGTGCGATCAACGTCATGGCGGGCTGGCACGAATCTCGGCGCCCGTTAACCACGATGCTTGTTCCAAGAGGGGGTTTTGCTTACCTCGGAGAGGAGATTAAAAAGGCCGTAAGCGTTCCGGTAATAATCGGGCACAGAATAAACGACCCGCTTGTTGCGGAAAGAATTCTGCAGGAGGGCAAGGCTGACATGGTCGCTATGTTCAGGGCTTTGCTTGCGGATCCTGAATTCCCGAAAAAGGCAAAGGAGGGGAGGATGGATGAGATAAGACACTGTGTAGCCTGCAATCAGGGATGTATGGACAGCGTGATGCAGGGACTGCCTGTAACCTGCCTTGTGAATCCCGCGGCCGGAAGAGAGGCTGAACTGAGGAATTTGAGAGCCGAGAGAAGGAAGAAGGTTGTAATCGTTGGCGGAGGTCCGGGAGGTTGCACGGCCGCCGAATACCTTGCAAGAAAGGGGCACGAAGTCGTTCTTTTTGAGAAAACTGAAAGACTCGGCGGCCAGCTAAACATTGCCTCCAACTCCCCACTGGCCTATGAGTTTGCCGAGGTAGGGAGGTACTTTATGAATGTTTTGCCCAAACTGGGAGTCAGGATTCACTACAGAACCACGGCAACAGCGGAGAAGGTTTTGGCAGAAAAACCTGACGTCGCTATTATCGCGGTCGGTGCAAGCCCCATAATTCCAAAGATTCCTGGAGTTGAAAATGCCGTAACCGCATTCGATGTGCTCAGCGGAAAGGTCAGGGTTGGGAAGAAGGTGGTTGTAATAGGCGGAGGCGGCGTTGGCTGCGATACTGCAGCCCATCTGGCAGATCGATGCAAGGTCACACT
>Ga0207433_10009944_pt1 | contig 14983 bp, 15 predicted proteins | sample YelNatPaOPGAMG01_FD_187559 | JGI IMG/M metagenome (GOLD analysis project Ga0207433, IMG submission 187559) | Hot spring thermophilic microbial communities from Obsidian Pool, Yellowstone National Park, USA - OP-RAMG-01 (SPAdes) (version 3) | ecosystem: Environmental > Aquatic > Thermal springs... | reverse complement strand
AACACCCAAAGTGGCGAAAATCATACAGCACAATCCCCAACAACAAGTCGCAGTAATAAGTAAGGAAGAACAAAAACTCCGAACCCTCCCAACAGTTAGAATCGAGTGCCCAAAATGTGGAAACAACGCAGCCTACGTATGGCAGGTGCAAACCCGCGGGGCAGACGAATCCTCAACCCAGTTCCTCCGCTGCACAAAATGTGGCTACACCTTCAGAGAATATTCATAAACGTTCAAAAACATCGCTGGATCTGCGATTTTCAGATAAAAGGGGGAATTGTTCTAAGGCTGAGATGTGGTCGCTGAAGTTACAGCTATCTTTCTTTTAGCGAATGCATAGGTGATTACTCCAATACCAATCAATAACATACCTAAGAATATCCCGATGCTAAGTATTAAGGATGCATTAGCCTGCATCTTTGACGTGTCTGCTATTGAATTCATAACTTCTTTTAGAGAATCTGTAAGTTCTGCCAGCTTTTCATATGACTGAGCTGTTGAACTCATGAGGTTTATTAAGGCATCTTCAAAAGCTGCGCCTCTCTCCGCCTCGCTGTTGATAGCCTGAGTATACAAATTCCATGCATTTTGGTAATGTGCCTTCGCGTTACTAAAGTTACCACGTCCATAAGCGATATTTCCATCATTAAATTCCATTTGAGCTTTAAACCACAAAGCCCTTGCATTCGAACTTAAGATTAAAGGCATATAGCGGAAAGCTTCCAGCCTTTGGTAAAATTCCTGAGCCTCAGCTTGGTCGGCGGAGTAAACTGCAAAGTATTCCCAAGGAGAATAACTCCAATAGTTCTTATAACTATCATAACTGAACTCAACGTATATTATATATCTATGCGGTATCATGTTGGATGCAACATCTGTGCTTGGAACAGTGAAGTTGATCGTAAAGCTTCGGCTTTCATAAAGTTTCATAACATAAGGCGTTTCCTTTGAAGTATAGTTTACATTCCAGTCGAACCAAACCTTAACAGCCACGACTGTGATATTTGAGTAGCCATACCAATCATTGTAAATATTCACCAATAGTTGAGCAGTTGAACCCGACTTATAAGCCGTAACAGAAGTTTGGTAGAATGGATCGTAACCACGGTAGAATGGTGAGATCCACGAGTACGTAGGTATAGATGCCTGAACGGGGGCTGCCGCTTGAGCTGAAAATGTCACTATAAACAAAGCTAAAATTGTTGCTGACGCTTTCTTCATTTTTCACCCCTCATAAACTTGAATACGCAGTTCTCACATTCCGAATATATTAGTCTTACGGAAAAAATTATGAGTAGACCTACATGTTAAAGTTTTAGAATTAGCTGAAAGAGATGATTAATGGAAAATAGTCCAGCTGCATATTCACAAATACGATTGAAAAATTAAATTCAGGAACCATTTTAAAATCCAGCCACGTCATATTTAAGTGTATAAAGTTTTATAACACTAAGCATTACCATTAAAAGGGAGAAAGCATGTTTAAGCTTAAAGTTGCAGATGCCAAACTTTTAAGGGACATGGCTACAGCCATATCCATTCTCGTGGATGAAGCTACATTCCAAATAACGCCAGAAGCCCTAAAGCTTAGGGCAATGGACCCCTCCCGCGTCGCCATGGTAGACTTCGAATGGCCTAAAACGGTTTTCGAAGAATATGTCTGCACTGAACCAGCGAAAATGTGCATAAACATAGGCGAGCTGCTTAAACTGTTAAAAAGGGCGGGCAAAGACGAGGTAATCGAATTAGCCTTAGACGAGAAAACGGGACGCTTACAAGTGAAAATAACAGGGAAATACACGCGAAACTTCACAATGCCAACCCTAGAAGCCTCAGGGGAGGAGGTGCCAACGCCAAAAATAACGTTTAACGTTAGAGCCAAAGCAACAACTGCTGGACTGCGCCAAGCCATAGAAGACGCTGAGCTCGTAAGCGACCATGTGCGCATAGAAGCTGACAGCGAAAAACTTGTTTTCCAAGCAACCGGGGACCTCATGGGCGCCACGATAGAAATAAAGAAGGGAAGCGACGCCCTGTTAGACTTGGAAGCAAAAGAACCTTCAAAGGCAACCTTCAGCCTAAGCTACCTCTCAGAAATAATTAAGGCTGCATCCGCCACATCAGACATCGCAACCCTCGAATTTTCAACAGACATGCCCATAAAACTGGACTTCCAACAGGCAAAAGAGGGAAAACTAGTCTTCTATTTAGCACCGAGAATTGAAACAGCCTAGTGGAAAAATGCAAACCGCAACAGCAAAATTCACAAAAAACGACTTGGCCAAATACCCCTTCCTAAAAGAAGCAGCGGAATACGTTAAAACCCTAGACTTAAAAATCGAAGACTTGGAAAGCCCGGAATTCTCCCAAATTCTTGAACGCGCCAAAGAAAGAGTGGAAGAAGCCATACTCTACGCCATAGTAAGCAGAAAACTCCAAAACGAGGAAATAGAAATCCTATCCTTCCCAACAGCCATAATGCTTGTAGCAGCCACAGAAAACCAGTTCATAAAAAGGCGATACGCCCTAGCAGAAGCAAAACAAGCCTACAACGACCTAAAATTCGAACCAAAAGAGAAAATCCTGGCAATAGCCAAAAACTTTCAATGGAAAATGGCAACCGCAAACGCTGAAGAAAACGCTGCACCCTACGAGTTCAAACTCCACTTCACAGACTACCTAAAAAACACAACAAACCTCCGCGACAAAAAATGGAAACTCGTCAACAGACCCCTAGCCAACGGAAACGTCTACCTAACAAAAACGGAGACAGCAAGACTCCTCAGCGAAGAAGTTAGAAAACATGTAGAAAAACGCCTAGAAATAAAGGAACTGCCAAAACTGCCCCAAAAAATAACAGACATGGCACAAACACTGAAAACCCTAACCATTGAAAAAGTGGATAAAGCCGAAATAGAAGGAATCCCCAGAACAATAAATTTGGAAGCCCTCCCACCCTGCATAAAAGCCCTATACGAAGCAGCGTTAAAAGGAAGGCATATATCCCACGTAGGCAGATTCACACTGACAACATTCCTCGTAAACATTGGAATGCCAACAGAAAAAATAATAGACCTATTCAGAGCATCCTCCGACTTCAACGAACGCATGACCCGATACCAAGTAGAACACATAGCAGGCAAAAGAGGCTCAAGAACAAAATACAAACCACCAAAATGCGAAACCCTCCAAACCCATGGAATATGTATAAATCGGGAGGACGACTGTCGAAAAATAAGCCACCCAACAACCTACTACAAAATAAAGCTTAAACAAAGTAAAAGCAGATAATCCTTGTTCTTAATTGTTAAAGATTTTCATCTAAAACTTTTTCATATGCTTTTAAAGTGGCTTCAGCTGTATGTTTCCATGTGAAGTTCTTTAATATATGCTCTTTCAGTTTGTCATTTTTTGGTGCATTATACGCTTGAAGAACAGCGTTTCTAATAGAGCTTATAGAATGGGGATTACAGTAAAATGCAAAATTCGAGAAATATTCACGCGTAGCTCCTTCAGCAGTTATGCATATGCTTGCACCAGCTAAAGCTGCTTCAAGCGCAGACAAGCCCGGAGTTTCGTATAAGCTTGGAAGGACGAAAACCTTACAAGCTGCGTACGCGCTGGCGAGTTTATCGTGGGGCATTGATCCAAGAAATTTGAACGACGTATCAGCCTCTTTTTTGCACTGTTGATAGTATAATTTGTCGATTGTATCTTTTATCGCATAATAATCTGCGCTTTTAGCAGACTCCCCTATAAATACAACGGTTAATCCCGCTCCTTTTAGGGCTCTTATTAAGGAAAGCTGGTTTTTACGAAAACTGAAGCGCCCAACATTTAAGATGAAATCGCTTATCCCATATTTTCTTATGAAGGGTTCCGGAGAAGATTTGGAGAAAATTTCTTCGTCAACTCCGTTGGGTACGATATTTGCTTTTACCTTTCTTTTTTTAAACACGTCTGGGAAATCATGTTTTAAAATTTCAAGTTCCGCACGTGAGTTGGGTAGTATACAATCAACATTAGCTAAGACGGTTAAAGCCATTTTTTTGCTGAAAAGCAGCTCTTCTGCTTGAGTTAAGAAAGTTCTATTGGCAAGTGATTGGAGACAGACGCTTCCTAGTTCTTTTAAGGAATAAATGTCTTTTATGCAAGAAGTTGTTTGTGAAATGTAAGAGATGACAACTTCTCGCGTGTTCCAGTATATGGGTGACAGCACTACTTTTTTCCTTTGCTTTTTTGCATTTTTAAGTTGGGTATATGTGAATGTAACGCGGGTTATATTCATTAAATGTACGATATCATAATTGGATAGGTCCGGAGTTGGTTCTAGAGATATATCTACATCAACCCCGAGTTTTTTCAAGTATTGTGCCGTTTTCATCATTTGAACAGTGTCCCCTCCGGAGATGTCAAATGCGTCTGGCCTGTTTTGTATCAGCACCCTCATTTTGCATCCCAAGTTTCAGTGTTTTATTGTTGTTCTCTCGGTTTCTGAAGCCACAATTTTAAAGTTATTATAAGAACTACTATTAGCGTAGCGGAGTAAAGAACTCCTATGGAGGCGCTCATAATGTTTGATAGGTAGGGGTTGCCAAGCGATACCCGCTCGACCCCGCTTATTAATTGCACGTAATTTCTCCATACAGCCACGTATATGCAGCCTGTGGTAATGCTTATAATTGTAAATATCGTTATGAAAATTTTTTCTTTGGATAGAAGGTATGCCACTAGCAATAGTCCTGCTATCCATATTACGAACTGGTCATATATTGTTGGGAAAGTTAGTTGGAATATGATGACCGTGCATAACATGAAGGTTCCTATGAGCAGAGTTTCATGTGCATTGACTTTCTTAGTTCTATACATTTGATATATGAAAAATACGGTTAGTGCAAAAAATGCCGCCAGTGTTCCGAGAGGATAGAAGAGTGGTCCAAGTTCGTGTCCGAGGAGTTCGAGCATAAATCTAAAGGTGAGGCCGTATCCGACGGAAGATGATATGATTATGCCGTATAAATAAAAGTTGAATTGCTTACTGTAAAAGGCTTCACCAGGTATTCCTGTTAGAAATCTCTCGTAGGACGTCAGAAGCACTGGTGATTTTGGTTCAAAGAAAAACGGCAGCATCAAGGCGCTGATAATGCTAAAAGCTAATAATAAAACCTTTACGGCTGCGAATAAGTTCTCTTTATTTTTGACTTTTGCCAAAAGAGGTATGAAAGTTGCAGCTCCAATAGGGTTAATTATTAGAGCTAAGCTTGAAAAGATTGTTGCTTTAACTTTATCGTATTTCGCTGTTAAGTAGTAAATGCTGAGAATTATGGTGAATAAGAAAATGGGGTCGAATTGACCAAGTATCCCGGAAATATATATGGTAAGGGGGTTAAGCATATACAAACCTACTAGCAAGGCTTCCTTTTCCGGCATGTATTTTTGCGACATTTTCCTCAAGTAAAAAACCGTGCCCAAGTCACCTAAAATGGATGGAATCTTAGCGAAAAAGGCTTCAATGGCGAAAATGGAAAGCGCTAGGAATTGGAAGTCTTGGAAGCCTGCTGCTCTTAGCAAGGCGTATGGAAAGTATGTAGCTATTTGTATGTAGACAAATCCGGGTAAACTAACCCATTGGGCTCCTAGTATGCCAGAGCCGAAGTATAGAGCGCCTAGTTGTGCAAATATTTGGAGGTCGTTAGTATATGCCGTTATTGGTGCAAGAATCAGTCTAATGGCGGAGCCTGCGATTAGTATTTTGGTTATGCTCTCTTTGTTGTTTTTTAATAATCCTTTAATGTGCATGTAGATTAAAACTAAAAGTAGGGATGTCGGCAGCATTCCGGCAGTTATCAATATAAACAACGTTGCCGCTAAAAGCGTCTGCTCGCTCAAAGTGGGTAAAATAAATTCAGTGTATTGAGCTTTAGAAAACGTAAACTCCACCCCGTATAACTTAACACTTTCCAATTTGCTTCGGTTAACAGGAGCAAAAATTATAGCATAATCCCCATCGCCCATCACACTGTACAGCCCCCCTATAGGATCAAAATTAGGATTCAACAGCACTAGTTGTCTCCAGTCGATATGTGTACCTATTTCGTCCAAGCGACTAGAATGGCTAAACAAAAAATTGCTTCTTGAAGCGACAACCTCTTCACTTTTTTTTGAAACTAGAAAAATCGTATACAATGCATTTGAAGATGCATTAATTGAGTATTTAATATAAGCCCTTTGAAGATATGGATGGTCAGAAGCAACTTGTATGAAATTGCCATCTCTTTTGATAATGTATGCGGTAGTTCCATCTAAAAGAGGGCAACTTTTCCCTTCATTCACAATCGCATAATAAGGTAGTTTCTTTAGTAGATATAACGACTTAATCTCAACGCGGCAGATATTATCGAGTTCTGGTTTAAATCCGATGTATTTAACTTTAATGGCAAGGGCAGAAAAAGGTCTGTTTATTAACCCAATTTTCAAAAGTATTTCGCCAACGTTAATTGTTACTAGGTGATCTCGATGTTTATCAAAAAATTCGCCATTTATGGACGAACAGTTAACCCAAATGAAATTTTCATCAGCTACGATGTTTTTATGTTTCGTGCGCAACTCATCTTTAAGCGTTGAGTTTAACTCTAAAGTTCCAACAAAAAAATCGATTGATATATCTGGGCGACTTGAAATTATTGCGTGAAAATAAGGAAAAACCGAAAAACTCAAATGAAGCCCATTTAATGTGGCGTTAAAAACGAACTTTTTTGTATAATTAATTACACTGCTGATTATTAGCGTTTTACCATCATTAAACTTAGTGGCGTTTTTTCCTTCCACATTCCATCGTGGATAATCTAATGGAATAGGTTGACCTAAAGATACTTGAGTTTCATTAACCGCCAATGAAAAAATTTTATCATTTTCAACATCTATAATCGTAGCTGTTTGATTTGGAAGCTTGCCTTTCGTTGACACTATGCAAGCACCATAAACTGATAAAATAAGTAACACGATGAGAACCTTGGTACGTCTTTTCATAAATATCATATGCGGCGTTCACCTATGGCTTTCAATTGTTGAAATATGTTGAAATTTAAACATTTCTTTGATTAGCGCTTTAGATTTAGATTTTGTAAATTTCCATAATTCTCTGTAAAAGTGAATAATTACGCTGCCTATGCATAAGCTGATTGCGGTTACGATTATACTGATCAAAAAATCTAAAGATTTGGAAATGTTAAAGACTGCAGCTAGCTTATACAACACTGTGACATGATACACATAAAAAAATAACGCATGCCTTCCAAAGAATTCAAATATTTTAAAAATTTTAAGTTCACCGTATTTCATGAGTAGACATAAAATAAATGAGACTGTTGAAAGGCTTAATAAAACAAAGCTTGTTGTTCCCTCAAAATATGAGATTTTAGGAGAAAAAAGGAAAATGGAAAACAATGCTGATATTAAGGTTAAAAAGCAAAAGCCCAAAATCACTTTAAACCTTCGTGTAAGAATCTTGTCAGCCAGAAAAATTCCCGCTGCAAAATACGGCAGCATCAACCATATTGTAAATCCATAAAAAAAAGGACTGATCACCATTCCAACGCAATAGTTTGATACATACTCGCGAAGGGTAAATGAAAATATCCATATGCCTAACATAAGCCAGAAAGTGTGTTTATGAAAAAATAAAAGCAGTGTCAAAGAAATTAAAGCATATAGACCTATTGCCCCAACAACTTCCCCAAATTCGAGAAATAAAGTTATATCTGCCACCCACAGACAAACAAGCAAACTAAGAAAAATGTATCCTCCGTATCTTCTTAGTCCATAAATCCATATTCGAAGCTTTGAATAACCTCCCTCATATTTTTTCTTAAACGACAAGAATAGGCTAATCCCTGAAACAGTCATGAAGATAGGCAGCCAATTGAAAAGGTCGAAGCCAAGCCTATACCAGTCTCTTTTGTCAAGATTATAGAGAACAAAATCTCTGCTAAAGAAATCCCATGTTTGAAACCATACCATCCAAAGAACGGCTATCCCTCTAAGAATGTCAACCGTTTTAACACGTGTAAACATTTTCTATTTCCCTATGCTTTAACTTCCGTATTTAATAGCCACTGGTTTTAATTTTTGCGATTTCAATTAGACTTATTGCCGCGAGATATGGCAGCCGTATAAGTTTCATGAACCTCGATTTTCTGACTTCGTAAACTGTCATTGGAACTTCGTCCACTTTCAGATTCGCCTTATTAGCCTTTGCCAATATCCAAATATTGCATAAGTGCGCCTTCGTTTTAACTCCGGAAAGGAGGGCTTGAATTTTTTTGGTGTTATACCCGTGGTAACCCTCCACGTCAGAGTGTTTTAATCCCAAAAACGTTTTTGCGGCAATATTGTAAATCTTATTAGCTAGACGGTTTAAAAATGGTCTTCCGTCGAACCCTAAATTCTTTGAGCAAATAACTATGTCGGAATGCTTCAACTTTTGAAAGCAGCGTTTTAAAACCTCCAAATCTACGAAGTCGATTCCGAAAATGATACTGTACTCTCCCCTTGCGCGCTTTATCCCTTCAATAACCGCAGTGGAATAATCAGCTTGACTAAGCTTGATCAATCTTATAAAGTTGAAACGTCTTTGAAGCTCTCTCGCAATTTGAAAAGTTTTGTCGGTGCTCCCGTTTTCAACAAGTAATATTTCAAAGTGCTCGGTTAAGTCTTGTATATAACCTATTAATTCAAGAGCCTGTGGCTCCAGAATTTTCTCTTCGTTGTGAATGGGGACGATAACCGATAACATGCATTGTTCATTTTCAACAGCATTTTCAGCACATTTAGTTGACACTTCAACACTTCTGCACATCGGAAATCCCCCATAACCCCCAATTAACCAAAACTTAATATGTCAATTTAAATGGTTTTATTCTAATGGACTTTAGGCTCATATCCACTGTTAATGGAGGACCATTATACTCTTCTAATGTCATGGGCTGAACTTCTGGAGTTGTAATCTTCGCTAACTCAAACATAGAAAGTTTCCTATCCCCACAAACATGTAATATTCCAGTATAATTTTTCTCCAGGACAGTTTTAATGGCTCTAGCCAAGTCATCAGCGAACAAATAAGTTCCATATCTGTCAACGAAGGCTTTCGGGTAAGGCCACTTTTCCCTAGCTACAAAATTGGTTCTTATTATTAACCACCTTTTAAGATTTGAGTACTTAACAACAAACTCGCCTAAAAGCTTAGTTAGAGAATAAAAATTTTTGGGGTACGGTATATCTGTTTCCACATACTCTCCTCTATCGCCGTAAAAGACGCAAGCAGTAGAGATATACACAAAATAACACTTTTTGGCAAATTTTTCACAAGCCTTAACCAAATTTTCAGTTCCCTCAACATTAACCCGCCAAGCAGACTCTTTATTGTTCTCACATTCTCTAATGCCTGTTAAAGCTGCACAATGAATTAGCAATTCTGGCTTAATATTTTTGATAAATTTGAAAACAGCTTCCTTATCTGTTATATCAAGTTCTCTATGGCTCGGAGCAAAAGAGTTGGGAAAAACCTTTAAAAGCTCCCTGCCAAGCTTCCCCGTGGACCCTGTTATCATGACTGTATGCGCCATAGTTGCCTTAACCACTTCTCGTTGTCAAAAACTGAAGCTTTGTAATCTTTAACAATTCCTCTAGAATACGCACTTTTTATTTCATCCACCGCCAAATCTATTTCAATAAAGTTTCTGTTGCCGAAGGTTTCTTTAACTAAAGTAGAATCAACCGCATAGTTTCTCGGGTCTTTCTGCTCTTTTTCTATCACCACTTCACAGCCCAATTTTTGCCTTAAAAGTTCCGCAACCTCAATTATTCTGTAATTGTTCCCACCAATGTTATATGTACCGCTTACATCTCCGTCTAATGCTTTAATGAAGTATTCTGATACATCTTGTAAATGCACAAAAGGTCTATACTGTTCTCCACCGTAAACTCTTATCTCTCCGTCTTGAATAGCCTGTGCTATAAATCTGTTAACAACCAAGTCGAACCTCATGCGGGGAGACAAGCCAAACATTGTTCCAAGCCTAAATATAACGTACCGCTTACAGCGTCTCCTAATTGCTTCCTCTGAAAGCAGCTTTGAAAACGCATACAAGGATAAAGGTGCAACTTTAGATTTTTCTGTAATCAATTGATTAGGCTGGGCGCCGTAAACGGAACATGTTGAGGAAAAAACAAGTTTCACATCCCTTTTACTACATAAATCAGCTAACCGCACAGTTGCCAAATAATTCACGTCGATTGTTAATTCCATATCCAAGTTAGCAGCAGCATCTCCAATTATACCAGCCAAATGTATAACCGCTTCAACACCATCCATAGCTCTCTGCAGAATTTTATTGTCCCTCAAATCTCCTTTTATAAGCTCGAAACCCTCGTCTTTCTCGGCCAAATAATTACCATATAACATTGAATCCAAGACCTTTACTTTACAACCGCGTTCAACAAGTTTCGTAACAAGAACAGACCCTAAGTAGCCTAAACCTCCTGTAACAAGCACCCTCACCTGGGTTTGACCTCCCACACTTCTTTTCCATAAGTGAATGGGTCAATTCTGATATCGTCTTTAAGAGAATGTTCCAAACTTTTGTTAGACAAGCCTATCAAAATCGTATTTTCTTCTAAAGATATCCAACCGTGAAAATATCCAGGGGGTACTATTAACACGTAAGGTCTTCTCGGGCTCAATACGTAAGTGGAGATATTCTTATCTTCATCTACAACAACAAATTTTGCAGAACCACTCACTACAAAATAACCTTTCCATTCTTCTTTATGTTTATGAAAGCCTCTAATAATTCCCTTGCTAAAATTTCCAACAACATAGACCCTTTTAAGTTCTGGAAACCTTCCTTCATAATTGCCATATATTTGGTATAGAAATCCTCTATCATCTATGTAACATTGTATTTCAAGCTGCTCCGGTTTCATTATGCTGCTCCTACCAAACAATATGCTTTAAATTTAAGGCGATTGTTTTATAAAATTTATCCATCTCAAATGATGAAATTTAAATTTTGTCATAATGCTGAGTACGTCGTAATTGTTTAATTGTGTTCCATAGAATTCTGCTTCCAACTATTATCAGCGGATATGTGGTTATCCAGATTACTGAGTAAAGAGGGCCGTAAAGGTTATGAAAAAGCAACCAGTCGCCGCCATTTATCTTCACTAAGAAAATGGAGACAATTCTCAGCACATTAATTAAATATGTAATGACGGCACCTACGGCGAAATAAATCACTTTCTGCCACGTGGGAATTAGACTCTTTTTTAAGAACAATAAAATTGTTAGGGCATATATTATGAGGCTTTCAACACCCGCACATGGCCAAGCTATACCAAAATTGGCAACCAATTTAGCCGGGTTTGCCGGATCAAAAACTAGTAACACAGGATAATAGCCATAATCATTACTTTTTATAACATTTAGACTTGTTGGATATCCCAGGAAATTTAAGACGCTCTGGGCAAGGTTGGTTGTTGGAAAAACTAAGGACTGAAAGGGTGTGAATCGTCCAACAGGATATAGTTCGTCGATAGCATATGTTAACCCAACAACTCCCAAGAAGGTTATAGAAATAGAAAACTCTTCTAAACCGACGATTCCATAAGCAGACGCAACTGTCGCACATAAAAGCACGGAAAAAACCATGTACTCTATTGAAAGTGGCATTAAACGTGCGTGATAAACCATATTTCTTTCAGCTAAATTTTTAATCGTTTCATTTAGTCCAAAAAAGTTAGCAGCTATAATATAAACAGTTGGAAGTGAGATGAAAATTGCAAGAGTGAAGACTCTTCCCAGACTCCTTTTGTTCAATTGGAACAAGGAGAGTCTTTCATAGCCGATAATTATTTCTAAAAAACACAGCCATAAGAAAAAAAGGTATAAAAATCTCCCCTGCCATGATCCCTCCCATGTGCCTTGAAATGAATCAGGACGAAGGTAATACAATATTGAGATAGGTATTATGAACGAAATGACGGGCAAGAATTTTAGGAAGATTTTAGGAAGCCTCCTTACCAACAATAGAAGTTTATTTTCCATCAGTCTCGACCCTACCAAATTAATAGTGTAAATATTTAAATGGTTTACGACGGAGTAAGCGTAAAAGTTTTTGGCTATGTGAGAAAATTTAAAGTAGCCAAAACCGAAATACAACGGTATGCTAGGGGTAGCCTTAGATGAGTAAAATAAAAGAGTATGCAAGAGTATTTTGGGTTTTAGGCTTTGTGGTGTTTATTATGGGTTTTCTTGCTGGAGCCTTAGCGATTGCTTTGATTCCAACGAAACCTGATGCGGCAACTCAGCAACTTATGATCTTCGCGTTTGGTTTTATCACAGGAATTGTTGCGGTTTCATCGATATATGTGGTCGTGAAAGCAACAAGAATGGAAATTTAAGGTGTTTAAAAGCTGAAAATTTAAGAACTAGATGGGGCTTATTAGTTTATGAATTTGAAGTCGGTAGATTTTGTGAAAAATTTGTTCCGCGAATATTATATGGTAGATCTGTTTTTGCACGGCAAAGTGTCACATGTTGATAAACGTGAATTTGGTTTTATCTTATTGGAGGGTTCTATGGTTCGTCACATAAGCTTCAAGACCGTTGAAGAATTAGTGGACTTTATGCAGAGCTTTGTTCCAAAAGATGCATATTTTTCATGCGCCTACTATGAAAACCCAACAGCGGAGATGGAGCGAAAAGGTTGGCTTGGCGCCGACTTAATCTTCGACATCGATGCTGACCATATTCTTACACCATGTGAAAGAATTCACGACATATGGACCTGCAGCAGCTGCGGTTTTTCTGGAAAAGGCATAACACCTGAAACGTGTCCGTTATGTGGCGCTGAAAGGTTGGATGTTGAAACGTGGCCATGTGAAGTTTGCTTGGATTCTGCTAAGCTTGAGGCAACAAAACTTTTAAACATATTGCAGGATGATTTCGGTTTCTCCAGAAATGAAATACATTTATTTTTCTCCGGGCATCGCGGTTACCATGTTCACGTGGAATGTGAAGATGTAAAGCCTTTGGATTCCGTAGCCCGGAAGGAAATTGTTGATTATGTTTCCGGCATAGGCTTAGAAGTGCCATTTTACTCTTTTAATCGGCGAAGCCCAAAGAAGAAAATCTCTTACGGAGGCCCGCTCTTCAGCGTTGGCTGGCCTAAACGGTTAGTGGATGGATTACAAGCCTTTTTATCGAAAGCGAAAGAGGAGGATTTAAGGAAGCTTGGTTTTAGAAGAGACGCCGTTAACGCCATAATAGAGAGGAGAGATGCGCTTCTAAGAAATTTATATGATTCTGGGATATGGCATACTGTTAGAGGGGTTGGTTTCAAAACTTGGGAAAAGCTTGTAGGACATGTTTTAATGTTGCAGTCTGTAAAGATAGATACTGTGGTAACAACGGATGTTCATAGATTAATTAGAATGCCTGAAACCCTAAACAGTAAAACAGGCCTTAAAAAGGCGGAGGTCCCAGTTTCAGCGATTGACGATTTTGACCCTTTCAGGGATGCTGTAGCCTTTAAGAAAGGTGAAGTGGAGGTTTTGGTTTCTGACGTGCCAAAGTTTAGAATAGGTGATGAAACCTTTGGGCCTTATAGGAATCGAAAGGTTGAATTACCCGTGGCGGCGGCTTTGCTTCTTGTTTGTAGGGGTAGGGCGGAGGTTGTAGGCGATGTACAAAGAGCTTTTTGAAATTTGGAAAAGAGAAAAGGATAGTGGTGAATTAACGAAGCTTTCACCTAATTTCTATTTTCAAGTTGCAGGCTACATGAGGAGGTTAAGGGAGGAGGAGCGAATGATTGATAAGAAAACGTTGAAGGCAAGCCTCTTAAAAATTGAAATGCATAATGCCAAGCGTATTGTTCGCGAGTTGGCCAAAATTAGGTATCAAAAGTTAATTCGCTTTTTGGCAATGGATAAAAAGATTCCATTGGAGGGGTTAACGGTTCATGAGAGAGATATCTTTGCAAAGGGAAGCCTACCGCCTATAAACGAGTTTCGAGATTTAGTTGAGAATGCATTGCGGGGTTGTTTAACTGAAGGCAGCGTTGAAAGGGCCCAAAAAATGGCTATTGCGCGTTTTTTAAAAGAGGTTCCGGCCATAATTGGTGCAGATATGAAGGCTTATGGCCCTTTCAAATGTGAGGATGTTGCGTCATTACCTTTTGAAAATGTTAAGATTTTGATTAAGCAGAAGCTTGTTGAAAAAATTGAAGCCTAGTGCTTTCATGAAAAAAGTATAAGAGTGAGCATGTTTTCTTATGCAAGTCGGCGTGATTAAAGATGAATGTTCCGAAAGAAATTAGAACGTATTGCCCCCGATGCAGGGCTTATCAAGTGCATAGTGTCTCGCTTTACAAGGCTGGTAAACGTAGGGCTTTAGCGAAGGGTGAACGCCACCACGAGCGCGAAAAGAAGGGTTATGGTGGACAGAAATATCCCCTTCAGCGGGAGTTTGCCAAAACAACCAAGAAGCAAACTTTGAAGTTGAAGTGTAAGGTTTGCGGTTATACGAGGCATAAAAAGGGGATTAGGCTGAGGAAGCTTGTCATTGCTTAGGTGAGGTGATTTTATGGCGGAGTGGGAGAAGCTTATTCCAAGGCCCAAAAGCGCCTTTCTGAGGGTTAAATGTTTAAAATGCGGTAATGAGCAAATGGTTTTCAGCCACGCTGTTAACAGGGTTAACTGCAACGTTTGTGGGGTTGAGCTTGCAGAGCCTTCTGGCGGGAAAGCCGTAATTAAAGGGGAGATTGTTGCGGTTTTTGAGTGAAAATGGTGAGGATATGGCTTTAAGAAAGCAGGAATGGCCGGAAGTCGGCGACTTGGTTATTGGCACTGTGGAAACTGTTACTGATTATGGGGCTTATGTGAGGCTTGACGAGTTTGATAAGAGGGGGCTTCTGCACATTTCTGA
>Ga0207433_10009942_pt1 | contig 14984 bp, 11 predicted proteins | sample YelNatPaOPGAMG01_FD_187559 | JGI IMG/M metagenome (GOLD analysis project Ga0207433, IMG submission 187559) | Hot spring thermophilic microbial communities from Obsidian Pool, Yellowstone National Park, USA - OP-RAMG-01 (SPAdes) (version 3) | ecosystem: Environmental > Aquatic > Thermal springs... | reverse complement strand
TTATGGAATATAGTTGGCGACTAAATTACACTGCTGGAATTAACGGTAGCAATTCAACACGAGTCATATGGATTAACGACGGAAATATCGTTAGTAGCAGCGCGACATATATACTGACTCCAGGGGGCTGCCTCGAAGTTACAGTAATATTACTGATGGATTTGGCTACAGATGATAACAGAGCAGCTGTAAGCATACTCGAAACCTGGAAGTTGATTCATGAGTAAGGACCGATTTTTTTCTCTATATTTTTTTCTTACTTATTCCCTCTTAAGCATTCGCTATTGGTATTTGCTAAGATAATAACATCTGCATCCTTTACCCTTTCTTCTAAAGATGGCAATTCTTTAATCGTGCCATATTTTACAACTTCCAAGCCTTTTTCCTTCAATAAATTCGCTAATCCATTTAAGATTTCGTCCGGCACCCCGAGAGGCTCTATAATCGATATCTTCATATTTTACCAAAATGAAATATCCTCATAAAATCATTTATGCTTTATTTTAAAATATCAGCTGGGATTTTGCTTGTGTAGTATCCGCAAATTATTTCGCAAGAATTTGTTATTCATTGAATCATTTCGCAAAGAATCAAAGTAAATTAGCAGGATAGCTTTTTCTGAAACCTGCCTCATGAGGGCATTCGCCAATATCTACCCAAAGAGCACCGTGCATTCCTTGGTTATACCATTGAATGAAATCTTCGATGGAACCAAATCACCAACAATATCTGTCTTACTTAACTTGTGTTCCTTTGCATACAAGATTGCCTCTTTGAAACTCTCAATTGTATTTTCTACAGTTGCATGTTCAAATTCTTTACCTGCTAATACAAATCTATGTACTAAACTGATGTGCTCTCTTTCGTATTTGCATAGTATCCCTGTATATCTTTACCAATTGTTCTACTCTCCTTACGCTTACTCTATAATGTCTCGAGATCCAAAATTTATCATAGTCTTCTCCATCTACCACATCCTTGCATATCCATCTTACCTGCTTGTCTGTTAACTTAGCCCTCTCTCCTTTATGCTCTGCCCTACGAAGTATTTTCTGTGCTCTCCAAAGGATAATTGATATATGCTAGAAATCTTTTTCCATATGATGGATAAAATGGAAGTAAAAAGAAAAGATGCGAATAAAAAGGAAATTAAACCAAATGAAAAGAAGGACGAGAACGAAAACGATGATGAAAAGGAAGTAGAGAAAGAAACAGACGAAGATTTGGATATAATCACAATCACTTTAGGAAAAGCAAAGATATTCATTTTTGAGACACTCAAGGGCTTGGTAAGAGAAAAGAGACGTGTTAGAGAAGCGTTCGAAGAGACTATGCCTGAGGTCGTGGCATTACCCATATCTAAAGAACAACTCGAAGGATTAAAATCATACATCGCAGGCAAGAGAGAAAAGGTATTTCTATCGCATTACGAGGAAATTTACGCAAGAAATCTTGCAAAATATGGTAAAGTCATGGTACCTCCTCCTTCTTACATAGAAGCAGCAAAGATTTGCAAAGAAAAGAACATAGATATTGTGGCTGCTGACATGAACGAGGAAGAATATACAGACGCGTTCATTCAGAACATAAGGACATATCAGTATTTGCTCTATTCTATAAGATGGAGATTGCTAAAAAGAAAGAGGTTCAAATCGCGGACGCCAAGAGATTTTGTATTCGAATGGGATAGAGAAATCTCAAAAATTAAAGGATTTGCAAATTTAGAAAGAGCAAGAGAAAGATACATCGCCTCAGAGATAATCAAACTTGCAACCAAATACAACAGGGTTCTTGCGATTGTAGAACTTGAACGTTCAGACGGGATTTCTTCTGAAATTTTAGAACATAAATCCGCCATGAAAGGCAAGAAGAACGACAAAAAAAAGGATTGTAAGTAATTGAAAATGGAAATGTTATCTATTGTGGACTATTAACAAAATTAAGTAACTGATATAAATTGCGATTTTGTATCGACTAAGTAAGATACACGAATTAAACCGAGAGCAAGATTAATTTTTATTAATAGAGGATATAAACTCCTTTTTGTCGCTATCTACTACGATTATAGGGATGTTGAGATTTTTTGCGCGTTCGAGATTTAATTCGTTTTGGTCAGTCGATACATATATGCATCCTATACCATGTGAGGCGCAATTTTCCATAAATCGCTTTAGTGTATCGGTGTCTTTCAAAATAGACCAGCTAGTTTCTCCCTTTTTATCTCCAGGCGTATTTATAATATACATCTTTGGATAACCTGTTTTTTCTTTTAGTTTCTCTAACTTAAACAATTTGTTAAGAAAATCATTTGCTTCTTTGCTGGTTACTGTGTCTGCGAACTGTAGCACGACTTTATTTTCGGTATCTAATGTTTTTACAATATCATCAACATTGCCTGGATGCAACATGCATAAAATTCCGTTATCTTTATATTCCTCCCGAAAAACTATGGTAAGGACACTTGGCTTGGTAGTTACACTTTCTAATTTGCTAACAAGTTCGTTTACACTTTGTATGACTTTTTCTTTTTCGTTCTCACTACCTATGATTGCAAGATGCCAATTACTTTCTTCGAGCGGATTCCAACATAGCAAATCGCCTTTTGAATTTTTGGTTAGTTTAATATCATAAAACGAAGTCTTCCTATTTTTTATCATCTTTAACGATTTGAGTTTTTCTATAACTGGTTCCTCAAGGGTTTTATCTATATAACCATAATATTTCCATCCATCTGGGATATTAAAATCGTATCTTTCCAAATCGAGAGCATCGATTATTCCCTTTTCAGCCATATCTTTGAGCACTTCACTAATCTTTTCTCTAACGTTATATTTATCAAATATCTCTTTCATATTTAATTCTTCATTTTCAGTTTCGCCTCCTCTTTTTTCCATAAGTTCTTTAATCTCTTTTAGTGCAAGGTATTCATATGCTTTTTCTCTATCATCATACTCTAAATCAGATAACGTAACAGGCGTATAGTCAAAATCGCATTCTTTGAGAATCTCCTTAAGGAATAACAGGACATGTTTAGTAGTGATGAATCTGTAGTATTCGTACCCTCGTCGTGAACGTGAGTAGTAATATGACCCGATTTCCAGTTTCCCTAAACTATAGAATAGGTCATTAATTGAGTTGGGCGTTATACGATTACCCAAATTATATATATCTTCACCGACTAAGATACTGAATTTGATTTCTTCTTTATCAGATTGGGAAACCATTGGATACTTCGAATTGATACTAAACTCAATTTTAACATTCTCATGTGGGTCAGACCACGAAATATCAAATACTTCTGGTAATTTGTCTTCAGGAAGATTAAGCAATTCTTTTAAAATCTGATTTGCGAGCCTTGGGGTTTCTTCAAATATTTTGCGTACATTCTCTTTTAGGGAGGCTCTATTCTTCTTAAACCAACTTTTGAATAACTCTTCTCCTTTTTTATACGCTTCTTCTGAAAAGTAAAACGAATAACGCTCAATATATGCATATCCTTTATAACAGAAATAGAGATATAGATTGAGGTTTAATTTCACAATATCCCACTCCTTATCATTTATGCCGAATTTAGAAAAATCGAAACGACCACCACTGAAGAGATATGTATGAATATTGATATATATGCCCTGTAAAGCATAATTCACTATATCCATAACTTTACTATCTCTCTCTAACTCAGAGCAAATCTCTGCAACTTCTCTTTTAATTTTTTCGCCAGCAGGAGTTACCTTTCCAAATATCCTACGACCTGTTTTCGTAACAGTATCGGGTTCCTTCAACCCCAACTCTTCCATTATCTTTAGCTTTTCCTTCCAAAAATTATCGTCTCCCTTCATTATATCTTCGATTCGCTTATTATCTAAGCAGTAATAAATTCCTACAGTATATTCAATATAATCGCCAAAATAAAAATGAAACTTTTTCGACTTCTCTTCTTTAGTTTTCTCTAGATTCCTCAATTCCTCTGGAATGTCATATATGGATTCTACCTTTGGCATGCCAACTCGCTCCCCTGCTCCTCAGTTTAAAATTTGGTATATTCATTCAATTACTTTAAAATTTCGGATTTTTGTTAAATAAAACTGCAAAATTGTAATTGTCAGTTGCTCCAAGATAGAGATAAAATTAGATAAATTATCCAAAATATGTTTGAGATTGAGCATGCAAATTATCTGCTTACTAACTAACAAGATAAATTAAGAAAAGCATTTAACGGCTAATTGCCTTTACAGCAAGCAGGTGATTCATTGACAAAGAGCGCCGTAGGCTCGTTTACATTTGTGCTACATAGCCACTTGCCCTATGTCCGCAAGGCGGGAGTTTGGCCATTTGGAGAAGAATGGGTGCACGAGGCGATATCTGAAACGTATCTGCCTTTGTTAAATGTGCTTTATTCGCTTGTTGAAGAAGGAATAAAACCGAGATTAACGCTTGGTATCACTCCAGTTCTTGCAGAGCAACTTTCAGATAAATATCTTCTTGAAAAGTTCGAAAAATATGTAAATATTCGAATAGAGGGTGCAGAGAAGGACATCTTGGAAGGTTCTAAGGTCGGTGCAAATAGCGAATTAAAAGCAAAGGCAAAGGTTGCAGAATTTTACAAATCATGGTATGGGAACATGCTCGATTCTTTCAAGAATAGATACAAAGGGGATATAATAGGAGCATTTCGGAAATTGCAAGACGATGGAAATATAGAAATCATAACAAGCGCAGCCACACATGGTTATCTACCTCTTTTAGGCACAGATGCCTCGATTAATGCACAGATAAAAGTCGGCTTGGAGAACTACAATCGGCATTTTGGCAGACGACCTCGAGGTATCTGGCTACCCGAATGTGCATATAGACCTAGTTACCACTGGAAAAGACCTACTGATAAGAATGACAAAGGTAGGCTAAGACCTGGAATTGAAAAGTTTTTGCATGACCATGGATTAGAATATTTCTTCGTCGATACAAAGACCATCGAAGGTGGAGTTACCGTAGGCGTATATGCAGAGAGGTTTCCCAAATTGAAAGAATTATGGAAACAGTTTAGGAAAGAATACGAGGAGATAAAACCTACAGAGAAAAGAACGACATTTAAGCCATATCTCCTTCGTGCGAATCATGGTTTCGTATCTGTTTATGGTAGAAACGAGAGGTCAGGTCTGCAGGTTTGGTCTGGAGATTACGGTTATCCAGGCGATGGCTGGTATCGTGAATTTCATAAGAAAGATGAGAAATCGGGTTTACAGTATTGGCGTGTTACGGGGAGCAAGATAGACCTCGGAAAGAAGGCATACTATGAGCCTGATAAGGCACTTGAACGCACAGAAGACCATTCGAACCATTTTGTAAACTTGGTAAAAGATATGCTTGTAAATTACCACAAGGAGAATAACGAGCATGGAATAGTTGTTGCGATGTATGATACAGAACTATTTGGTCATTGGTGGTTCGAAGGACCCGAATGGATGAAAAAAGTATTGCGAAAGTTATCCAAAGATGAAGATGTGGATTTGACGACAGGCGGAAGATTTCTCGATGCGCATTTTCCAAAAGTTATAGTAACCCTGCCTGAAAGTTCCTGGGGTCAGGGGGGTCATCATTTCATATGGTACAATCCTGAAGTCGAATGGTTCTGGCCTAAAATATACGAATGTGAAGATAAGATGAGTGCCCTTGCCGATAAATACGAAGGTGAAAAAGACTTACTCAAAAGAAGGATACTCAACCAAGCCGGAAGAGAACTACTCCTGCTCGAAAGTTCTGACTGGCCATTCCTTATCTCAACAGGACAGGCAAAACAGTATGCCGCAGAACGTTTCAACGAACATGTAGCAAGATTCCAGGAATGTGTAGACATGCTTAATAACCTAAATGCAAAAACTGATAATAAAACTGATAATAAAGAGATTATCTCTAAGATTACCTCTAAACTCGAGAATATCGAACAGATTGACAACCTCTTTCCAAATATACAATTTGAGTATTTCAAGACTTACCAATACGGTCCGAAAAGATAATTATGGAATTTTTTGTTCTTGCAGCATATACTTCCAAAAAGTAACTTAACTTTAAATTTTATTTACTTTTTTACGTTTTTTTTTGAATATATTTTACTTTAGGGCAGTGAAGCCTCTTTTCAGTCTTTCCGCAAATTTAATAACAGATTGTGCGTTATCCTCAAATGAGTAAAATGTTTAGTAACTCAAGGAGACTAGATAGCCTACCTGGTAGCATTGCTCCAAGCCTAGACAGAATCATTGACGAGAAGCGCCGGCTTGGGTTTGACTTGATTAGTTTTGCAAATGGAGACCCTGATTTGCCCACGCCTAAGTTTATAATAAATGCACTTGCAGATGCGATTACAGACCCTATGACGCATGGTTATCCTTTAGCAGAAGGCGAACAGGAGTTTAAAGATGCAGTTGCAGAATGGTATAAGAAAAGGTTTAGAATATCAGTCGATGCAAAGAATGAGGTTTTGCCAATCGTGGGGTCAAGAGATGGTCTTACGAATATAGTGCGTGCGTTTGTAAACGCAGGAGAAAAGGTACTTGTCCCAGACCCTGCATGTTCTACATACATGAATGCAACAATCCTTTCAGATGCCATACCTCAAAAAGTCCCCCTACTTGAAATGGACAATTACCTCCCTGACCTAGACGATATACAAGATGGAAAATTACTTTTCCTAAATTATCCTAACAATCCAACCACTGCAACAATCGATAAAAAAGCACTAAAGACAATCGCAGACCAGTGCCGTTCGAAGAACATAATACTATGCTATGACAACACACATTCTGAAATAACCTACGATGATTATGTATCCCCTAGCATCTTGGAAGTGGATAGAAATGCAATCGAGTTTCATTCATTTTCAAAGACATTTTCCATGTCGGGCGCGCGTGTAGGATTTGCCGCTGGTAATTCAGAACTTATCGCAGGTTTGAAAAAGATAAAGCAAAGTCTCGATTCTGGCGTGCCAAAATTTATTCAGAGAGCGTGCATTGCTGCACTAAAATCATACTCTGTAAGTTCTCGACCTGAGGCAGTTACAAATATGCTCAAGACCTACGAAACACGTAGAAATGTCCTTTATGAGGGTTTGCGCAATCTTGGTTTTTCTCTTGAGAAGCCAAAAGCAACTTTATATCTATGGGTAAAGGTAAACGAGAGTTCATACGAATTCGCAAGAAAATTAATCGAAGTAGGAGTTATTGCAAGCCCAGGTTCTATGTTCGGAATGTACGGCGATGGTTACATGAGGTTTGCACTTACGCAACCTGTGGAACGAATAAAAATAGCACTTGAAAGGATGGTTTCCATCTCATAGAGATGTGAATATGTAGTATCCTGAATTACTTCCTCTTAGAGAAAAGTAAAAGTTCTCCAGAGACTATGAGAAAACTAAACAAGAAAAAAGGAAGGGGGGTTATAAAAGAGATAGAGAAGTTTCAAAAAGTATTGGTGGACTACAATTTCAAATCCCCCATTGGAGCCTTAATATCGACGATTATGAAACACCAATCCAAGATTTCGTGAGAAGAATGCATCCATCGAAGAAAACTAAGTTTATCAACCAACACATTCGAGTCATCGAAAAATATGCTCCACAATTTCTTATTATCTCTAAAAGTGATGCAAAAGAGGTGGTTTCACATGACCTCGATTTTTCGAGAGGAACTAATTTTAGGATAGCACACACTCTGAATTTGACCAAAATACATATCAATAGGGAATAATATGTAAGTATGCACTGAAAGAAAAAGTTTCAGTGGCGAGGGATGTAATGAAAAGAGCATATGGAGAAACTTTAGAACAGTACAAAGACAAAAGATACTATAATAGAGCATCTACGAGAAGGACATCTATGCTAAATATGCATAGAGAACAAAGTTTCAAAGCGGATGTGAACGAAATCTTGCAGATGGGGAAAGTAGAAGCGAAACATCAGAGTTCAATTCGTGCTACTATAATAACAAAGGCATCGAGAGATTCTATAGACTCTGCAAAGAAATATATAAGAGAAAAGCAGAAAGAGAATATTCTAAATGTAGATACTGCGAATGCGTTAATCAATTTACTTGATAGGTATTCAACGTGGCGATAAACGATTTTTTATAATTTTATTGTTCATTGATGAGGATAGGAACGTGTAATTCTCTGAGCAGTAAGAAGATATACACCTATTATGATAATTATTAAACCAATTGCAATAACGAGTAGTTGGCGGTATATTAGAGGGAGTGCAAACAAATCAAGATTGACGAGGATTAAGTAGAGCCCTGCAAGAACAAGAACTACGCCAATTGCCATCGAAAGTGCCACGAGCCAAAAATTCATGTTATCTATCCTTTCTTCATCGATAGGTCGCGAATGTATCTCGCTTTCTACTCTTCTATAACTTCTGTCTTCGAACCCGTCAGACATAGATTCTATTCTCAAAATATCGAGTTTATTACCTTATTTCTAATTTTCAGAGAATTATGAAAAAGATACCGAAAAGATAATGCTGTGAATGTGGAGCATGTAGAACACGAAAGTTATTTAAGCAAACCGGCATTTTTTGTATCGTGAAGGTAAAGAAGCCGTTTGATAAGAAAAAAATAATCTTATTGCTTATAGTCGTTATAATCTTTACATTAACGATATTTTCCTTCTCTATCAAAGAGCCGACGGTTTATGTTGTAGGAATAGAAGTTGCAAAGATTGACTTATCAAAAATCGAAGTTACTTTTATTATTCATCTTAATATAGAAAACAAGAATTTAATAGATGCTACCTTAGAAGATATCCAAGCCGAAATTTACACGGACGGTAGTTTTATTGGACATGCGGAGAGTAAGGAGGCTGTAAAGATACCTGCAAATTCTCTTAAGAGAGTATCTGTTACATTTGTAATGGAGGAACTGCCCAAAAAAATTCCTGTGGTTGAGGTAAGAGCAGTAGGTAGTGCTCATGTGAAAGTTCTTTTTTGGAGTTATGAATTTCAATTTGATGAAGTGGAATACATATAAAGAAAAGGTTGCATAGCTAAAAAGGTATATAATTAAAGAATTGTGGAGCATTCTGGAGCCATAGTAATTTATTTATGCGGAGACTGACATTTGTAACATATGGATAGAAAAAAGATAGAAAAGATAGTAGCGTTGTTGAGCATTCTTATACTTGGAATAGGTAGTTTGGCCACTTTGGCAACTATTCCTTATGAGAATCCCACTCAAGATGAAAGACAAATTATCGACTCTAAGGAGAATGAGGTAGGTATGCATGAGCAAAGATTGAACTCAAGATTAGTCATTAAAATTCTCGGTAATGCGTTGTTTACAGATGTGAACGGAGTAGTTTCTGGTGAGGGGACGGAATCAAATCCATATGTCATCGAAGGATGGTATATCGATGCGCAAGGGAGTGATGCTTGCATCTATTTGGAAAATACCACAGCCTATTTTATAATTAGAAACTGCACACTTTTAAATGCAACAAATAATAATCAATGGCCTGGGGGTGCAGGGATTAGGTTAAGGAATGTTAGGAACGGCATTATAGAAAACAACAACATAACAGGAAACGTCGGACAAGGGGTACATCTAAAAGGTTGTTCGAATGTTAAAATTATTAATAATCTGTTTTTGCAAAATAGTGGTTGTAATGCGGAAATTACGAATTCAAATAATTGCACCATTCTGAACAATATTTTTTATGAGTGGGGAGACGGTATAAAGATTTGGTCTGAAGGAGATATTCCGGATTTTTCAGATTCCGTAATATCTAATAACTATTTTTATCGCACAAGTTGTGCAATTTCTTTAAGGTATCGAAACAGGAATATAGTATCAAACAATACTTTCATTGAAAATGGAGATGGAATCGATTTAATCGATAGTAGTTTAAATGAAGTTTATAACAATACAATAGTTGGCTATAACGTTACCTATACCGCAGGACAAAGAGGTATTTGTCTATTCGGAAATTCGAGATATAACAACATTACCCTCAACAAAATCACAGATTGTGATGTTGGGATACACCTTTGGAGGGTAGGAAGCGATTGGTATGGATTTGGGCTTGGACTTAACATATTCGAAAATAACACGATTACTTGGACAAGTAATATTCAATACTATTCGTATGGGATAGGTGTGAAAATAATAAGTGGGATGAACAATCTATATATACACAACAAGATATCGAACATGAAAAAAGGGTTTTTACTAACAACAGATGCTGGAGAATGTAGATCGAATATAATTACAGAAAACGAAGTAATATCTAATTCTGAATCTGCAGTTAGTGCAGAATGGTCAACTCATGATAATAGAATATACCTTAACGATTTTATCAGAAACGGGCCAAATTATCTTTCTCAGGCGTACGATAACGAGCCTGGACAGCCTCAACCCACATTGGAGCCTAATTTTTGGAATACCTCGACTATGGGTAATTATTGGCTTGGATGGACATCACCTGATTCTGATTTAGATGGAATAGTTGATTTTCCATATTTGATTGGAGGCGATGCTGCAGCAAAAGATTATTACCCACTTGCAGAACCTGTATCTGATGATAAACCGAGTGCATTATTTGAATATCCGTATGACGGCTTGGTAGTTACTATACCAAATGTTCAATTCAATGGCAAGGCATTCGATGATATCAATGTGTCGAAAGTGCAGGTTAGAATAAATGGTGGAGAATGGTATAATTGTACATTAACCTATGATGTGAACAAACCCGGAGAAGTGCTATGGAATTATACCCTTTCACTTACGCCAGGGACGAACACCGTAGATATTATTTCATTTGATTCTGGAAACCAAGCCTCGGATATTACTTCTATGAGTATAATCTACGATATCCAACCTCCGAGTGTATCTATAACCTCACATTCAAATGGTCAATGTGTAAATAGTTCTATGCAAATCATAGAGGGTATTTCGAGCGACGATATTGGTATTTCGATGATATTAATCAGGCTAAATAATGGTAGTTGGCAAGAGGCCACGGGAACTACAACTTGGCACCATGAAGTATATCTCCAATATGGTAATAATTTTATAGAAGTCCAAGCCGTAGATTTTGCTTCGAGAACGACCATAATTTCGATAAATGTGTCTTATGACCTTCAGCCACAAATCTGGATTTATTCGCCTTTGAATGGCACAATAACAACCCAAGCCAACATAACCGTTAATGGCTATGCCTCAGACGATTTTGGTATTTATGTAGTTCAGGTAAGGGTAATTAATAACCAGGGAGCGAGCGAATGGACAAATGCAAGCGGAACTAATTCTTGGGAGATTGTAGTAAACCTTTCATTTGGTAATAATGTAATACAAGCAAGGGCGATAGATACATCGATGCAGTCCTCGGAAATAGCATCTGTAATCGTCAATTGCACTAATATAGAAGATGATGTAATCTATCTATCGATTATTTCGCCAACGCAAAACGAGAACTTTCCCAATTCCATGATACAGGTTTCAGGCACCCTCGCGTATGCGCAAGGGCTTTCGAATGTTGTTATGAAGATAAGAGTAAATGGGGGAATGTGGCAGAGCGTAAATACTAATCAAGCATGGAGTACCTTCGTAACGCTTCAAGAGGGAATGAACATTATAGAAGTAAATGCATCTGATGAAAAAAATCATGTTTATGCTAATGCGAGCGTTACAGTATATTATACGCCTGTGGTAGGTGCTATTTACCTTACCATCACCTCGCCTATGCAAAACCAGGTAGTTTACAATTCTATGATACAGGTTTCAGGCACCCTCGCGTATGCGCAAGGGCTTTCGAATGTTGTTATGAAGATAAGAGTAAATGGGGGAATGTGGCAGAGCGTAAATGCTAATCAAGCATGGAGTACCTTCGTAACGCTTCAGGTGGGAATGAACATTATAGAAGTAAATGCATCTGACGAAATCAATCATGTTTATGCTAATGCGAGCGTGATACTAACCTATATTAATGATAATGGGCAAACTTTGAAACAGTTTAATGTTATGCTGACACTTGAAAAAGATACAATTCAATCTGGAGGAACGGTAAACTTAACACTTTCTGTAAAAGATGAAACAAATCTACCAGTTGCGAATGCATATGTTGTATTCTCAGATTGGAACCATGGCGGAAGTTTCCATGCTAATAACTTGCAAACAGACGCTCAAGGCTTGGTTGTGTGCAAGTACACTGCTCCAAATACAAATAGAGAACTTAAAGTTTATATAAACGCGAACATAACAAAGGAAGGATTCCAAAACAGAAGTATAACAGAGGAACTAAACGTAAAACCAATTATCTTAGACCGCGATATAGAGAGGGATATTGGTTTCCTCTTACGTCTTATTCCCATAATAATCATCCTCCTTGTTATTGGACTTATCGTATTCTTTGTTCTTAAACGAAAGAAGAATGAAGTTTCTCGGACGCAACATATGGAACTACAACAACCACAACAAATTCAACAATCGCCGCATCCATCACAAATAGAACCACAACAGATTGCACAACCACAACCTCAAAAAGCATCTGCACAATCGCAAGTTGCTCAGAACACACAAGAACAATTTGGCACTATACCACAGCACTTAAAAGAGCGCACGATGAGCCTTAAGAGAGCACTTTCAGCATGCGAAACTATAGGTATTGATGTGTCAGAATCGAGAAAATCATACAACGAACTTACAGATTTGCTAGATACTCGGAAATATGAAGAGTTGTTAAAACGGGCTGAAATCGACTTGCAGGTTGCATTGAAGAAAACCGTACCTCAATTTATAAAATCGACAGAAGAGGACCTTGCAGAATACCAGAAAGAAGGTAGAGACGTTACGAAAGCAAGGACTGCCTCAAAAGCGCTTGAAAACAAGTTTGCGGAAGGTGACTACTGGGGTGTAATTGAGAAACTTGTAATCCTAGATAGGGCAATGAACGCACTTGCAATGGAATCAGTAGAAGCAAAGAAGGAAAAAGGGAGTGTTCCCATATCAAGTTCAAAATCCGCGACTGCAACTGCTGTAATAAGATGTGCAATCTGCTTTGGGCATGTGAAACCTGGCTTGGCTGTTCGAATATGTTCTTGCGGTAAGAAATTCCATGAGACCTGCGCGGTAAGAGTTGGTGAATGCCCCTCTTGCCATACCAAATTCGAGAGCCAAAAGAGCGATACAAAGACCGAAAACGCAGAAACAAAAACCACAAATTGAACATAGAATAATATAAAATTAAATTTAATATGGGCTCTTTTCCTTTGATTTTTACTTTTATTCTTACTTTTGTTTCCTTATTTACTTGTTTTTTGGTCTTTTTCTTTTACTTTCTTTTATTTACCTTTCTTCTCCTTTTTTGCATCTTTAACTTTAGTTCCATCTTTATTGTTTGAAAAGAGAGTTACAAGGAATACAGGCGTTATGAATGTGGTAATTGCAGTCATGATTATTGCCACTCCATATAAGTCAGAGCCTATCGCACCGAGAACTAAAGCATAACTTGCGACAATTAGCGCAACTTCTCCTCTTGGCACCATCCCCATACCTATACGCAGAGCACCTAATTTATTAAAATCGCCAAGCAAAGATACTGCCCCGCACCCGACCAACTTTCCTATTATAGCAAGTAGAGAAATTACCAAGCCAAAGCCTATTACAGGAAGCATAGCCCTAAAATCGACAAGCATCCCCATAACGACGAAAAATATGGGCACAATGGTATGATACAAAGAATATATCTGCTCACGTAGTTTTTCTGCAATATCTTCTAGTTTTGCAAACGCCAAGCCGAGTGCATAAGCGCCTATAATCATAGCCAAGCCGACAGTTTCTGCAAGGAAAGCAGCAAATAGACAGAGCACAAAAGCAAACGCAAATGAAGCCCCTGCAGTAGTAAACTTTCCGAGCATTTTTCTTAGAATATGCGAAAACTTCACGCCTATAAGTAGCATGCCGCCCCAGAATACAATTGCCTTTATAGAAACAAGTGCAATCTGCTCTGCCGAAACGGTACCTGTGGTTACAATTCCAACTACGATTACCAGCACGATTATTCCTATTACATCGTCTATAACCGCGGCGCATAAAATCATAATCCCTTCGGGAGTGTTGAGTTTTTTAACGTCAGAAAGGACCCTAGCGGTAATACCAACCGAAGTTGCAGTAAGAATTGCACCCATGAACAAGCCTGAAATCGTATTTCCGATATAAATCACAGTTGCAATATACCCCAATGCAAAAGGGACTAACACGCCTCCAAGCGCAATGAACATTCCCGATTTTCCTGCAGAAAAGAATTTTTCAGGATTTGTCTCTAGCCCTGCAACGAAGAGGAGTATAACAGCACCTAATTGCGCAAATGTGTATAATATGATACTTGTTTCTGAAGTAGTGCCTATGGGATTGAATATTGGTCCATCGAATATAGGTCCGAATGTAAAACCACCAATAGAAAAAGACAAGGAACCTAATGCATAAGGACCTATTAGCATACCTGCTATAAGTTCACCTAAAACACCGGGAATTTTAAGACGTTTTTCGAAAAACTCGCCGAAAATTTTTGCAGATAGAATCACAACTCCAAGAATAAAAACTATACGAGTAACTAAATGTGTGATGTTTTCATTTTCTTCGGTTTTCTCATCGGTAGTGTCTGCATAAACATTCAGAGATGCATAGAATATAAGGATGGTAATTAAAAGAATAGCAAAAATAATCTTAATACCCTTTACTGCAAGAAGTAAGATTTCGGAATAGGTTTTTTTCATATTAATATCTCGATAGTGCTGTCCTGAAATTAGTTCCTCTCGAAAAATCGAGGTCATCTTGAAACCACCTCTTGTGCATCCTTTTTGGAGATAGTAAGAAATTGAGGAGCGTATTTTTCGATGAGTTGAATGTGTTGGTTGATGAACTTAGTTTTCTTAGATGGATGCATTTTTCTCACGAAACCTTGGAATGGTGTTTCACGAACGTCGATATTAAGAAGTGAGGTAA
>Ga0207433_10009940_pt1 | contig 14985 bp, 11 predicted proteins | sample YelNatPaOPGAMG01_FD_187559 | JGI IMG/M metagenome (GOLD analysis project Ga0207433, IMG submission 187559) | Hot spring thermophilic microbial communities from Obsidian Pool, Yellowstone National Park, USA - OP-RAMG-01 (SPAdes) (version 3) | ecosystem: Environmental > Aquatic > Thermal springs... | reverse complement strand
CCGTGGCCGGGTTCACGCCGGTCACCGTGTTCCACTGATTGAAGAACCGCCATTGCGGCACAATGTTGATTTGCGCGTCCCGCTCGCGACCCCAACTCGCCTTGACCAATGCCGGCTCAATCACCACGTGATCCAAGTCACCGCCGGTCGCATACAAAAACGGATTCGGCGCGTCCGCATTCGGATACCGGGCACGAGTCGCCCACTTCTCGTTGACGAACAACTGCCGGAAATTCCACCCCGCCGGCACCGCCACCGACCAAATCCCCTTCTCGCCCCGCGTCCACTTGCCGGCAATCCGCGCACCACCGCTGAGAACAACCCTCTCCCCCTCCGCCGCGCGCCAAGTGACCGGACAAGCTGCCGTCCCCGAATCTTCCGGCGTCAATGCCAACGGCGCATCCAGATAATAAGTACCAGCATGGATAACCACCTCCACCGGTTCCCGCAACCCCTTGGCGATCTGTTGCCGGACAATCTTCTGCGCTGCCGTCAGTGTGGGCAAATGACCACCAACACCATTCACCGCCACATGGATTTCCGCCGCCTGCATCATTGCTCCACTCATCAGAAGCACCGTTCCGATTGTCATTACCTTCATCATCAATAATCATCTAACACCCGCGGATTCAGCGTGGGCATTGTTTCCAACTTCCAAATATCAACCGGAACATCGTTCGACTGCGGCGTTCCCGTCGTGCTGCGGCCAGCGGAGACCAGGTTCTTCAACAGCGCGATCATCTCTTTGACCTTTGCCGGCTCCTGCAAATGCAAGTTACTCGTCTCACCGGGATCGGCCTGCATGTCGTAGAGTTGCACGAGCGGCAGACCGGCGGCGGCAGCTTGCCGGTCGGGCAGCGTCCACCCACCGGAACCAGGACAAAGCACCAACTTCCAACGCCCATCCCGAATCGCGAACTTACCGTTAATCGAGTGATGGACGACGTGAGTGCGGATTGCGGACTGCGGATGGCGGAAGACCGGCAACCAACTCACGCTGTCTTCACCGGCATTCGCCGGCAATGTCGCACCGATGATTTCAGCGCACGTCGCCATCAAATCCGACAAGCAAACCAACTGGTCGCAAACACTTCCCGGCTGAATCACTCCCGGCCAGCGCGCGATGCACGGAATCCGGTGACCGCCATCCCACGCGTCCGACTTATAACCCCGATACGGCCCGCTCGGAAAATGTCCCTGCGCTTCCATTTCTTTCGCGCCGATGTAGTGCGCGCAACCGTTGTCGCTGGCGAAGATGACCAGCGTGTTGTCAGCCACACCGTGTTTTTCCAACGATGCGAGTACACGTCCAAAAACGTCGTCTGTCTCGATCCCCAAATCGGCATAGGCATTGTTCAGCCCGCTCTTGCCGATGAACTCCTTATTCACCGACAACGGCGTGTGCGGCGAGGTCATCGGCAGATAGAGGAAGAACGGTTGCCGGGCTGCGGCTCGTTGCCGGATGTAATCGTCGGCTTTCGCGGCCCAAATCGGCAAAAGTTGCTCAAAGTTCCAGCCTGGCATCGCCGGGCCGGGTTTGCTCGCCAGATTGTTTCCCAGCAATCGTTCCGGTAACGATTCCGACGGGATGCCGACCGTCCGGTCATTCTCGATGAAACAATACGGCGGCCAGTTCGGCACATCCACGCCGAAGTAAGAGGCAAACCCGCGCGTCGTCGGCCCGCCGGTGGTCGGCTGCGTGAAGTTGGGCTGCTCCCCGGCGAATTGCCAGCCCATTCCCAAATGCCATTTTCCGATGCAGCCGGTGTGATAACCGCGTTGCCTGAGCAATCCCGGCACGGTGAGCCGGTCGGCGGAAATCAACGGCGTGCCGTAAACTTCGACAATCCCCTTCTGCAAGGTGGAACGCCAGTTATACCGGCCCGTTAACACGCTATACCGGGAAGGCGAGCAGACTGCCGAACTCGAATGCGCATCGGTGAAGATCATTCCCTCGCGTGCAAACCGGTCAATATTTGGCGTCTTGATCTTGCCGGCCGAGTTCAAGCACGACGCATCGCCGTAGCCCATGTCATCCACGAAAAAATAAACAATGTTTGGTTTCATTATGTATGACCCCACGAAGCTTACCACGTACTTCGACCTCACGGGGATAGCTGGCAGTTTATGACCACGAATTGTCCGGGCCTGAGATCGACGTGAATGGCGTTTCCATGAAGCGTTTGCGGAGCTTGTTGGGTTTTTAATTTACCGGAATCGGCGATGCTGCAATCCAGCACGGTGGCGGTGTGGACGTCAGCATCCTGGAGTCGCACTTCAATCGTTGTGGGCTGTTTCAGCGTTCGTCCGGAAAGGAAAACACTGATCTGATTGTCTTTCCTCACGGCATACGCTCCGAAGTCATTTGGGTCGGTCTTCACCAGCGTCCCCCCGACAAGCCGCTGGGCAAGGAAACTCATGATTTCATACGCAACCTGTGGCTGCTTTGTTTTGCTATCGAGCAATGTCAGGGACGTCCACCAATCAGTATTCACAAAGTCCAATGGCCAGAAGCAGGACCAATCCACCCCGCCAACGAGCATCGCGCCTTGAATGTCGAAAAGTTGGAGTGGCTGCTTGGAAGCTTCGACCGTCCGCGCAACGTTGTATTCCGACATCAAAACCGGATAGGTCTTGTCGGGATGATGATTTTTGAACTCAGCCTGAATCGCTTTTAGCTGCGCCGGGAGTTCGGGAATCATCGACTCGCGATAGAAGTAGGCGTGCACGATGAGAAAATCGATTTGGCCACCACAGATGCGGGCCAACGTGGGCCACCATTTTTCCGCGTCCGCCGACGGCTTATTTTTGTTCTTCATTGGTCTCTCTAACTTCTTTGCGACTTCCCGTATCTTACGAATCGGCTGGCCGCTGCTTTGGAGCTTGTCAAGCTCGGCGAGTTCTTCCGCAGATAGTTGTTCCTTGCGCCCGACACCGCGAGAATTCCACGAACCGTTGGCGCCGATCTGAATCGTCGGATCGACCGCTTTCATGGCGGTTGCATAGCGATTGACCAACTCGGCGTATTCACGAGCGGTCATGGCGGCGTGGAGGTAAGTCTCGTTGCCGATTTCCCAATAACGAACGGGATACCCTTTTGCTTTGCAATGGCGCACCCAATCGGCGGCTTCTTTCACGCCACCGTCAATATTTCTGCGCCAAACCCAGCTTTCCGTGTTCACGATGACCACGGCCTCGGCGCCGACTTGGCGTGTGAGCGCCATGAATTCATCAAAATCTGTTGTGTCCGGACCACCACGGCGAGGATAGGAATACGGATCATCCAGCGTATTGCTCTCCCAGTGATAATTGTCGGCCTCGGCCCCTCCCGGAAAACGCAACAAACCCGCCGGCAGCTTTTTAAGCGCAGCGGCGATTTTGCCATCCTTCAGAGCGGCATCATCATCGACAGTGTTAATCACATTGGCGCCAAAAAACTTCGAATCGATCCGACGGATGGGTTTGTCAGGATGAACGACCACCGGAGTGGCGACGAACGCACATTGCGTTAGTGATAACAGGATGGCGGCAGATGCAATCCGGCTAAGTCGGAGCTTCACGGCGTCACATCCTTACATTCGACAAACCATTCTGTCTCCGTCCGATGCTGATCCGCACGTGCGTTAGCTAAAGCATTCTCGACCGGCTTATTTCGATTCATGCGCAGGATCCTCAAAGCAAATGACCCGATTTTCTCAGAATCCTTTCCAAAACGTCTCGCCCCATTTACTCGACCGGTCGTCCCATTCATCTCGCAACCGAAAGAGTTCCCGGCGCAGCGTGGCCACCAACTGCGCGTCACCGACAAGGTTCTTCGTTTCCAACGGGTCGGCCACCAAGTCGAACACCTGCGTCATCGTATGCTGGCCGTTCACGACATATTCAATGAGTTTGTGTTGCCGGGTCCGGACGCCGCGATGCTTGTCGGTGTAGGCAAGATAGACCGCGTCGCGATTCTGACCGGCAAAAACGTCCCGACCTTCCACCGTTGCCGGGACGGGTGTACCGGTCAGGTTGCAGAGTGTCGGGAAAATATCGAGCAGGTAAACGAGCGCATCGCTGGTCTTACCGGCAGGGATACCGGGGCCGCAAAACACCAGCGGCACCCGGACGCTGTGGTCATACAAACTTTGTTTGCCCATCAACCCGTGTTGACCGAGCGCCAGACCATTATCACCGGCAAAGACGAAAATGGTCCGGTCGAGTTCGCCGCGTTCGCGCACGGCGGCGATGACCTGACCGATCCGGTCATCGAGGTGGCTGATCATCGCGTAGTATTCGGCCAGATGCCGGCGAATCTCCTCGGGGGTCCGCGGAAACGCCGCCAGTTCTTCGTCGCGAACGTGCAACTCGCCGTTATCAAATGCGTGCTGCGGCGCGAAGTTGGCCGGTAACTCGATCTTTGACGGGTCGTACATATCGAGAAACTGCTGCGGCATCGTCCGAGGATCGTGCGGCGCCAAGAACGACAAGTACAGCATGTACGGATGGCTGGCCGGATGTTCTCGAAGAAAGCGGATGCCGGCTTCGCTGATGATGTCGGTGGAATGGCGACCGGCATGGATGTGGTCGCAACCGTGCGCTTTCGTTTTGTTGCTGGTAAAAAAGTTCTCCACGTAGAGGCAACGCTGGTCATACCGGCCGGTGGGATCGAAGCGGTAGGCCGGTACGTTCCAATGATCGGTCATGCCGCCGAAAAAGATTTCGTCGCCAGCGGAAAACGACCGGTGAAACGCCGGTTTGCCGTTGTGCCATTTGCCCACGCCACACGTGTGGTAGCCGGCCGCGCGCAACGTTTCCCCCAAAGTTTTATGATCTTCGGGAATCTGCCCGCCGGCACCGTGGAGGTGAAACAGCGTCCGCCCCGTATGCAACATCGCCCGACTCGGCATGCACACCGCCCCCGATGTGCCGCCAGGAATGCAGGCGTGCGTGAACGCCGTCCCCCGCTCCACGAGCCAATCCATATTCGGCGTGTGAATTTGCCGGTTTCCCAACGCGTGAATGGTGTTGAAGCGCTGATCGTCGGTGAACAGGAAAACAATATTGGGCTTGGTGTTTGTATTCATAATTAAAGTTCGGGAAGTGTGAACTGATCGCCGGTCTGTTCGAGCCACTGCCGGAGAAGTTTGTGCAGCCGGCAACGCTGTTCGAAGTAGGCGCGCTGAAACGCCAGATTATGCAATTCGTAGGGATCGTCGTTGAGGTTGTGCATGCACAACGGTTGTCCCTCCAGGCAGACATATTTCCAGCCATCACTGATTCAGCGCCTGCCGCATGGCGCGGATGTGGTCGGGCGTCGTGCCGCAACAGCCGCCGAGCACCGCCACGCCGCGCAGTTTCATCCGCTTCGCAAACTCGGCCAACGCCGCCGGGTCGAGCAAATACACGGTCTTGCCGGCGATCATTTGCGGCAGGCCGGCGTTCGGTTTGGCCAACAACCGCACTGCAGGCCGGGCGGCCCCCATCGCGTGAATGACTTTCTCGACCACGGCGGGGCCGACGCTGCAATTGGCACCGACCACCGCCGCGCCGGCATCGCTCAATTTTGTCACGGCGTCTGCGGGCGTCACGCCCATCATCGTCCGACCGCTCTCGTCGAACGCCATGCTCGCCAGCACCGGCAACTGCGGCGCGGCTTTGCGGGCGGCGCCGAGCGCCAGCAGGGCTTCGTTCAAATCGGTAAACGTCTCACAGACCAGTCCGTCCACGCCCGCTTCCGCCAGCAACCGGGCTTGCTCGGCAAACGCCGCGCGGGCCGCGTCGGGACTGAGGTCGCCGAACGGTTCGAGCATCTCGCCGGTCGGTCCGATCGAGCCAACGACATACACAGTGCGCTCGCCGGCGACCGTTTGCGCGGCTTCGCGGGCCAATTTGACGGCGGTCTGATTCAACGCCACGATTTTGTCTTCGAGACCCAGCCGTTGCAAATGCACCCGGCTCGCGCCGAAGGTGTTCGTGTACAAAATGTCCGCGCCGGCCGCAACGTAGAGCGTGGCGAGCCGGCGGATGTTGTCCGGGCGCTCCAACGTCCAGCGTTCCGGCGCTTCGCCGACGGGCAGGCCCATGCTTTGGAGCATGGTGCCCGTCGCGCCGTCAGCCAGCAACGGTTTTCCCAGTGTGATTGCTTGGGCAAGTTTCATGCGCTCAGCCTACCGGCGGCTCGTCCACGGGGCAACTCAGAAACGTGCGGACTTTCTCCCAGATGGCCGCAGTGCGACCGGGCACGCTGAGCACGTCGCATTCGCTCCCCAGAATGAACGGATGCCCGGTCGTGCGCATTTCCCGCAGCAATTGCCGGGTTTGCCGCGCCACGGCGGCGACCGGCATTGCCTCGTCGGAATAAAACTTCTTGGTCGGCAGATTGCCGAACAGCACCACATCGGCCGGCACCAGTCGCGCATCCCGGGCCAGCGACCGCGAACTGCCAAGGCTCAACATCGCCGGCGCCAACGCCCCAAACGCCCGCACCATGTCGTCGGTCAACTCCCCGCAATCATGGAAAATCAATTCCGCGCCGTATTCGGCCAGCAGCGTCCGCAACCGCCGGTTCAACGCCAGCACGTACCGGTCAAACACATCGCTACCGGCGGCGAGCTGGTTCGGCGAAAAATAGGTCGTGTTGGCTGCCGGCTCGCACACCATGATCGCCCGCGCGCCGGCGGACAGTTGCGCCACCACGGACCGGACCACCACCTGCAACGCCAGCGCCAGTGTCGCTTCCACCCGCTGCACGTCGGCGTCGCGTTCCCCCATACCGGCCAGAAACACCGGCGTAATCGGGTCGGCCACCAGCTTCGTCATCAAGGAAAACGGACCAATGCACATGCCGACCGGCACCAGGTCGGTTTCGTGGGCGATGTAGTGGAGCGCGCCCGTCGTCGCCCGCAAGCGGGCTGTCAACCGGGCGTCCGGCATCCGGACCGGCACGGCGCCGGCAAAGTGAAAGGCGGGAATCTGCGCCGCCGGCACCTGCAACGCACTGAGCAGCCATTCTTTTTCGAGCGTCAAATCCATCAGCGGCATCGCCAGCGGCGACTGAAACCGGTGCGCCGCCTCGGCAATGACGCGGCCGAGCCGTTCGCCATCGCGCAGAATGCCGGGCACATCGGGTTGTTCGTGCAAAACGAGGTCGGCCCCGATGGGCAACCGCGCCTCGCGCCGGGCCAGTTCCAAAATCCGCGCGCGCGTTGTGCTGACCGGCCGCAGCTCAACGGGTTGTTGTTCATGGAGAATCGTGTTCATGGCGTGCGGACAGTACTGCCACGGCACGCCGGGGGGAATGCCCGCCGTTTACCGGGACATACGCGCGATTGACCTCTCACCCGCCCCACCAAAAAAACGCGGGCGACTCTGTCCGAGCCGCCCGCGCCGGGGAATGGGCGTCATCCACTCAGGCCGCGCACAACTGCCGGGCCACGTCCACCGCCGTCGCGGCGTCGGGACCGTAACCGTCGGCGCCGATTTCGTTGGCGTACTCCTGCGTAATCGGCGCGCCGCCGATGATGACCTTGACGCTCTTCAAGCCGGCGGCCCGCACGGCTTGGATCGTGGTCTTCATCGCCGGCATCGTGGTTGTCAACAGCGCAGACAAGCCGATGATTTGGGCGTTGTTGGCCTTGGCCGCCTCGACAAATTTCTCCGGCGACACATTGGTGCCGAGGTCCACGACGCCGAAGTTGGCGCCTTTCCACATCATGGCGACAAGGTTCTTGCCGATGTCGTGCAGGTCGCCCTGCACGGTGCCGATGACGGCCGTGTATTTCGGCTTGATGCCGGCCTTGACGAGCAACGGCTCGAGAATCGCCATGCTCTCTTTCATCGCCCGCGCCGCGATGAGCATTTCCGGCACGAACACCTCGTTGCGTTTGAATTTCTCGCCGATGTTGGCCATGCCGGGCACGAGGCCCTTCTCGACGATCTCCAACGGCGCCATCCCTTTTTCGAGCAGCACCTTGACCAACCGGGTCGCTTCCGCCCGGTTACCTTTTTCCACTGCCTGTGTCAGTTGTTGCAATTCGCTCATGATATCTCCTTCCGACTGGGCAGTTTCGCCAACTTTGGCAAAACTGCCGCGAGACTACTGAAACTCCGCCCGGCTGACAATACCCAAAATTCACTTCGTCATGCGCGCCGTTGACCTGCCGCTGGTTGACAACCGGACCGTTTTGCCGCACCGGTAGCTGTGTGGGCATGAAACTGATCTGGATCATTGGCGCGGCACTGGCAGTGGCCAGCCCGCCGGGAGGAACGAACATGACAGAGAAAGCAACGTTTGCGGCGGGTTGTTTCTGGGGCGTCGAATCGGCGTTCCGCCAACTCCAAGGCGTCACGGACGCCACCGTCGGGTACATGGGCGGCACGTTGGCCAACCCAACCTACAAAGATGTCTGCACCGACCGCACCGGCCACGCCGAGGTCTGTCAGGTCACGTTCGACCCGGCCGTGGTAAGTTACGAGAAACTGACCGAGTTTTTCTTCAAGATTCACGACCCGACGCAGGTCAACCGGCAGGGGCCGGATGTCGGCACGCAATACCGGTCGGCGATTTTTTATCATTCCCCGGAGCAGCGACGCATCGCGGCGGCGGTGAAAGCCCGGCTGGACAAGTCCGGCAAATACAAGAAACCCATCGCCACCGCCATTGAGCCGGCCAAGGAATTCTGGCGCGCCGAGGAATATCACCAGCGTTACTTCGAGAAACACGGCCTGCCCAGTTGTCACGTGCCGGTGGACGACTCGGTAAAGATTGTCGCGTTCAACGACGCTGGTGAGCGCACCGGGGTCGTGACCGTGGAAAAAATCGTCAAGACCGACGCCGAATGGCGCAAACAACTCACCCCGGAACAATTCGAGATCACCCGGCGCGGCGGCACCGAGTGCGCCTTCACCGGCGCGCTCTGGAAACACCATGAAAAGGGCCTCTTCCGGTGTGTCTGCTGCGGTACCGCGCTGTTTTCCTCCGACGCCAAATTCGAAAGCGGCACCGGCTGGCCGAGTTTCTTCCAGCCGGTCGCCCCGGAAAACATCGAGACGCGCACCGACACCAGCCACGGCATGACCCGCACTGAACTGCTCTGCCGTCGTTGCGGCGCCCATCTCGGCCACGTCTTCGACGACGGCCCGAAACCCACCGGCCAACGCTACTGCATCAATTCCGCCTCGCTAAAGTTCGTCAAAAAGCCGTAAACTCCCAGCGTGCATTGTTTCCTATTTCTCTGTCTCGCGTTGCCGGTGTGCGCCGCGGAACTCACCGTCCTCGACGCCACCGACCGGGCGGCGATCCACGAAGCCTTGCGCGCCATCCGCATGACCGAGACCGACCTTTCCTTCAAAAAAGACCACGCGCCGACCGTTCAAACCTCGCCGCTGGCCCGGCAATTCCTCCAGGATCCGCTCCAACTTGCCGGCCACGCCGAACTTGTCGCCCGCCAACTGAAGGACGCAACCTCGGCGAGCGAGCTTGCCCGGTTTGCGATGGATGAAGTCCGACCGGCATCCGCTGCGCTCGACTGCAAATCCATACCGGTCGCGGTTGACCCGGCATTCTCCGCCAGGCTGCCAACCGTCGTGAGCCAAGCCGTCGAACGGATCGTCTCCCGCGCCTCGCTGGCCCGGTCGTTGTTGCGCGACGCCCTGCCGGCCAATGCGGTGCCGGCGTTCGCCGCCTTCGCCGTTGAAAACCTGAACTTGGACAAGGATGCCCCGGAGTTGGCGTCGTGGGAGAAACTCAGTTTGCCGGTCTCTGCCGTCCGCGAATGGCTCGCCCGGTCCGACAACCTGGAACTTCAGGACGACGACCTGGCCGCGCCGCTCCTCGCGGCCGGCAACAATCTCCGACCGGAAAACCTGTGCCCGGCCTTCGCCGCCCTCGCCGGCGCGGTGGAGACCCTCGCCGCGGAACTGAAAACCAACCGGTTCACCGAGCCATTCTACGCCGAGACCGACACGGAACTCGGCAGGATCATCGTCAACAACCGCAGCCACGTCACGTTCACCAACGAGGCGTTCCTCATCCTGGATACCGGCCACGACAACGTCTATCTCAACTCCGCCGGTGGCGCAAACGGGCTGGCCAGTCGGCCGATTTCCATCGTCATCGCCACCGGCGACAACAACCAGTTCGTCGCCCGCCGGAGTTTCTCGCAAGGCGCCGGCGTGTTCGGCATCGGCATCCTCGCCGCCCTCGGCAGCAATGCCACCTTCGCCGCGAAGCATGTCTCGCAAGGCGCCGGGTTGTTCGGTTGCGGAATGTTGATGACAGGGCCGGGCCGGCAGACCTTCGACGCCGACACGTTTTGTCAGGGTGCCGGCTATTACGGTGTCGGCATTCTCTGGCAGCGCGGCGGCGACACGACCTATCAAGCCCGGCAGATGGCGCAAGGATTCGGCGGTCCCGGCGGCTGCGGGCTGTTGCTCGATTCCGGTGGTAACGACGTGTACCTCGCCGGCGGGAAATACGCTTGCGATTGGCTGCCGGGGCATTACTTCTCACTCGCCCAAGGCTTCGGCTACGGCATGCGCCCGTTTGCCGGCGGCGGCGTGGGCATTCTCTGTGACGTTGCCGGTGAGGACCGGTACGTCGCGGACGTGTACGGCCAGGGCGCGAGTTACTGGTACGCAACCGGCCTGCTCCTCGATCTGGCTGGCAACGATACCTATCAAGCCCATCAATACTGTCAGGGGGCCGGCATCCATCTCAGCAGCGGCGCGCTGGTGGATTTTGCCGGGAACGACACGTACACCGCCCATGCGATCTGTCAGGGCGCCGCCCACGATTACGCGGTCGGCCTGCTGATTGACCGCGCCGGTGACGACACCTATACCGGCGCCACCACGGCGCAAGGTTCAGCCCTCAACACGTCCGTCGCGATGCTCCTCGACCATGCCGGCAACGATTTCTACGCCGGCCGCGACCCGACGCAATCGCAGGCCGCCGGCCACGACGGGGGCAAACGCGAGTGCGGCGCGATTGCGCTCCTGCTCGACCTTGCCGGCCAGGACATCTACTCGCAAGGCCAGACGAACAATACCACGTGGCTCAAACCGTGGTACGGCGCCGGCTTGGACGCGGAATGGACGAATGTTGTTGGAGGGCAAACGCCCCGCTTGCCCCTGCCGGCAGGCGAAGCCCCGGTTCTCTACCGGCCGGTGGACGTGCATCATCCCATCGAACGGCTCGTGCGCCGCGCCATCTCCGACAAGCCCGACGCCGGCCAGGCCTGGGCGGAACTCAAGCACTTAGGCACTGAGGCGCTGCCTTATTTGTTGTCCCGGCTCGACAGCTCCAACGTGTTGCTCAAGGCGAAAGTTGAGGAGTTGGTGGATCATCTCGGCACCAATTCCATCCCGGCGTTGATTGCCGGGATTGATGCGACGACAAACGACGAAGTGGCCCGGCTGTGCTGCTACTTCCTTGCTCGGTTCGACACAAACGCGCGGGCGGCCATCCCGCATGTGTTGCCGTTGCTTGACCGGGAAAAAGTTCGCGGCACCGCGCTCTACACGCTCGGCCATCTCCGGGCGCAGGAAGCCTATGCACCGGCCATCCGGGCATTGAGCGACGACCGTGAAGTCGTGCGGATGCGCGCCGCGCAGGCACTCGGTCGCATCGGCGACTGGCGCGCGATACCGGCATTGATTGGCCGGTTGGAGGATGAATTCTGGACGGTCCGGTACGCCGCGCAGGATGCGTTGATGGCGTTGGGGGAATCGAGCCTGCCGGCGTTGCGCGCGGCACTGGCCACCGCCTCGCCGCGCGCCCGGCCGCATCTCCGGGCGGTGATTGAGAAGCTGGTCGGGGCGACTGGATTTGAACCAGCGACCTCCTGCGCCCAAGGCAGGCGCTCTCATCCAAGCTGAGCTACGCCCCGATGTCCCGGCGGCAAGATATCACGCCACCGAAAGTTTGACCACCACCAGCTTGCCGGCTTTGAGGATCTGGCCGGTCTGGACGGCGATGTTCGCTTTGTCGTCGGTAATCTTCCGGCCATCGAGCGAGACACCGCCGCCCTGAATCAACCGGCGAATCTCGCCCCGGCTCTTGAACTTGCCGGTTTTCTCGACCAGTTCCACCACCCAAATCTCTGCCGGCACGGTCAACGTCTCGGCCACTTCCGCGTAATCTTTCTTGGAAAATTGCTGTTCGAACTCGGCGCGGGCTTGGTCGGCGGCGGCGGCATTGTGGTATTGCGCGACGAGCGCGTGGGCCAACTGTTTCTTGGCTTCCATCGGGTGGCCGACCGGCGCGCGCCCCAGCAACAGCCGGTACCACCGGCCCATCAATTCGTCGCTGATGCTCATCGTCTTGCCGAAGATGTCTTTGGGCGATTCGCTCAGGCCGATGTAGTTGCCTTTGCTCTTGGACATCTTTTCGACGCCGTCGGTGCCCTCCAGAAGCGGCAGGATCATCACCACCTGCGGTTCCTGACCGGCATCGCGTTGGAGGTCGCGGCCGACGAGGTTGTTGAAGGTCTGGTCGGTGCCGCCCAACTCCACATCGGCGCGGATCATCACCGAGTCGTGCCCTTGCATCAGCGGGTAGAGAAACTCGTGGACGCTGATCGGCGCGCCGGTTTTGTGGCGTTTCGCGAAGGTGTCGCGCTCCAACATCCGGGCCACGGTCATTTTGCTGGCGAGCCGGATGACGTCGGCAAACGTCATCCGGCTGAGCCATTCGCTGTTGCGGCGGATTTCCAATTTCTCGGGTGCCGTGTCGAGAATCTTGCCGGCTTGTTCAAAATAGGTCTGGGCGTTGCGGGCGATGTCCGCCTCGCTGAGCATCGGCCGGGTCTTGTTCTGGCCGGTCGGGTCGCCGATGAGCGCGGTGTAATCGCCGATGATGAGCACCGCTTTGTGGCCGAGGTCCTGGAACTGCCGGAGTTTGCGCAACACGACGCTGTGGCCGAGGTGCAAATCCGGCGCCGTCGGGTCGCAACCGAGCTTGACGCGCAGCGGCCGGCCCGACTGGAGTTTCTGCAGCAACTCCTCGCGGGTCACGACGGTCTCGCACCCGGCGGTCAGCAATTCCAGTTGTTCCTCGGCGGATTTCATCAAAGTGAAGCGGCGCTTCATGGAAGCGCCGCGCCACCGGTTACGTCAAGTGCGGAATTATTGTTTTTTGTCTTCCCGGGCCTGTTCGAAGGCGTGTTCGAGGTCCACGATGGCCTCGCCCGGTTTGAGGTTGGCCTCGAACTGGGCTTTCTCGGCTTCGAGTTGTTCCATCGAGTAGGCGGCCGCCTTGATGCTCAGGCCGATGCGCCGCTCGCCGGTATCCACCTTGATGACGCGGGCGGTCACTTCGTCGCCGACTTTGAGGACGTTTTTGATCTTCTCGACCCGTTCCTCGCTGATCTGGGAGATGTGCACCAATCCCTCGATCTTGTCCGGCAACTCGACGAACGCGCCGAAGTTGGTGAGTTTGACGACCCGGCCTTTGACCACATCGCCGATCCGGTAACGTTTCTCCACGTCCTTCCACGGGTCGGGCTCGAGTTGTTTGATCCCGAGGGCCATGCGTTGGTTGGCGGCGTCCACTTCGAGCACCACGGCTTCCACGGTCTGGCCTTTCTTCAGCACCTCGGCCGGGTTGGTGACTTTGCGCGTCCACGAGATGTCGGAGACGTGCACCATGCCGTCCACGCCTTCCTCGACCTCGACGAACGCGCCGAAGTTGGTGAGGTTGCGGACTTTGCCGGTGATCTTCGTGCCGACTGGGTATTTCTGCGGCACATGCGTCCAGGGGTTGGCCTCCAGTTGCCGGATGCCGAGCGCGATTTTCTGTTCGTCGCGCTTGATGTCGAGCACCATGGCTTCCACTTCGTCGCCGGCCTTGAGCACGTCGGAGGCGCGGGCCACGCGTTTCGTCCACGACAGTTCCGAGACGTGCACCATCCCTTCGACGCCCGGTTCCAACTGGATGAACGCGCCGTACGGCATGACGCTGACGACTTTGCCGCGGACCCGGCTGCCAACCGGGTATTTCAAGGCGATGTCGTCCCACGGGTTCCGGTTCTTCTGCTTGAGGCCGAGCGAGACGCGCCCTTTCTCCTTGTCCACTTCGAGGATCATGACCTCGATCTGGTCGCCCACCTTGACCAACTCCGACGGATGCGCGATGCGGCCCCAGCTCATATCCGTCACATGCAGCAACCCGTCCAGCCCGTCCAAATCCACAAACGCGCCGAAATCCGTGATGTTTTTGACCGTCCCCAGCCGGAGCTGGCCGACCTGCATGCCGTCGAGCAACGCCTTGCGTTTCTCGTCGCGCTCCTGCTCGATCAACTCCCGGCGCGATACCACGATGTTGCGCCGGTCGGCGTTGATTTTGACGATCTTGAAGGTGTACGTCTTGCCGATCATCTCGTCGAGGTTGCGCGGCGGTACCACGTCAATTTGCGATGCCGGCAGGAAGGCGTCCACCCCGGCATGCACGAGCAATCCGCCTTTGACTTTGGCTTTGACCTTGCCCTCGATCGTGCCGCCCTCGTTGCAGAGCGCCACCACCCGGTCCCAATTCTTTTGTTGCTCCGCCCGGGCGTACGACAACACGACCATCCCGTCCTCGTCTTCCAGCCGTTCGAGCAGCACTTCGATCACGTCGCCCGGCTTCACAGCCTCGGGGTTCTCAAACTCCGCCAGCGGAATCAGCCCCTCGGATTTGAACCCGATGTCCACCAACACCTCGTTGGGCCGGACTTCGAGCACGCGGCCCGGCACGACCGTGCCTTCGGTGAATTGTTTCACCTCGGCCAACAACTTGTCCATTGAACTTGCCATGGTATTTCTTTGATTCTCCTGCCTTCGGGGGGCTGACTGCTTTATCAGCTAGGGCACTCCTCCAGGAAGGCGGCGCGGACTATAGGCGCCGCCCCCCCGCTTGACAAGCCCTTTTTGGGCGGAAAAGAAAATGGAGCCAACGGTCGGGTTCGAACCGACGACCTGCGGTTTACGAAACCGCTGCTCTACCGGCTGAGCTACGTTGGC
>Ga0207433_10009921_pt1 | contig 15008 bp, 11 predicted proteins | sample YelNatPaOPGAMG01_FD_187559 | JGI IMG/M metagenome (GOLD analysis project Ga0207433, IMG submission 187559) | Hot spring thermophilic microbial communities from Obsidian Pool, Yellowstone National Park, USA - OP-RAMG-01 (SPAdes) (version 3) | ecosystem: Environmental > Aquatic > Thermal springs... | reverse complement strand
TTTAGAGGCTGGCCAGGTTGTTTTAATAAAAAATGATCTCCGAGATGTTGTTACAGCTATAGATTTAAGCAATTACACAATTAAGAAAATAAAACAAAATCTTTTTTGGGCATTTTTCTATAATTCTGTAGGTATACCAATAGCAGCTGGTTTATTGTACCCTTTCACAGGGTTTTTACTCAATCCTATGATAGCTGCTATTGCGATGGCTTTTAGTTCTGTTTCTGTTGTTTCGAATTCGTTATTAATGAAAAGATATAAACCAAAGAATTATAATTGATTAAACTCTGAAATCTACCTGATTATACTGTCAACTTTGTCAACTGGTGTGGAAATAGATAACAATGTCAATTGATACTATTAATTATCAAATGAGAAGAAAAGATATCAAGCAAATAACTAAGGGGCATTTCCTTGTTAATCCTAGCTCAAAGCTCAGACTAAGAGAGACCTTAAAATTCCTTCTACACAGGGAGAGTTTGAAAAGAAGAACAGGATACAGAATTAAACAAAACGACCAAATACAAAATTAAATCAATGTAAATACATTTAATTTTTAAATCCTCTTTAAAATATTATTTTGTGGCTGAGCCAGATAGATAGCTTCGCTGGCCTTCAAAAAGGCTCAGTGAGGAAGCTCTGTTCACCCGCCTTATGGCAATGCGCTGCATAAAGCAGAAGCCGAGAGGCTTTTTACCAGGAGCAGAAACGAGACCAAGGGCTTTGATCAATGATGTGAACTGAGAAAAGAGAAGCCTTTTGGGTGAAACGGCCTGGTAACGCAGGGTGCAAGCAGGATTTACCTGCGCTAAGACAAATGCTATCATTTCCTTAGGTTTTCAAAAACCTGGAAATGACAAAAAACAGGCTATTTCTGGCACAGTCACAACCTCACATTTTTATCTCCCATAAAAAATTAAATAGGTCTCTGAAGAATTCATTTGCCAATATAAAACAAAAAGTGAATATAAATGATATGAAAATAACATTTCTTGGAACAGGTGGCGGAAGGATTGTCATAACTAATCAGCTAAGAGCAAGCGGCGGCTTTATACTTGAAATAGATAATAAGCTTTTGCACATAGATCCAGGTCCAGGCGCTTTGGTAAAGGCAAATGAATATGGAATTGATCTGAAAAAACTTGATGGTCTTCTTATCTCACATGCGCATCCTGATCATCATTCAGATGCTGAGATGATAATAGAGGCCATGACAGATGGTACTCGCGTGAAAAGAGGGTTTTTGATAGGCAACTATTATCTTGATAAAGGTGATAGCAATTTTAGACAGATTATATCACCCTATCATCTTAAACTCGTTGAAAAATATTTTGTAATGTCAAGTGGGGATTCTGTAGATATTGAGGGCTTAAAAATAACTGCAACACCGACAAGTCATGGAGAGCCTAAGGGTATAGGTTTTATAATAAAAGGAAGTGAAACATTTGGATACACATCAGATACAGAATATTTTGATGGGCTGGAAAAATATTTTAAAAACTGTGACTGCATTGTATTGAATGTGCTAAGAACAAAAGGTCATTCATGGCCAAAGCATATGAATTCTGATCAGGCAGCTGAATTATTAAAAGAAGCAAAACCGAAAATTGCTATTATACAGCATTTTGGAATGCGTATGCTGAAGGTAAGGCCGGAAACAGAGGCAAAATGGATAGAAAAACAATCCGGTGTAAAAACTATCGCTGCAAAGGATGGTGTAGTATTAAATCTCAATAAAATAGAGGAAAAGGGGTTAGAAAAATGGATAAAGTAGTTATTTCTCCTTTTTCTCTTCTGATTTTGGCTTTATCTTAGGGAATGGTATAGGAGCTGGTAATTGCAAATCCTCTGCTAAGTTAGCCACTTTAAGTAAACATCTCTTGAAAAGATAGTTGAAAACCTCCAAGGAAACATCTTCAGGCAATCTCTCGCCTCTTTGCCATTCTTCAAGTACGTCTTTGTTCCTTTCTGCCAAGTAAAGCAGCTCACCTTCGATCTTTATCTCACCTATCCTTGGTGTGTATGTTGTCGTGAAATCGAAGTCCATTGAAATGGCTTTCTTTCCTATCGCTGAAACATTGACCTCCTTAAGATTAAAGACCTTTGGTGATGAATTAACTTTTATATCCGATGTTATCTTTTCGTCCCCTCTTTTTGCGCTAAAACTCTTAAATGTCAAACCTATTATTGGCATATTATCCTCCTTATTTTTTATTATTGATTTAATATATAAATCTTTTATTTAATCTTTAAATATGAAAGAAATATTAGTTTTATTAGTTGCCTTTCTGATTTTTGTATCAGGATGCATAGGAGGTGAAGAGGTGAAGAGAGTAGACAACAAACAGGTTTTGATGATAATAGCCCCAGAGAACTTTAGGGATGAGGAGTATTTTGACACAAAACAGGTTCTTGAAAGTTATGGCGCAAAAGTCACTACAGCCTCAAGTAAATCAGGAAGTGTAAGAAGCATGTTTGGAAAAACAGTAAATGTTGAAAACAGCTTAAGTGATATTGATGTGAAGAAATACGATGCTGTTGTTTTTATAGGAGGTTCAGGCGCAGAAGTGTATTTTGATAATAAATATGCATTAAAGATAGCAGAGGATGCATATAAAAATAATAAGGTTGTGGCTGCTATATGCATAGCCCCTGTTATTCTTGCGAATGCAGGTATACTCGATGGTAAAAAAGCAACAGTTTGGGATGGCGAATATGTAGATAAATTAGAGGAAGGAGGCGCAACATATACAGGTGAATCTGTCACAAAGGATGGAAAAATAATAACTGCAAATGGTCCTCATGCTGCAAAGCAGTTTGGGATAGAAATAGTAAAGGCTTTAAATGAATAGGAGGTTTGAAATGAAAAAGGTTTTTGTTCCACTAGCAGAGGGGTTCGAGGAAATAGAGGCGATGGCAGTTATTGACATACTTAGAAGAGCAGGTATAGATGTTGTTACAGCAGGTTTGCAAGGGAGCATAGTGAAAAGTTCTAGGAATGTAAAAGTGATAGCAGATAAAAAGATAGATGATATAAAAGAGGATTTTGATGCGATAGTTTTACCAGGTGGGAATCCAGGCTATTTAAATCTCATGAAATCACAGAAGATCATGAAAATGATCAAAGAATTCGATTCAAAAAATAAGATTATAGGCGCAATATGCGCTTCGCCAATGATACTAGCGAAGTTAGGAATTTTGGATAACAAAAAGGCAACAATTTATCCAGGGATGGAAAAAGAATTACCAAAACCAAGATCAGAAAAAGTTATAGTAGACGGAAATGTCATAACATCTCAAGGCCCTGGAACAGCGATAGATTTTGCGCTAAAAATTGTGGAAATACTCGAAGGGAAGAGCAAAGCCGATGCAATAAAAAAAGAAATTGTTTATTAGCCTGAACGGATTTTAAATAAGATAAATCTAATTTTTATTAGGGGCCCGTAGCCCAGTCAGGATAAAAATCTATAATAGTTGTCCAAGGCGCTCGGCTTCGGACCGAGAGATCGTGGGTTCGAATCCCACCGGGCTCATGTGAAAACATGAATGTGAGAACATGACTGTGCATTTCGATTCAGAATTCACACTTGATGATTTTGAAACAGAATTGATGGATCTTACTGTTAGGAAGGTCAAAAAATTTGATAGGATATGGGCGGTTGGATTTGGCGGAAGTATCGGTGGCAAATGCGTGATTTATAATGGTATTGTGTATTTTGGTGCCTATGATGGAAATGTATATGCGGTAGATGCAAAAACAGGAGAAGAGATATGGAGATTCAAAACACAAGGGATGATACAACAAGCACCTCTTATACAGAACGGAATGGTACTTATAGGTTCTGCGGATGCGTATTTCTATGCTTTGGATGCAAATACAGGAAAAGAGATATGGAGATTTAAAACAGGGGATAGAATATTCAGTGTTGCCTGCTTCTATGGAAATAAAATATATTTTGGCTCAAAAGATGGTTATGTTTATGCATTAGACCTTAATGGAAACCTAATCTGGCGTTTCAAAACAGGGGATTGGATAGCCTCATCACCAGCTGCAGCAGAAAATAAAATCTTCTTTGGCTCCTTTGACGGATATATATATTGTGTAAATGCAGAAACAGGAAAAGAAATCTGGCGCTTTAAAACAGGGGCAGAGGTGATATCAACAGATACATTATGTATCAATAAGGATGTTCTTTATGTCGGGTCATTTGATAATTTTCTGTATGCTATCAATATAAAAAATGGAAAAGAGATTTGGAGGTTTCCAACAGGAAAATATGGAAATTCAGGGGTCCCAACTTTATATAAAAATTTTCTTTATCATGGCTCAAGAGATGGCATTCTATATAAAATTAGCATGGATGGAAAAGAAATATGCCGTTTCCAAATAAGCGCATCCGAGATAATAAATCAGGCTCCGCTCATCCACAATGATATAATATATCTTCCAGCTGGTGATGGAAATCTGTATGCTCTTGACCTGAATTTAAAGGAAATCTGGAGATTTAAAACAGGTGGAAGATTATACAACCAGCCTACTTTATGGGAAAACACACTCTATTTTGGTTCATGGGATTGTTATTTATACGCAGTTGACTTAAATGGAAAAGAAAAATGGCGTTTTGCAACCTCCACATCAGTTCAAGTATATATGCCACCTGTTTCCGAAGGCTTTGAGGTAAAGGTTAATATACCAAAAACAAGTGTAGAGGTTTTAGAAGAGGCAAAATACAAAAAACTTACTGGCTCTGAATTATTTGGTTTTTATAAATCAGAAAGCCCTTATAGAATGAAAAGCCAATATAAGACAAAGAGCGAGTATAGATAATTATATGGATCACAATTTCTGATCACAAAATTTTAATTACACAAATAGCAGATAATTTTCAATTCAATCCATCTAAACCTTTTGCACATAACCAGGTGAAGGCTCGAACAGCATACCTTCCCTTTTTAGCTTTTCAAGAATTTCGTCAACATCCTCTATATTCTCTTTTTTTGCAATCTTCATTATCTCCTCAACAGGTATTTCTTTTGTTTTTTCAGAGAGTTCGTTTATGATGTCAAGAACTAATCTTATCTTTGATCTTTCAGCAGATGTTACACCACCCTCTGTTCTATCAATATCTATCCTTCCTGTTGTGTCCATTCCTAATTGTCTGAGTGAATATTCCATGAGCCTTATAGCCCTTTGTACATCCTCTTTTCTTACAACATTGCTAAGTTGTATTCTTGCAGAAGCCTCAGAAAGTCTGATCAAAGCTTCAAACTGTCTTAAAGTTATTGGTATAGGCCCGCCAGGTTGTGCTTTAGATCTCATTTCAATATAGAATTTTTTCAAAGCTTTTCCAGCATCTTTCGTAAGCTCTGGTTTGCAATGTTCTTTTGCATATGCTATATATTTCCTTATCATTTCAGGCTCTATTTTTGGTTTTGATCCTTCAAAATCCTCTTCCCTTGTTCTCAATATATGATCAACAATCTTTTTGTCTGTCTCTACCTCAGGCACATCCCTTAGTGCAAATTTTAGGTCAAATCTTGCAAGCAAGGTCTCGGGTATTGTTATCTGTTTAGCAATTGGCATATACGGATCAAATCTACTGAATTTAGGATTTCCGCCTGCAAGTACGGATGTTTGTGCAGGCAATGTTGCAACAACAGAGGCTTTTGCAATCGAAATAGTACCTTGTTCAAGTGCTTCATGCATAGCAACCTGATCATCCTCTGACATTTTTTCAAACTCATCTATGGCAAGTAAGCCCCTGTTTGTTAAAACAAGAGCCCCTGCTTCCAAAACCCAGCCACCCATAAATTGCTCATCCCTTGTTACACTAGCAGTCAAACCAACACCTGTTACCCCCTTTCCAGAAACGTATTTACCCCTTGGTACAATCTGCGGGACAATCTTCAGTAACTGGCTCTTTCCAGATGAAGGGTCTCCTATAAGTAGGATATGTATATCTCCTCTAAACCTTGTTTTGTCTTTGAGAGTTCTTTCAACACCACCAAACAACTGGAGAACTATAGCCTCTTTTATTTCCCTCATTCCATAAAGGCTCGGAGCAATAGAATCTATAAGCTTTTCATATATAAGAGGGTCTTTTGCCATCTCCTTTATAGCCTCTTCATCCTCCTTCGTTATTTCAATATGCTTCCAACCGACTTCTGTTGGTTCGACATAATTAGCATCCATGTAAAAATCTAGCTTCACTGAGAGCATTTTTCCACCTTTTGGAACATCTTTAAGAACGCCATATATTTTAAGCCTGTTTCCGGGATCACTTATTCTCCTACCTTCAGTAGAAACGAGATCATCTTTTAATACCACAGTAAGCTGAGAAGGCCTTTCCCCTTCTGTTAATTCAAAAGGCTCTTCTATGACAACCCATCTTGTATCAACCATTTTTTTGTCAACCTCTTTTAACCCCTTTTTACCTCCGCAAACCGGACATTGGAAAGGTTTTAATAGAACACCTAATTTCACGGGCTGATTAAATCTTCCACACTTTGGACATTCCCATATGGTTTCTACTATTTCAGGTCTTATTTCAGATGACCTTCTCACAATGCCTTCAACACACAAAAACTTTCCTATGTGCCTTGATCTAAGATCTCTTATATTTGTAATATCAACATTTTTTATCTTTATACTAACAGGATTTGGCAAAGTCATTCTTCCAACAGCCTCATCAGCCATCTCAAAAAATTTCTGAGGTTCGTTCAAGAGCATTTCTGAAAGCTCTGGGTCAAATTTATGCAACTTTAAAAAATCAATAACTAGCGGTTGGCCTTCACTTGACACCTTTACCAAATCATTATGATAAACCTTATCCAAGAATCTTACAATGCTCGATATTATATCCTCTTCTGACCTTTTTTTCATGAACTCACCTAGAACAATTAGATTATAAGAATAAGGTTTAAAAAAGATTATTTAGACGCTTCTGACAATAACTTAGCAACCTTCTCTTTTCCTACGACAAGTATGAAAGGCCCAAGCCTTGGACCTGAATCTTTGCCTAACAGAATATTGTAACAGAGCTTGAAAAATCTTTCAGGTTCTATGCTATTTTCCCTGGCTATTTCAAATATTCTAAATTGCAATTCTTTTTCAGACCAAGATTTTTTAAGTTCCTCTGCAAGCATAGAAATAGCATTTTTTTCATTTTCTGTTAATTCGCCTTTATATGGCTCTTCAACAACCTTTATTGCCATCTGTGGGGCATATTTATTAACCCAATTCTTTGCAAAAACAAGCCTTTTTTGAATCTCTTTTTTATCATCCTCTGTTACCTCTTTTATATGGCCTGTGAATTTTAATATCTCAATTGCTTTATCTATCTGAGTTTTTGGGTCACATAACTGTGATATCATAGTTGCAAATGAGAATGGTATGCGTGCATTGTCCTTAGGTTTTTTTATCTGCGACATCTCAAAGAGTCTTTTCATATGTTCCTCTTCCCTTTTGTTTTCAACACTCTTCTTTCCAAAGAAAACATCAGCATGCTGATCATAATCATCAAATAAATTCGGAAGGAAATTCCATGAAAAGCTTCTGGTCTTCATAAGTTTTTTGTTGTAGAAAAATCTCAGCAATTCAGCCGGGGCCACCTCAAGCCATTGATATGGATAGACAACATTTCCCAAAGAAGCTGACATCTTTTTATTGTCAAACATAAGATGTTCATAAAAAATTGGAACAGGCATAGGAAAATCAAGAATCTTTTCAACGATCTCACCGTTCACCCACCAAGCGCTCATAGGAACTTGATATTCTTTTCCAGCCCCCTCACTACATACCTGCCATCTTGCCCATTGTGACGCCCACTCGCCCTTCCACATAAGTTTTCCATTTCCTTCAAGTGGATCATTCTCACCTTCATAACCACAGCCCTTTACAGTGGTTGTTTTGAAACTATAATCCTCGCAAACATATCTAACAAATTTCCCATCAAATTCTAGGATGCGGGGTGTTATTATCTTTCCGCAATTTTCACATATTGGTTTCCATGGACTCCAACCACTTTTAATAGGCTCGGTTCGGTATTTGTTAAGAATTTTTATAACATCTTCCATTTTTTCAAGAAGATTTTTTATATAAGGCCTGAAATTACCTTTTTTATATTCTTCACGCATCGAATATTTTGTCATTTTTGTCGAAACAAACTGATCTAAAACACTGAAATATTCTGATTTGTTATGATCTGCATATGAGGCGTGACAGCCAAATGGATCTGGTATATCAGTTACAGGCATGCCAAGATATTTTTCAAATGTTTTTGGCACCCCTTCAGGAATTTTACGCAGAGGGTCCATATCCTCCGCAACCCATATAAGTTCTGCTTTATGCCCTGTATCTAAGAGGGCCTTGCACACAGATTCGCTTCTAATAGTATCACTTAGCCTACCAATATGGAGCACACCTGAAATAGATGCTGAGGTCTTCACAACAAATTTCTTCATTTTTGGCACAGGCTTATCCACATACTTGAATTTTTTCCTATTCAAAATTTCCTCTGCAAGTTGATCTGCCCAGAAAAGTGATTTTTCTTTCATAGGTTTTGCCACACCTCTTCAAAATATTTTTCAAACTGCTGAGCGACATGCTCTGAATATATAATTACATTTACCTCCCTGTTTTTATCAATTGCATAATAACTCCAATTTGTCGAACCAACCACAACTACCTTACCATCAATTATTATGATTTTGCTATGTGTTGTTCTATTAGGTGAGTCAAATTTTATATCAAGCCCATTACTTTTCAAATAGTTGAAAGTTTCGTGATCAGTCAAATACTCATCAGTCACTATTTTCACATCAACCCCCCTTCTTTTAACTTCTATCAATGCCTCAAGAATTCTGTTTTCATTGCTTTCAGGATAGTCCGGATAATATTTTATCTCAAACATAATTATGTGTACAGATTTGTTGGCCGATAATAATAGATTATTAACAGTATAAAAATATTGTTGGTCCGTCAAAGGCAAAGCTTGATCTTCAGATAAGCTCACAGGTTCATATTTGCATATCGGACAGATAAGTAGTGATCGAAAAATAATAACTGAGATAAGAATTCCTAAAAAAATGCCAAAAATGAAGGCAATAAAGAATCTTTTCAACATAATTTAAATATAGAAAACCAATATATATTAACAAATTTAATATCTTATTAGAGGATATATGAAAAAAACAGGTTTTACAAAATTCAGTTTGGCATCAACAGCAGTTTTTATCTTATTAACAATTTTTTACTTTTATGTTGGTCCTGTTTTCAGTTCTGGGGTGGATGCTGTAAATCTGATGTCCCCAGCGAACAACACATGGACAAATGAAAACAACGACACAATAGAATTCATTTTCAATTATACAGGAGAAAATGAAACAGCCTCTTGCACACTTTTCATAAATAATGTTGCCTATGGGACAAACGATTCTGTTTTGAATAGCACACCCACAACCATCTATGCAAACCACTCAATAAATGAGGGGACAATAAACTGGTATGTTAACTGTACAAACGAGACAACAATTCAATCAGCTATTTGGATTTTGAATGTTGATAGAACACCACCCATAATAACAATACAGTCGCCTTTAAACCAAATATATCATGAAAATTGGACATGGGCGAATGTTTCTTTAAATGAAAATGGTTCCTGGTGTGCTTTTGAATTAGATAGCAATGGCACAAATGTAACAATGTTAAACGATTCGATGAAGCATTTTTATGCAAATGTTTCAAATTTGACAGAGGGCTTGCATAACATAACATATTGGTGCAATGACACAATCGGTAATATGGGCAATTCAATATTAAGATACTTTACAATCGATTACCCACCAACAACATATCTGCACTCACCAGAGAATGATGCTTGGCAGAATGAAAGCTCTATCACATTCAACTGCTCAGCAGGAGATAGCATACAATTAAAAAATATAACCTTGTATGGAAACTGGTCCTCTGGTTGGCATGCAAATGAAACAAAAAACCTGACAGGAACTTCTAATTCAACAAATTTCTCAAAAATAATCTCTGATGGAATTTATGTATGGAACTGTTTGGCGTATGATAATTCCTCGGGTTCGGATTTTGCAGACTCAAATTACACGCTAAAAATTGACACATCAGGTCCTGTTATAAATTTAATATCACCTTCAAACAACGCTTGGGATGATGATGGAAATGTGACTTTCATATACAACGTTTCTGATTTAAGCGGTATAAAAAATTGCAGTTTATGGATAACAAATTCAACACAAGGTAATTTTTCACAAAATCAGTCAAATCAGACAGTTGTCACAAATAATGCACTAAATAATATAACAAGTTGGAAATTTGGTGATGGTATTTATAAGTGGAATATAAAATGCTATGACATTCTTAGCCATGCTGCTTTTTCATCAACAAATTACACATTGAATATCGGGAATAGATCAGATCTGATAATAGAGGATATAACATGGACTTTGAGCCCGACGCCTTATGCTGGAGAGAATATAACAATAAATGTCACGGTTAAAAATAGAGGAACAGCTAATGTTGAGAACAAGACAAATGTTTCATTAAGATACGGTAATTATTTCAACATAACAGAGATAGAGGCTAGCGATCTAACAGCTGGCGCAAGCAAAACAATCACATACTACGCACCAGGAAACCTCACTGTTATTTCTGGCTCAAATAATGTAATAGCCGTAGCAGATTGCAATAACACAGAAACCGAACAGAGTGAAACGAATAATACAATGACAAAAACAATATCCACTTATCTGAACATAACGATCCTTAGCATATCACCATCAAACACACTTCAAGGAAAAAACATAACTGTTAACGTCTCGGTTAAATATGATAATGGGACAGCTGTTCCTGGTTTAAGTCTATCAAATTTCACAATTTATGATACATATGGAGGAAGCGAAAGAAATAGAAATTCGTATCTATATCAAAAAGACTTTTCTCAGAATGCAACAGGTATTTATGTTTTCAACTACACTGCCCCTGCGAAGGCGAATGGGATTTCAGAACACGGAACACACAATATAAAAATAGAATCAAAAGACAATTCTACAGGATATTATCATGATGGAAACAGCACACAATCTTCATATATAATTTTGGCTCCGAGTTTATCCGCAATATTTTATGATTACCCGAGCAGTATGAATACAGGTGACACGAATGTCTTTTACATCACAATTTCAAATTCAGGTACAGTACCGATATACAACGTAACTATTTTATATTCCTCAAACTCTTCATCAAATCTCGCATTGAACAGAACATCCTGTACAATATCTAACATAACAAATGGGTCATCTGTTACGAGTTGCTATACAAAAATAACAGCGAATGCCGCAGGCAGATACAAAGTTAATATGACATCTATTTGGGGTCAGGCAGAAAATGACGGAAATTATAATGGAACTGGAGACTGGTTTGAAGTGACAGTCACAACACCTTCAAATGAAACACCACCGCAACAACAAACATGTACAACAAATGCAAGCTGCCCTTCCAATAAATATTGTCTTAATGGAGTTTGTGTTCTACTTAATTGTCCTGCAGGTTATACGATATCAGATCACAAATGCGTACCGCCTGCGAACATGACAAAGGTTGATATAATTGAATATCCATCAAATATTTTTGTGATTCAGGGCGAGTCGAATACAAGTTATGTAAAGGTTAAAAATTCCGGAACAATATCAGCTGTTGTAAAAATGAATGCAACATTCAACATATCTGGCGTTTCGATATCAATAACACCTTCTAGTTATACTTTAAATGCTGGCTCAACAACAACATTCACAATGAAAATATCCACTGAAAACAAAACAGAAATAGGAGAGTACAAAGTAATTGTTACAATATATGATAAAAGTGTTTATGATCAAAAGAATATAACACTCATTATCCAGCCAACAAATGAATCAAAAATCGAGATAAATAAAACATATTTTAATTACAAAAAAATGTATGAAGAGCTTGTTGAGAGATTTAATGAAATAAATATAGACGCAGTTTCCTTAGAAAATACGACAAAAACCAACAGAACTTATACAACATTAACAAACATGTTGAAACAGATAGAGACATATTTAAATTCTGAGGACTACATAAAAGCTAATCAATTGCTCTCTGATTTTAAAACAATTCTTGAAACATTTGAGGAGCAGATAGAGAGGTTAAAGGAAGAGGAAAGAATCGCTATTGAGAAAAAGACAAGTGAAACATGGAACTGGACAATAATAACAGCAGTTATAATAGTAGCCATAGCAGTTCTTATATACCTTCTACTTCCACCAAAGAAGGAGGAAGGATACCATCCGCAAAAAGGTTATACACCACCACAGCCAAAAAAAGGGGGGTTATTTGGTCTTTTTAAGAAAAAACCTAAACAGAAAAGCATAGTAGATTTTGAGAAAAAAACCGAGGTCAAACCAGCTCAAACAGAAACATACAAAGAAGGGTATGAAAAATTGAAAACAATAGAATATGATCATGAAAAACGTAAAAAACAATAAAAAGATTTTTCTCTAATTGTTAATCATGTATGCATATAGAACAATAGCATTTTTCACACTTTTGATATTTATTTTTTTATGCATAGGTTTTCTTTTCAGCGTAAATATTATTCTAGCTTTTGTTCTATCCTTGATAATTTCCGGATTGATACACAAATTTTCAGGCAATGTAATGCTCAAGATACTTGATGCTGAACCGCTTGATGACAAAAAGATAGAAAATATAGTTGATAAGCTTTCAAAAGAGGCCAAAATAAGGAGGCCAAAGATTTACATAACAGATTTTGACATACCAAATGCTTTGTCATTAAGAGGGCTTGATAATTATGTTGTAATTACACAAGGCATAAAAATGATGGGTAAGGATGAGATAAAAGCTATCATTTCTCACGAAATTGCTCACATAAAATTCAATGATACCTCATTATTAACAGCCGTAGCATTCACATCGCTCATTTCTTTCCCGGTTCAATATGCTTATTCAACAGAAAGAAAATACATATTCTGGCCAGTTTTCATATTGTTCCTTCCACTAGTTCTTATATCCTCATTCTTAATAAAAATTTCTGTATCAAGTTTTATGAACTACAGAGCAGATTATACAGGAAGTTTGATAACAAAAAACCCAAAGGAGCTAGCATCAGCACTAAAGAAGATAAATGAGGTGGTAGAGCATAACCCAATGAATTGGAGCTTTATTTCAACCTCTATGCTTTGGACATTAAACCCTTTCAAAAAGGACTGGTTTGTTAAGATGCTTTCCTCTGACCCACCAATAGAAAGAAGAATAGAAAGACTAGAAGAGATGAGTGGTCTATAGTTCAAGATTTTCCAGCCCAAATTTTTTTGCGATCTCAAAAGCATTTTTCATTTCTTCAATGCTAACTCTTCTGTTTATATCTTTATATTTTTCCGCTTCAAATTCTGGTCTATACTGCCCCATTATGTTAAGTCTTATCATGTTATCCAAATTTTTTGCTATCCATGATAATATAGGCTCTGTACAGCATTTTATGTGATTTGGCAAAACCAAATGTCTTATGAGAATTTCAGCCTGTTTTCTCGCAAGCAAATGATTTCTTGTCACGATCTTCCAATAATTTTCCACCTTTGAAAGCCTTTTGGCACACTTATCATTTCCATATTTGAAATCAGCAAGATAAACATCAACACATCCATCCAGAATTTTCATAGTTTCTTTGCTCATATACATATTTGAATTCCATATGATAGGTATGTTGATATTCAAAAACTTTAACATTTTTAGAATTGTATGCAAATGTGGGGTTGGTTCTCCTCCTACGAGATTTATATTTCTGCTTGAACCACAATTTATTTTTGCAATTTCTGCAAGCCTCCCACCCTCAACCAGAAATCCGCTTTCTTTTCGCCTTGATATTGTCCAATTTTGGCAATAAACACAGTAGAAATTACAGCCAATAAAGAAAAATGTGTGCGATGGGATGAGACACCTTTCCTCACCCATATGTAGAAATTCGGAGGACAAGTAACTTTTATCACCCACTCCACAAAACCCTTTCTCACCATTTTTTCTATCAACCATGCATCTCCTTTCACAAAAATAACATTTTCTTAAAATGCGCTCTGCAATTTCTATTTTTAGATCAATCAATGAATGATCAACGATTTTGAAATCATCGCTTTTTTCAATGTTTTTATCCAGATCTTTTATCCTCTTTCTGAATTCTTTCATAGCTTTTGAATGTTTTCTCCACAAATCAATATCAGTGCTATCCAATTCATACTCAATAGATATTGTTTTTGCTATCAAAAATCTTGCAATCTTTCTGTTCGCAAGAATATCGAAATATCTGCCTAATGATTTTTTCAGATTTTCATCAGGCTCTATATTCGGGATAGGATAAATAAACCAATGCATATTTACTTATTTAAATATTCTTTCATAATCTTTTATAATGCGGGGGTAGCCAAGTGGCCAAAGCCGTGAAATTTGCGACTAAAGGCGCAGGAAGCTTATAAATTCAAGCTGGCGAAACTTAAGTCAATAAGATTTAAGTGTTGAGGATTGTCAATACAATCCCATGATAAGAAATCCTGTCTCTTAGAACCTTTTTAAAAAAGGTGAGAAATGAGTTCGTGGGTTCGAATCCCACCCCCCGCAATATCTATTGTAGTGTGCTGATACTGAGTAAGGTATGTAGATCTGTCTCATAAATTTATTAAAGAAGTTATAGGATTCGATCTCGTATTCATAATTTATTCCCACTCTATTGTGGATGGTGGCTTATTTGTTATGTCATAAACTACTCTTACAACTTGAGGAATTTCGTTCGTAATTCTTGTAGAAATATTTTCTAGAATCTCGTAAGGAATTTTTGCAAAATTAGCCGTCATAGCTTCTCTACTCTCAACAATTCTGATAGCAATAGTATAACCATACGATCTTACATCACCTTTCACGCCAGTAGTCTTAGTATCTAAAAGAACTGCAA
>Ga0207433_10009918_pt1 | contig 15012 bp, 13 predicted proteins | sample YelNatPaOPGAMG01_FD_187559 | JGI IMG/M metagenome (GOLD analysis project Ga0207433, IMG submission 187559) | Hot spring thermophilic microbial communities from Obsidian Pool, Yellowstone National Park, USA - OP-RAMG-01 (SPAdes) (version 3) | ecosystem: Environmental > Aquatic > Thermal springs... | reverse complement strand
CACGGGGACGACTTGGAGCCCTTGGTCCCTCGGCGCAGGCGGGCAGCTTAGGGTCGACCTGAGGTTCAGGGTCTCGAGCGACGCATCGGGAAGCGACAGCGCCTCTATACAGCTAATATACTCGCCTCAGTCAACCGAGTCGCCGCCGTAGGGCTGAGGTAATTGACGATGGTCGAAACCGAGTTAAGTTTAAGCCTTAAGCTTCGATACAATTTCGTCCATTTTTAGAAACTCAAAGTTAGGGAGCTAACAGTTTTGCTCTTTCTGCTAGCTCCCTTCTTTTCCACTCTATGTCCCTTGGAATGGTCACTGAAGCAGCACTGAGCAGCAAAGCACATGCAGACCAAGTGATTGTGATTATCACGAGTATGCCCTGCTCCAAACCAATGACATCAGCCAAGTAGCCAGTGATTAGAGGGGCGAAGCTAGAACCTATGTTTTCGAAGAAGAGTTGTATCGAGAAAGCAGTGCTCCTCACCTCCGGCAGTGAGATGTCCTGAAGCGATGCAGAAACTGCTGGGCCAGCCATGGGTATGAAGAACCCCGTGACGGCTCCTAGTATTAGGAAGAGCCACACTCCGTCTTTAGTCAGGATGGTAAGGTCAAAGAATATCAGCCCTATGGCTACCGTCACCCCAGCGAAAATCGTCCTACCTCTCAATGACCTTTTAAAAGATAAATCGCTCATTATGCCCGCCACTAGATTGCCGGCGACCATTGTTAGCAGAGCGGCCAGCATGACCATCAACATTTCGTCTTTTTCGAAGTGTCTAATGTCCTCCATATAGGTAAACAGCCAGTAGGAGAGGATCTGCCAAGGAAAGACGCCGAAGAACCCCTGTGCAAACAGGAAGGCTGTGGATTTGAGCCTGAACAATTTGATCAAGGATTCTCCCTTGAACGTGTCTTTTAGCTTGTCCTTCACGTCAAGCAGCTCCGGTTCGGTTGCGCCCCTTGGCCTGTCCTTCACGGTTAATATTACTAGGGCCGCTAGCAAAAGGCCCGGAATTGCCGTCACCATGAAGGCACCACGCCACCCCAAAAAGATACTCATCGACGTCCCGACGAGAACGCCGATGAGAGCCCCCAAGGCGTTTGACGTGTATAGCACGCCCAAGGCGGTAGACCTTCGCTCAGGAGGAAAGTAATCTCCCAAGAAAGACACCACACCGCTAGTCGCTTCGTTGTCAATGCCCGTCATGGCCCTAGTGAGTGCAAGCTCGAAATAGTTCTTCGAAAACGTCGAGAATATTGTGGTGCTACCCCAAATGGCGCTTGCCAAGGCAACCAGAGGAGGTCTCGCGTAGCGGTCGAAGAGATAGCCCCAGATTGGCATGAACACCACGGCTACCAGCGCAGCACCTGTCTGTATGGCTCCGAGTTGGGTGTAGTTGAGCTCGAACTCATCCCTTATCGACGTGAGTAGTGGGGATATGAGAAATTTGTCCGCGTTGTGAAGCAGCATGAACAAGAAGAACACGAACGCTACATACCATGCCTCACGTGGTATTTTAGAGGCCCGACTTCCGGTCATCTTCACCTTTTCGCTCTGCTCTTTACGGCATTTAAAAACACTATAAAGTTTGTTCGCTTAAGGGAAAATGTTTTTACTTAAGCAAAAGCGGATCGAGTCCATTCGACTTGCAGAGACGACGTGGACATTTTTTCCTTAAGCAGAGAAGACTGGGGTCTACTTACAAGTTTTTGCAACCGCTTTTCTTCTCATCAAGGTGCTTTTAGCAAGATGGTCTTTCATCAAGCCTTTCGAATCTCTACTCGAAGATGAGGTTCGAGCAATCTTCAAAGAGGATTGCGCTTTCGCGAGCACTCTACCACCTAAAACCTACGACGGCGCTTGAAAATCTCAGCGCGCGCTTAGGCTTAAAAAAAACAGAAGAGGTGAAGGCTTTAGGGTTTTTGAACATCATACCATGCGATTTCCTTCTCTTGGTCCGGAAAGCCCAACTCATGGGCTTTAATAAAGTCTCGGGCGATAGGTTTGAATAGGTTTTCGCCTTCTTTAGTGAAGCTTGCTATCAGGTTTTGGCCTTCCTCAGAAATTATCCATTTAGCCAGTATAAGTGCGCCCTTATGGTTTCTTTGGGGATATTTTCCCGGATTGACGAGTATCATTGCGTATGGATTCAGCAGAACCACATCCCCTTGGACATGAACCTTCAGGTTTGTTAGCTGGTTTTTGAATGATAGCCAGGTAGCCCTATCCGTGAGCGTATAGGCCTTTTTCTCGTTAGCCATGCGCAACACTGTTCCCATTCCAGCTCCAGCCTCTAAATACCATGTTCGAGTCTTGTTTGAAAGCGTCATTCCAAGCCTATTCCATATGCTTATTTCTAGCATGTTTGTACCGGACCTGTCTGCACGTGAAATGAATGTGGCATTTCCCTCAGTGCCTTTACATGCGATTCTTCGAAAGGCCTCGGTGGCGTTTGTTAACCCGCTTACTCCTGCCGGATCGTTTGCAGGACCGATTATTACAAAGTCATTGTACATCACGCCGACTCTGTGAATACCATAAGTGTTATTCACAAACTCAAGCTCAATCTGCCTTGAATGAACAAGCACGAGGTCCGCATCTCCTCTCTTGGCCATCTCTATGGCTTGGCCGGTACCGACCGAAATTATATGAACTTCAACGCCGTATTTGCTCTCGAATTTAGGCATTAGGTAGTCCAGCAATCCTGAATCATAGGTGCTTGTGGTTGTCGTAAGCACGATGATGGACTTCTGAGAGCGCAGATACTGCTCATAGGCAAGTATTCCTATAATAATAACTAACGTTATGGCGCCTGTTAGGATTTTTGGGTATCTTCTCACCGGCTGCATGCTTCACACCGCCACATTTTCTCGTATATATCGCCGCTATGCACAATTATCTTTTTTGAATGCGGGCCCGACCGGATTCGAACCGGTGACCTACAGCTTAGGAGGTTCGGCCTGTTTGAGGGACTGCCGCCATATCCTGGTTGCCATGCCTAAGCGGCATCTTTGCCGAGTAGCTCTTTGGCCACGGGCCCGATATCGCGGGCGAGGACCCGGCTTATAAAATTATTTTCGCCTTCCTTCGAAAGCCCTCTTGTAAAGCTCTCTGACATCTGCGTCTGAGATCGTGACTGGGTTGTTCTCCAAGTTTCTGGCGTAGGACATCGCGTCTGATACCATGAGATCAAGCTCGCTTATATCGATTCCAAGCTCTGACAAGCTGTTGGGGATTTCCACCCTGTCGGCAACTTTCTCTACCCTTTCGAACAGACTCTGCAAATCGCGCAAACCCAAGTCAGTCAAGACCCTCTCAAGCTTTTCCCATGCCAAATCCCCTTCGAATCTAAGCGCATGAGTTAGAAGCATCGCATTTGCTAGCCCGTGATGTATGCCGTGATAGTTGGTCAGGTAATACCCCATACCGTGCACCACCACGGTACCTGCCGAATTTATCGCCATGCCAGCGAGCATGCTTCCGTAGAGTAATTCCCTTCTGCGCTCAGCACATCCTCCGTAAGCCAGCTCCAGACTCTTGAGGATCCTGACTATGCTCTCCACCGCAAATAGGTCTGACATGTTGTTGGATGCCTTCGACAAAAGGGCCTCGAATGAGTGGGAGAGAGCGTCGAAAGCGGTATAAGCAACCAGCTGGTTAGGCAGGAGCTCAAGCAGATTTGGGTCGAGTAATGCCACCCTCGGCAGGAGTGACGTTCCGAACAATACTCTTTTCTTCTTAAGAGCTGGGTCAGATAGCACCGCGTACCTAGTGACCTCGCTGCCAGTCCCGCATGTGGTGGGTATTGCGATTAGCGGGAGAGCTGGGTCGGTGACCTCATTCGGGGCGAACCACTCCTCAAGGGACACTTCATTGAGCGCCAAGAAGGCTATAGCCTTTGCGGCGTCCATAGCACTGCCTCCGCCTAGAGCCACTACGACATCACAAGCTTCGCTCCTCGCTAAAGCAGCACCGCGGTGGGTCGTTTCAATAGAGGGGTTCGACTCCACCTGGTCGAACACCGCCACCTCCAAGCCAGATCCGGATAGCTGGTTTTTGACGAAGTCCAGGTAGCCGCTCCTCCTAGCAAAAGACCTGCCAGTCACGAAAAGGCACTTCTTGCCGAGCGCGGCGGCCTGTGCGCCAACCACGCTTAAGCTACCATCACCGAAAAATATTCTCGTAGGAAGGTGGAACGTGAACGGTTTCATAAAATCACGAGAATTTTTTGGCATAGATAACGTTTTAGTTCCCGGCTCACAAAATTATTTGGAGTATACGAGTATGCGATCTCCGTACTCGAATTCGGTTACATCGTCCGTAAACCTGGCGAGCCGCTTCCCCGCATCCTCTTCAGGGATGGGAAAGACCCTTAAAGCCACTTCGGGTTTGAGTGGTATACCGAATAGTTCCCTTTTGCCCACGTACACGATATCGCCCTCGTTGACACCCAATAACGCCATAGCGTTGCGATCCAGTGCTATCGCTTTGCTTTTTCCTGAACCCCTTATGGGAAAGCCGACTATGAACTCCAATGGCCCAGTCATGGGACTCTACCTCCTTGAACTGTAGGCGCTTACGATCAGCTCCGCGGCCTTTTCGTACCCTAGGCTTGCGGTGTTTATTGCCAAGTCGTAGAGTGAGAGGTCTTGCCAGTTTATCTTGCTGATCTTTTGGGCGAACGCCTCCCTGTCTTGGTCGCTGAGCCTCACCTCATGAAGCGCTTTATCGTAACTTATCTTCCTAACCTCTGCTATGTGTTTCGCTCTCACATAATCAGGGGCGGTCAGAAAAACCCTCAGCGTAACTGGAGCCAAGAAAACCAAGAAACTGGACTTCCCCTCGAAGATAACCTTGCCCTTGTTGACTATGTCCAAGGCATAGCTGAAGAGCAGGTCGTCCACGTCGACCTCTCCAGATATGGATTTTTCAGCCAGTTCCCTGAAGGTCACGTTTGAGTTTACTGCCAGCTTTTTGAGCAACTTATCGGTGTTGTAAACTTCGAAGCCCAGTTTAGTCCCTACGATGCCAGCTATCTCCGTGCTCCCTGAACCCAATTGGGCGCATATCAATATAGCTCCATCAGACATCTTGACGATCAGGTTTGTACCTTACAACTTATTAAGGTTACTCCCACAAAACCAATTTATTGTCCAAGTTTGGTCGGCGAGTACCAAAAAGTTTATGCTTAGGGCTAGGATTCATGAGCGCACCTGATGAACCTTATGGTTTTTATCGTAGCGGTGGCTTTGGCCATGGATTGCCTGGCAGTTTCTGTCGCTGCAGGATTGACTAGAATTAGTAAAAAGGTGAGTGAAGCCCTAAAGATAGCGACTTCCTTTGGGTCGTTTCAATCCATCATGGCATTGCTGGGATGGACTGCCGGCAGAAATTTCATCGAGTTCGTCGCAGGAATTGACCACTGGGTGGCATTTGTCCTTCTTGCCTCAGTCGGAACGAGAATGGTTTATGGGTCGACTAGTAGAGAAAAACATCCGTCGTACCTTGACCTGCGCTCGCTCTTAATATTGTCGCTGGCCACAAGCATCGATGCTCTAGCTACTGGTTTGTGCCTCACGATATTAGATGGAACTCTGACTAGCTCAGTAGCTACGATAGGCGCGGTATCTTTTCTTCTTTCGTTCATCGGGTTTTATACAGGAAAACAAGTTGAGGAGTTTATTGGAAGCAAAGCTGAAGCCATTGGCGGGTTGACCTTGATAGCTATTGGCCTGAAGACACTAATTGAGCACCTGTAGCGAATACATAGAGGAAGTTTGGATGCTTTCCGCCCGAGTTATGCCATGAGCCCTGTAGGTCAGAACGGCATGTTAAGTTGGCTTTGAAAAACGACCCAGAACCGAAAGATTTATTAAATAAAAGACCATCTGTAATAACGTAATGACATGTAGTAAACGTGCTAAGAAGCCCGCTAAGAAGGCGACAAAGAAGAAAAAGAAGTAAGGCTCAAAACGAGAAAATTTTTATTTTTATACAATAAATAGCACATTTTTTAACTTCTCCAAGATCGCTGTTTTAAGCTACCCTATAGTCCGGCACCCGGCCGAGCAACATTCCACCTATGGGAACCGGTACGAGCCTCTGGGCTAAGGCTTTTGCCCTCTCTAGCTTTACCTTGCTTTCGGCATATATCGTGTACAGCCTGTCCCCTTTCTTGACTTGACTGCCGAGCTTCTCCCACAAGACCATGCCAGCTCCCTTGTCCTTCGGAGCCCCTGCGGTGCGACAAACTTGAACTACGGCAGCGTTATTCACCATTTGCACGTATCCATCCTCCCAGGCAGTTGCATCGTAGCTGTATTGCCCAACCTTGATAGCATCAGATGAAATATCGGGATTGCCACCCTGTGCCGCTATGACCTCCTTAAGCTTGGAAAGGGCCCTTCCACTGCTTAATGTCTCTTCTGCCAACGCCTTACCTCTGCCTCTTTCGACAACGCCTGCCATTTCTAAGAGGATGCCAGCCAGAGCGCAGGACTTCTCAACAAGGCTACGAGGCGCCTCCTTACCTTCAAGCGCCATGAGAGCCTCCCTCGCCTCGAGCGCAGGACCTACGGCTCGCCCTAACGGTTGAGAACCATATGTGATCGCACACTCGACCCTTATTCCCACGCGCCTTCCGAGCTCTATGAAATCCTGAGCCAAACCTCTGGCCTCGCTTTCCGTCTCGACCTTTGCGCCGTGACCAGTCGGTATGTCTATGAGGAGAAATTCTACGCCGGCCGCCTTCTTCTTGGCGAGGACTGAGGCGAGGACTTGTGGCCGCGGATCCAAGGAGAGTGGATATTCGACCCTTATTATCTTGTCGTCGGCAGGGGCAAGGTTTATGCTGCCTCCCCAGACGAGCGTGCCCCCCACGGTCTCCGCGATGTATTTTACTTTCTGCGCCGTGTGCGACACAGGAGCCAGCACTTCCATCGTGTCGGCTATGCCGGAGGGGCTCGTTATAGCTCGTGATGAGGTTTTCGGAATGGTGACACCGTTGGCCGCGACTATCGGTACTGTTACGAGCGCGTATTTGTTGCCGGGTATTCCTCCGATACTGTGAACATCGACAATAGGGGATTTGTCAAAGGTTATCACATCTCCCGTCTCCACCATCGCATTCACCATGTCCGTTATCTCATCCATGTCCATGCCGCGAATCGTGACGGCGCTCACGTAAGCCGAAAGCTCTATGTCGGAGAGGTTGTTGTCCACTATGTCTTTTACTATCGCATGTATCTCCTGTCCTGCGAGCTTTTGGCCATCCATCTTCTTCTTTATGTATTGCAAGGAAGAGGGCCTCTCGCCCGGCACTATGTTGACTAGGTCGCCATCCTTAAGTTCTAAGGCACTAGCCGCCTCCGAGAAAACCCCGATTTCACCCTTCCCTATTAGTGTGTCCGTGATATTTGCAATTGACGTCAATGAGCCCCCCTCACACGACATCCTAACACGGTCAAGCGGATGGATCCCTAGCTCCTCGGCATCCTCAATGTTAAGGAGAACTTCATAAGTTCCCTGTTTTATGTCAATAAGCCTAACTCTGAACATATAAATGGGATGGTGATAACAGGCCTTTTAAAAACATATGTTTTTCTGATCCTAGAAGCATATTTTGGAACACCGAATTCAGAGACCCTAAGATTTAGGCAAAACTAGATATAAACACGAGCTTGTGAAGAAAAGGTTTTAATGGCAAAAGAGGATTGCGAGGGGGCTAAAGGAGAAACATGCACGTGCCCGAGGATTGCCTCTCGACATTAAAGATAACCACTAAACAGCGTGATATGTTAAATGAGAAAATGGACGAAAAAAGCCGCAGGAAGCTAACCAATATAAAAAACCACAGTCTTCACGAATTCTTGGCAACCTATGTTGAACTTTGTAATCCGGATCGGGTTATGGTGCTCTCTGATTCTCCCGAGGACATCAAATACATCAGGGAGAAGGCGATAGAGGACGGCGAGGAGGCGAGGCTTGCAACCGAAGGTCACACCGTACACTTCGATAACTACTGCGACCAGGCAAGAGATAGGGAAAACACGCTCGTGTTGGTGCCGGAGGGCATCAAGTTATCCTATGTAAGGACTGGAAGTAGAGAGGAGAAGCTGAGGGAAATCCATGAGTTGATGAAGGATGTCATGCGGGGACATACGATGTATGTGTGTTTCTATTCTCTTGGGCCTCTTGACTCCATTTTTACCATCCCCTGCGTGCAGATTACTGACTCGAGCTATGTGGTTCACAACGAAAACCTTTTCTACAGACAGGGTTATAGGGAGTTCGTAGAAAAACCTGGATTGGAGTTCTTGAAGTTTATTCATTCCTCAGGCGAACTGGACGATAGAAAGTGCTCTAAGAATTTGGACAAACGTAGAATCTACATAGATATCGAGGGCAATACCGTATACAGCGTGAATACTCAGTACGGAGGGAACTCGATAGGGCTCAAGAAGCTAGCAATGCGCCTGACCATTTACAAATCATCAAGAGAGGGTTGGCTGACAGAGCATATGCTGATAATGGGAATTCATGGTCCGAACAACAGGGTGACATACTTCGCAGGGGCATTTCCTTCGCTCTGCGGTAAGACATCGACGTCCATGCTCGAAGGCGAAACGATAATCGGAGATGACATCGCCTTTTTGCGTAAGAGACGAGGTGAGGTTAGGGGAGCTAATGTAGAGATCGGCATCTTCGGCATTTTAGAGGGGATAAACTCGCAGGACGAGCCCCTTTTGTACCAAGTGTTGACCAGCCCTGGCGAGATCATCTTTTCGAACGTGTTGGTGACCGAGGATGGCTTTGTATATTGGGTTGGTAAAGACGGGCCAGTTCCGCGAAGAGGTTATAATTACTCCGGTGAGTGGTGGCCTGGGAAAAGAGACAGAGAGGGCAGGGTAGTACCTCCGTCGCACCCTAATGCCAGATTTAGCCTAAACATGAAGCTTCTGCCCAACCTAGATCCAAGGTATGACGATCCAGAGGGCGTGAAGATAGATGCTATAGTTTACGGTGGAAGGGACTCGGACACGTGGGTACCTGTTGAGGAAGCTTTCGACTGGGAACACGGCATTATAACGAAGGGTGCATCGTTGGAATCCGAGCGCACTGCTGCGGTTTTGCGCCTGGGCGATGAGTGTATCAGGGAATTCAACCCCATGTCAAATTTAGATTTCCTTTCAATATCCATAGGCAAGTACATCAGAAACTACTTAGAGTTTGGCAAGGGTTTGAGTAGAACTCCGTTAATCTTCTCGCTAAATTACTTTCTGAGAGATAAGGACGGTAGGTTCTTGAACGAGAAAAGAGACAAGAAAGTTTGGTTTAAGTGGATGGAGTTGAGAGTTCACCACGAAGTTGAAGCTATAGAGGTACCTACAGGATGGATACCTAAGTATGAGGACCTCAAAAAGCTATTCGAAAAACATCTCAACAAGACGTACTCGGAGGGCGACTACGTTAAACAGTTTACTTTGAGGATACCCGAGCAGCTTGCCAAGATTGACAGGATAGTGAAGATCTACAGGTCTATACCAGATACACCTTCGAGGCTTTTTGAAGTGTTGGAGGACCAGAGGATGAGACTGTTGGGCGCTAAAGAAAAACTTGGAGATTACGTGTCGCCGTTCAAATTTCTCTGAACACTTCTCTTTAATCTAAAACTTAAAAATTTTCAATACCGCACGCCCTTACGAGAATCCCTTTAGAACACAGCTGAGACATGAAGGGAGGCAGACATTTCAGCCCGTGAGAGGCATCGGAAATTGCGCATTAGGATTGTTAGTACAAAGATACGGTGTTTGAGCGGTGACCACCATGCGTGATGTAAGAACTTGGCAACCACTGAAGACGCCCGAGGAGCAAGGGAGCCCTACAAAATATCATCGAGGGCTTTCAGCAAGCATGTAACTTTTTCGTTGGCTATTGAGTAAAGAGACCACTTTCCCTTTTCAACTCTTTTTAAGACGCCAGCGCTTACGAGAATTTTTAAGTGGTATGAAACTGTTGGTTGAGATAGGCCAGAGATGTACTCGATCTCACATACGCACATCTTTCTTTCAGCTAGGGCTCTCAAAATCTTCAACCTCATTGGGTCAGATAGCGCCTTCAAGGTCACGACTTCTTTGGTCAATCGTGCTACGGGATATTTGCTCGAAATGCTGTCCAACAGCCTCAGGTGCTCATCAACTGATTTAGCTTCAACAACATGAGAATCCAGTAACTTTTTGATGGCAGCCCTGTGCCGCATCTCCTCGCGACCTCGTTTGTTCAGCTGACGCTGAATTTATAGTTTTCCGAAGAAGTTTTAGAAAATGACCTTTATTAATTTTCAGATACGCCTTTGAGAAGCTCCTTGAGGTCAGGGTGAGATATAGCACCTTGAGGGCATATTTTGTCACACGCCTTACATCCGACTACGCAATTGAAGGGATTAACTACCTTCGCCTTCAGGCTGTTACCCTCGAGTTTGAATACGTGGTTCTGACAGAATTTAACACACGCGCCACAACCTTTGCATTTTTCCTCGTCCACTGTCGGATACCAAGGAATCTTCTCTCTTGGCAAATTTAACCAAGACATCTCGCAATACACCTGTGATTAAGCGCGTAGAACTACTTGGAGCCTTCCTTCGCTATTCGCTCGACCGTTCCCTTTATTACTTCGAAAGCTTCTTCCCAGCCCATGTTCCGATCACCAGTGCTTCTGAAGTCCAGTGAAATCAGTTGGCTGTTTATGTCAAGACCCTTCCTCTCGAACGCATCCCTAAACAGCTTAATCTGCATCTTGGGGTCGCATGCAGATATTATGTACTTTATGCCCTTATTGTCATCTTGAAGCAGATCGTTTAGAAAGTTCTCGCCGTCGCCGACACACAATTGCGGATGCACCACCGCATAGCTCACGTCGAGTTCATTTCGCACTTTGTTTATCAGCTTCCACAAGTTGGGCATCAACGCCTTAAAACCAGGGCACTCACCCGTACATACACATTGAATGAAACGTGGTTTTTCGGACATCGTAGTCACCGGACCTCCGCAAATTATATCGATAAATTTAAATGTTTCGATATGCTTTTTTTAAGTCTTTAGCTTTTGAAGATACGTTTGCCCCCTTAGCCCTTTGTGACGCCTATTGGTAGTAATCTTGCGACCTTTTTGGCTATACCGACGGCATCTGAAACGTCAGCAACAGCATCAGGATCTTTGTAAGCACCAGGAGCTTCCTCGGCTACCACTTTGATGTCTGCAGCTCTTACGATTATATTCCTACCAGAGAGATCCCTTACGACCTCCCTTCCATAGTACCTCCTTAACGCCTCTGCTCTGCTCATGTACCTTCCTGCTCCGTGGGCAGTAGACCCGAAGCTCAGTTCCATGGACAGCTCCGTTCCCTTTAGGACCCAGCTGGAGGTGCCCATAGATCCAGGGATGAGCACCGGTTGACCGTAATCTCTGTAATCCTTAGGTATCATTCCATGACCTGGCGGAAATGCTCTTGTCGCGCCTTTTCTATGAACAATAAGCTCTACTTTCCTCCCATCGACGCCGTGTGTCTCTTTCTTTGCTATATTATGACAGACATCGTATACGAGCTCTAGGCCTAACTTGTCGGCACCAGAGCCGAACACTTGTTGGAAGCTCTCTCTGACCCAGTGGGTTATCATCTGTCTATTCAGAAAGGCGAAGTTCACGGCAGCACTCATCGCTGAATAGTAATCTTTCCCCTCCGGGCTATCCCAAGGTACTGCTGCTAATTCCCTGTCCGGAAGGTCGATACCATAACGCTTCACGGCGTGCTCCATCACCTGAAGGTAGTCGCTGCATATCTGGTGGCCGTATCCTCTACTGCCCGTGTGCACAAAGACGACGACTTGACCAACGTGCTCAATGCCGAATGCCTTAGCTGTTCGCTCGTCAAAAATGCTGTCGACCACATCGACCTCTAAGAAATGATTACCGCTTCCAAGGCTGCCAAGCTGGGGCCTTCCTCTCTCCTTTGCCCTGTTGCTGACCTTCGAGGCATCCGCCTCAGGCATCCTACCTTCCTCCTCCATGTGGAATTTATCCTCGGACCAACCAAAGCCACGTTTGATAGCCCAGTCCACTCCTTCCTCGACAGCCCTATCGAGCTCGGCCTTAGTTAAGCTGACCTTCCCCTCGGAACCCAAGCCAGAGGGCACATTTCTGAAAAGAGCCTCGATAAGGTCTTTAAGCCTCGGGCGGACATCTTTCTCTGAAAGAGTGGTGGTCAAGAGCCTGACGCCACAGTTTATGTCATAACCAACCCCTCCTGGAGATATTACTCCATTTTGCCCTTCCTGAGTTGAAAGCAGAATGCCTGCTACACCACCGATGCAGAATCCGTAGCCCTCATGAGCATCTGGTAAAACTATTGAAAATTTTTGAATGCCGGGCAAAAAAGCTGTGTTTGCAGCTTGCTCTAGAGTCCTGTCCTGTTTCATCTTTTCGAGAAGTTTTTCAGAGGCGTAGATTCTCGCAGGAACCTTCATACCTGTTTTATAGCTCGCGGGAATCTCCCATGTGTTCTCATCTATCTTCCTAAGCGGACCACTAAACACCATTTGGATCACCCCTATCGTGGGCGTTAACCTTTCCGCGGGGGTGATCCGCGGTAAGTAAAAGCCTACTTAGCTGTCGGACCACCATTATTTAAACTATTCTCTGACCGCATGGGAGGTCGACTGCTAAAAATCCGATTGGATGAATGCGAACTAGAAAGTAAGCTATTGATGAGTTTTGCTATCTTAGATTTTCAGTGGCTATATGAGATCATAAACAGTGAAAGTAAAAGAGGATTAGCGCACGATTTTTCATGCCCTGGCTTTCACGTAGAGTGACCTTAGATGAGTTAAGGACCGTTTTTACTTTATTTGTTAGGTACATTTGAGAGCATAGCCTGCAACTGGGTGTTCCAAATCGATGGTGGTCTTAAACTCGAACACATTGCCTCTCTTGAGCTCGTTGAACTCGTTCCTTTGTTCATCCACCTCCTTGGCCAGTTTCTCAAGTCTGTGTAGCACCTCCTTTGAAAGCGCGGCAGGAGGTTCCAACGTTGAAAAGATGTTAGGGGCGACGAGCAAGCTCAATCCCAACATGACCCAACATACATCCCTTATTTCCCACTGTGCCGCAATGTCACAGCGCAGGGAGAAGATACGCCTGAGCTCCCTAGGGTTTGTAGTCATGGTTATATGGGTCAGGGTGGCATTCGGCAAGACTAATCTTGCGTCCTCTTTAGGTATTCCACGTAGTAACAGGAAGTCATAGTACTTTTTAACTTCAGCCATCAAAGCGTCGAATGTTGCGTCTTGAATTGAGGACGGCTTGAGATACCATTTCTCCCCCTTCAGCTTCACGTGCCTTTGGCTTTGCTGCGAATAGCTGGCCAACCTGTGTCTCACCAATTGATGGGTTAAAGCTCTGCTTACTCCGGAGATGCTGAAAGTAAGACTCGCGTGCTCTACGACGCTTAAGTGACCTGCTTCAGTCGCTTTTCTGAGCATCCGTTTCACTTGGCCATCATCAAAGTCAGCGCTCAGGTATATTTCGTGTGAGGGTTTGTCTGAATAACAACTCCTCATGGCCGAAGCGCACAGACGTTCCAAGTCCGGCGTGTAGGACAAGAGGAAGACTTTAGTTTTGCCGTCGTATAGAGCCATAATTTTGTTTCGTTTTTCAGGTGTTTATAATAATGGAGCCTTATAAAAGGTAGGCGATCCGTGCATTTATCCAGATTTTGACGACCGATGAACGAATGTGGCTGTCAGCTAATACCTAGAGGCCCCGATCTGCAACCAGATATTTTATTGGTTGGCTGTTATCGTGCTCTTTTGTAATAGAACTCCTTTGCGTGTACTCCGAGTCTGGTGTGGTTAATTACTTTCTTGCAGTTAATTCTTACAAATCTTGGGAGCAATCCCAGGAACCTCTTATACCGCCTATCGCCTAAGACGAAAACCGCCCTGTCTTCCGATGACCTTATGGCTCTTCCAAGGGCTTGCGAGGCTCGCTTCACCGCTGGTAGAACGTAAGAGTAGAATTCGCCTTTGTCCTCACCATACCTAGTTTTGTAATAATCTACGTATAGTTTTGTCTTAGAGGTTAGCCTGTCGAATGGTACTCCCACTAAAAATATACCTACCAACTCCTCGCCAGGGAAATCTGTACCTTCTCCAAACCTACCTCCAGCAGTGGCGAGTAGAACGCCCTTGTTACCAGACTTGGACGCTCTCTTAAAATCATCTAAGATCTTCCTACCAACTTCACCGCTCATGCCTTTCTCTTCGATAAACATAGTCCTTTTCCGGCGCTCCGCAACGTCAACAAGACCTCCTTTTATCAAGCAATCTTGGATCCTATAGCTGGCTGAGAAGACCGCAATGTTTTCATGTAACCCTTCCAAGAAAGAGTCAATGGCTTCAATATATTTATTCGTCATCTCCTTTGAGAGCTCTTCACCTTCTGAAGTTAGTCTCAGGGTAATCAGCGACAGGCAATTATCCTTGCTTAATCTGAAAGAGAAATAGCGCGAGGCAAATGAATTCAAACCCACGGTCTCACCGAATGCCTTCGGAGGCCCTAGCGTACCTGAGCAGAAGACTACTCCTCGATATTCGTTCCACAGGCCGGATAGCAGCTCCGCAGACCTCATGTCGAAGATTTCGAGCGATATGTTGTCGTTCTCTTCCACATTAGCGACTAACGCTACACCTCTGTTGTGCAACAAGTTCAAAACCCTAATCCAGAAATCGCCCAGGCTGTGTAGACTAGAGCGGGGAGTCTTTTGATTCCTAAGCATAATAGACCTCAATTCATTTCCTAAGCTCATGATTTCGTATGCCATGTTCTCGAATTGGTCCTCGTCGGTGCCGCAGCACTTGAGTAAGTCTACGAACTCCACGACTTGGTCCTCGAGCTTTTCATCGCTGATAAACTTCTGGAGGTTTTCGAAATATGATTTCATGCGCTCCAGAAAATATCTGGCCT
>Ga0207433_10009917_pt1 | contig 15013 bp, 15 predicted proteins | sample YelNatPaOPGAMG01_FD_187559 | JGI IMG/M metagenome (GOLD analysis project Ga0207433, IMG submission 187559) | Hot spring thermophilic microbial communities from Obsidian Pool, Yellowstone National Park, USA - OP-RAMG-01 (SPAdes) (version 3) | ecosystem: Environmental > Aquatic > Thermal springs... | reverse complement strand
CTTCCGGGAAGAGACAAAGTCTCAAAGGGATGGACTGTCATACTGGTACTGTTCTGGATTGGTCTAATAGTATCAGCGGTACTTGCTGCAATAACAGCTATTGAAGCTGTTCCACAGCACCTTCTCGCACCTCCATAATTTTTTTTACTTATTTTTTATAACCAGTATTTTTCTATTTTTTTAAAAATTGTTAAATCAATTTGTTTTATAAGTATATAATGTATTTAGCCTTAGATCACAGGAAAAATTCAGTATGGAAAAATGTAGGCTTTGCGAAAGAGATCTGGGAGAGGATAGTTATCTTCTGGGGAACGAACATTATCACTTTACCTGCGGTTATGATACAATACGTGAACTGAAAGAAGCGGCAGTAAATTATGCTTTCAAGATGAACAGTTTCGTTGCACTTGGAATATCACTGGTCAACAGAGAATTTCTCCTGAATCTCTTTTCAAACAATTTCAGGGAGAATGAAACAATAAGCTCGGAATTTAATGTGGGGATCTGGAGGACAAATTCACCCAGCATAATAATGATGCCCCCCGATTCACCAAAACCCACTAAAATAAGGCCTGTTCAGGGAGGTGTCTCAGTTGGAAATATAAATTTTCCAGTTGCAGGCACAATAGGAGGGGTAGTGATTATCGATAATGAATTCTGCATACTTTCATCGGGAAGAGCTCTTGCACCCGAAAATTTTGAATTGAGAGATGAAGTTTCCCAGGATGCCTTCTTTGACGGTGGAAACGAAAAGGACGTAATAGGTTTCCTGAGTTCCACAGCACTTCCGGCAAGGGGAAACTCAAACACCATGGACTGTGCAGTGGCAGTTGTTTATGAGGACGTTGGGGTGGCTGGCAGAATAGTTAGAATAGGAAACATAGGGGACACAGCTGAACCTTTCCTAGGCATGAAGGTTATGAAAAGGGGAAGAACAACTGATACTACATACGGCGTTATAATTTGTACAGATGCCACTGTATCCGTAATATACCCATATGGGGAGCGGATTTTCCGAGACCAGTTCATAGTTGCGAAAGAGAGGGCAAACTTTGCACTTGCAGGTGACGAAGGTGCATTTGTACTGGACGAAAATAAAAATGTGGTTGGGATAATACTTGCTTCTTCAAATGATATAACAGTTGTGTCACCAATTGTACCTGTCCTTGAAAGATTCGGTGCAAGGTTATTAAGAAGATGATAATCTGAACGCTGCAGTTAATAAACTCTTATTGCATTTGATATTTCAATAAGTGGAAGTTCGGCAATAAAAGCGCCTGAAAAATAATGAAACATATTCTCGATTTAGCCGGATCTATGAAAAACGTTTCTCCTAAAAAATATCTATTGTGACTCAGCTGCATTTAAATTGAAAAATGTTGTATTGAAATATTGAAAATTATTCAAAGATCGAGTCAAGATCAGGCATGGGAGTTTTGGGATTGTATTCTTTCATGGTATTATATATTGCGTTGAGGGCTTTCAATATGTCTTCCCTGCTCACCCATCCCATATGTCCAATTCTGAAATATTTCCCTTTCAGGTCTGGATGGACTCCGGCTGCAAATTCCACTCCATATTTGAGTGCATTCTTCACGAAGGTATCAGCATCTATGTCCCCGGTCATAACGCCTGTTACAGTACTGCTTTCATAACCTTCCTGGGCCACAATTCCAAGGCCCATGGATTTAATGCCTAATCGCAGAGTTTTGGAGAGTTTGGCATGTCTCTCGGCCCTCTTTTCCATGGTCTCCTCCCTGATTCTTGCGAAAGCATTTCTTAGAGAAAAGATAACGCCTATTGGGGGTGTAGCAAAGTAACCACCTTTTCCCTCAAGTGATGTCTCCATCACGGGCTTCCAGTTCATAAGGTTCGTTACATATCCAGATATATTCTCCTCAGAGTATTCCTGAAAAAGTCTCTTTTTAACTACCAGCAGTCCGGCTCCAGGGGGGGCACCAATAGCTTTCTGCGAAGCAGTCATATATATGTCAATATCCCACGCCGAAGCCTTAACCATCTCTCCCCCGACACTGGCAACCCCGTCCACAACAATAATATCACAGTGTTTTCTGAATACGGCTGCATATTTCTCTATTGGGAACCTTACTCCGGTGCTGGTTTCAACATGAGTAGATATGATCATTTTGTAATGCCCTTTGTCCAGCGCTTTCATGATATCATCTTGGGATACACAGTAGCCAGCACGGGATTTTAAAATGGTCAGTTCAACGTCATATCTGCTGAATATTCCCTCCCAGCGGTTACCAAAAACACCATTGCTAATAACCAGAACCCTGTCCTTTCTCTGCAGAAATGTGGTTACAGATTCCATGGCAGTTGTTCCACTTCCAGGAATAATAAAGGGCAGATAGCTTTCATCACAGCCCATTACATAAGTGAGTCCTTTTAAGGCTTCGCTCATTGCAGACTTGAATTTCTCGGAGGCGAAACCCTGATCAGGACAGATGCCAGCCAGCTGTACCTCATAATCTCCTATGGACGGACCCACATGCATTAATGTAGTTTTAACCATGTTTGCCTATTTAATTCTCCTATTTACGGATATTCCATAGTGAATGATACCCCAGTCATGGGGGATGTGAAATAATAACTTCAGAACATTGAATGGTACCATAAATGCTGTTGGATAATCATAGTGGCATCAGGCACCATAATTGCGCTGAATCTCAACAATACAAATGTGCCTGTAAAGAGTTCAAAAGTTCTGGACACCAAAAGAATCAAAGCTGTATATAAAAATAATTCATGATTAAACAGCTTTTTAGCTGAGTAAACGACTTCAGGCAGTCAGGAATCAACCATGAGAAGTATTTATAGACAAGTTGGGATCAGGTTTGAATGGTTCAGGTCAAGCTCAAGGGCAGGATTGAGAGCCTATATAAGGTAAGGACTGTTTTTGCCTTTGCATTTATAATTACGTTTCTGACCAGCAACCAGTATATCAAGTTCTACGAATTACCAGACGTTTCCGGAAGATTTGTCACATTCTTTTCGCAGACATCTCTCCTTGGTGTGTATGCCAGCCTCATAGGTTTGCTGCTCGCTGCTTATGCAGTTCTAATAACAATGATACCAAACTTCTCTTCAGACAGCCTCAAACAACCCATATTTGGGCAGGTAAACAGACTCTTTCTATACACAATTCTTAATGGAATAATATTGATGATAGTTGATTTCACAAATGGAATTATACCTGACAACAGCATCCCTCTCTTCCTGGACATTGAAATTTTCTTCTTCATTTCTCTGCTTTCCGGGCTCATTTTCTGTGTCCTTGCACTTTCAGACTTATTTGGAATTGTAAGGCGCAGAGGCGAAAGATAGGGTAACTTTAAGCAATAATCCGCCGATTTAAAGGTTTCCAGTAAAGGAATCCATATTTCAGGAGGATTAGAAATCATGAATGCCTTTGAATCATGACAATATGTAATCAATTCAAACGAAAACAATCATCCATAATCCATCCATTGTGAAGAAACAGTAAACTCCAATGCTTCATCAGGTTGTTATATGGCTTTTCACTGCACAATTCTAGGGTCAAAGTTGCTATAGTGGTCTGTGAGATAATTGAATTGCCCTTTTCCACAAACAGGACACTCAGGGTTCCTGAGAGCGTTGATACTTTCCAGTTTCATGTCCCACGCGTCCAGGAAATGGATATCGCCGGAAACATCATCACCCTTCAGTATCCTCAGTCCAAGGACATATGCAAGGGAAGCAACTGTGGAGGGCACTGAATTCAGGACTCCTATCTGGGAACAGGTCTGCTGAGGGCCTTCAAGATCCGGCATGAAGCATGCATAACATGATGTTCTTCCCGGCACTATGGCCTTGAACTCACCATACGTTTCAATAGCCGATGAAAATACCCAGGGTTTTCCTGTTTTCACACTTATGTCATTTATAATCCTCCTGGTTGTGATATTATCGGTCCCATCGAAGATGAGATCAAACTCCCCAGCGTGTGACAGTGCGAATCCGGAATCGAATACTGTGTCGTAGGATGCAACCTTAATATCACCATTAATTTTTTTAAGGTAATCGGCAGTTGCTGACACCTTTTTCTTCCCGATGTCTTCAATGAAATACTGCTGCCTCTGAATATTTGAAAGGCTCACAACATCCGGATCAACAATGGAAATATCCGAAACTCCAGATTCTGCGAAAAGCCTGGCAGCAGTGCTTCCCGTGCCTCCAAGCCCAACCACCATTACCCTGCTGCCGGCGATCCTTTCCAGATCGGTCTGATTGAACCGGCTGAGCACGAGATGCCTTGCATGATATAGATAATCCATGAAGGTTAATTCCACTGGAATTAAAGGTTTAACTCATTTTTATGCAAATCCTCATTTGAGGAAAAGCTCGTCATTTATATGGTAGGACGGGTAATTTTCCTTCAGGGCCTTCAATCCTGCAATTCCTATTTTCTTAATAATATCCTCAAAATCCTCGGGATTGTCCTTTGAAACTGCAATATAATAATCCTGTTTCAGGACAGGAATAAAATCCAGCCTGTATCTGGATGCAGTTTCAGCATTGCCTATGCCAGCGGGAATCCTTCTATTTCTCACTGCAAGGGCAATTGATCTGAGATCAGAGTATTCAACCCTCGAAACATGGGAACCGGCACTGTAATGCAGATGGGTGATGCATTGTTCTATAATATCTTCGGGATATGTACTGGCAGCTGGGATTCCCAAGACAGTTCCAATCTTGCTGCCCGATTTACCAGATGGATCGTTATCCTCTTTTCTGAAGACAATCCCCAAATCTTCAGAGAAAATCCTGAAAAATTTATACTTCAGTTCAGTACCTGAAGGAGGTTTTGATTGGTATTTTAGCCTCAGTCCCATTAAATTGGCTGATCCATTCTCAAGGCACGCAAGTCCATCTTCATAGGATGTTCTGTAACACGAAACATAACTCCCGGAAATGCTGAATATTGTGTCCATAACTGGATCAATATGGCCCACAAGCATTCCACTGGATAAATAGGGCTCTTCGTTTAAGGATTGGATTGTAACATCCTCTCCCGCTTCCAGATATTCCTTATCTGAATCCACTGTTATTATGGCATCACTTTTGAGGATTCTCGATAAGGATCCGGATTCTCCTGTCAACGGGAATGCGTAAAGGCGGTCAGATCCGTATAGTATGGAAGGGATGAAATTTGTGCTCCCCTTTTTTATTGAGGTTCCCAGAGCAAGCTGGGCAACCAGTTCTTGATACAGACTTGGAAAGTGTGTAATTTCAAGAAGTTTTTCCAGAAATATTTTCGTAAAGGAGATGAATGCAGATACTGGAAAACCGGGGAGTCCAATCATAAACTTTTTTCCGTTCAAGGCAAAGAAAGTGGGTTTCCCTGGTTTCATATCTATGCCATGGAATACTATGCCTGGTGAATAGCTGGCAGCAATTTTCCCAATATAATCCATCTCGCCCGCAGACGATCCTCCAGTTGTTATGACAATATGATTCTCACTGAACGCCTTTTCAAGGATATTTTCTGTTTCTTTTTCATTGTCCGGAACTATACCATATGAAGTCGGAAGGAAAACGTTATATTTTTTCAATATCGCCATTATAAATGTGCTGTTTCCCTCATAGGACTGTCCGGGTTTAAGATCACTACCGGGACTTACAAGCTCGTTTCCTGATGACAGAATACCAACCCTGAGCTTACTGAGCACATTGACTCTCTCAATACCCAGTATTGTGAGGGATCCAATCTCTTTCTCTGTAATCATTTTAAACTTTTTTAAAACAAGGTCTCCTGCAAGAACATCAGATCCCGCCCTGGCTATGTTGCTAAATTTTTGAGGGGTTCCTGGAAAAGATACAGTATCGCCTTGAACTTTAACATCCTCAATCCTGTAAACCGCATCGAAACCATCCGGAACAACAGATCCTGTAGAAATCTGGATGCACATCCCTTTTTCATACTTAACGGACGGATCTGTGCCAATGATCACTTTTCCTCCAATCTTCAAGATGTTGCCCTCAGGATGTCCGGATGGGAGATCAGAGATTCTTACAGCAAAACCATCAACCTCGGATCTGTCAAATGGAGGATTGTCCATTCTGGAATATATGTCCTCAGAACTTATCCTTCCATAAGCTTCGGTCAGGAGAACAGCCTCGGTTTCTTCAACGGGCTTAAGGAACTTTTCAATCCTTTCAATTGCATCTTTAACACTTATGAGCTTATTGGACGAATACATTATCACCATCCTCCTGTATGTGCCTCCAGAAAGTCTCCCCTCTTATAATTATGCCCACCCTCATGGATCACAATATACGCATCACCAGCCAGAAGAGCAGATATTTTTCCAGAGATCCTGCCTGGAATGGGTTTTATCTTAAACCCATCCCCAGTTAGTTCAGTCTTTGCAATATATATGCAGGTGTTCCGGGGATCTGAAACCAGCCCATCTTCAAGGGTTCCACATATTTTTTCACCACTTCTGTATCCCGTCATAATTTCCACAAAGAGATTTATGAAATGAACGAACGAAAGTAATGCAGCAACAGGAAGCCCTGATAGAGAAAACACGGGGATTCCATCCATGTCATATACCGCGATAGTTTTCCCCGGCTTCATTCTCACACCCTGAAAAACAGGTTTTGATATTTTATACAGGGCTTTCTGGACAAGATCAAGATCGCTTTTTGCACTCCCCCCAGTAACAACAATAATCTCAGAGTCTTTTGAACATTCAACCACTTTATCCACTATATCTCCGGCATTATCTCTACAAATGCCTCGTCCAATCCCTTCCATATAATCTTTATTTAGCCAGTTTACAAGAAGAGGCTGGGTGGAATCTGGGTTATGTCCGGCCATTTCAGAGCCATCAAGTTCATTTCCGGTTGATATGACCGAAACCCTGATCTTTTGGAATACATTAACTTCCTCAATCATGCATTCTGATAGCGCTGAGACATGGGCCGGATGTATGGCAGTCCCGCCTTTAAGGATCAGATCATTTTCCCTGAAGTCTTCTCCTGCTTCAACTATATTTTCTCCCTTTCTAAATGGCCTTCCAACCCTTACGGTGTCACCATTTCTCTCCACATCTTCATATTTTATGACGCAATCTGCATTAGCAGGGATTTCTCCGCCAGTGAATATCTCAAAACATTTACCGGGGGATTCAAGTTTGACTGCTGTCCTTCCCGCACTGATTCTCCCATCTATCCTTAGATCTATGGGGAACCTTTCTGTGGAATCGAAAATGCTGGAATCAACAACATATCCGTCCATTGCACTTTTCCTGTAAGAAGGGTAATGAAGAATTGTAGTGACATTTTCGGATGAAATCATTCCACAGGATTTTCCTGCAGGGACCTTTACAGTTCCAATTCTTTTCCAGGGATTTTCCCTGAAAAGCTCAAGGGCAGTTGCAAAGGAAATGTTACTCCTGCCTGCATTTGGATTCTGGGCTGTATCAAATGTACCGAAAACATTGTAAAGATTCTGAATCTTTGGAAGATCATCCGGGTAATCCAGGTCTTCAAGCATTCTACAGTCTTCAAGTTCAACAGTTATCAGATCATCCCTATGCTTCTCAAACAGTTTTCTGCCCCCACTGTCACCATTAAGTTCCATTAAATCTTCATAATATTTGATTGAAAAAATGGCAGGATTGCGGATCTCTTTTCCGCAGGAAGTTGCAGCAATACCAAGGTTTGAGGATTCAAATTTTTCCAAAACATCTTTGAGATGTTTAACAGTTACAAGGGGCTGATCTCCGGGGATCATCATAACCCCATCACTATCCTTGAAAGCAGCCCTAACTCCTATTTTTATCGATTCAGACATGCCTCTCTGGGGATATGGGTTTTCAAGTATGCTAAATCCACAGGGTACAATGGATTTGAGGGGTTCATCATTATCCCTGACAACCACATATTTCCTGTAAAAAGGGAGGGCAGAGGCTTTTTCAAAGAGAATTTCTATGAGTTTCCTTCCGTTTACCTCTTCCAATAGTTTTGGTCTTCCATAGCGACTTGACAATCCTGCAGCATAAATGATCAGGGAAATTTTCTTCATCTGGCATTTCCTATATGGCTTCCAGCGCCTTTTTGAAATCTTCTATGATATTCATGGCATATTTTTCTGCCTGTCCTTTTATTATCCTTGATCCCAGTGTTGCAAGGGTTCCCCTGATGTTAAGGGTCAATTTCCACTTAACGTCCGTACCTGCATCTAAAGGCGTATGATTCACATCAATGGTGAAGTCCACAGAACCTCCCTTTCCTGTTCCAGCTCCGGTTATCTTTACGGAATCCTCTTTAATCTCTTGGAGGGATACCCTTATGTCAAACTTACCCTTAATAAAAGATACTCCAGCTTTTGCTGTAAATCTCGCATTTGTACTGTCTATAATTTCCTGGGACTCCTTATCGGGCATTATTGAAAGAATCTTGGAAATATCGGAAAGGAATGCGGCAACCTTTGCGTCACTTTTATCAACCTTGAAAGTTCCATCCATGTCCATAGAACAAAAATACCAGCTCTGTAAAAAATATTGCTATCCAATTCTCTCAGCTGCCATTCAACGTATCAATATTTACCCAACCATAAGCATTTATACGAAATTAGTAATCAATTTACGTTAATTTATAATAACCTATTAGAGCGTATTTCTTAACAATTAGATTAAAAAGGTTAAATTAGGTCATTGAGATTAACCGTGGTCTTTAAAAAAGACAAGAGTGATAGCAATGGTGGAAGATTTAGACCCGTTTGATATAGCATTGAAGCAGCTGAATAAGGCTGCAAAAGTTATAAATCTGGACAAGCAAGCTCTTGAGTTGTTAAGTTCACCGAAGCAGATCCTTCAGGTGAGCATACCCGTTAAGATGGATAATGGAGAAACCAAAGTTTTCACAGGGTTCAGGGTGCATTACAATACTGCAAGGGGCCCAGGAAAGGGAGGAATTAGATTCCACCCGGATGAAACATTATCCACAGTTAAGGCCCTATCCGCATGGATGACATGGAAAACCGCCATAACGAATCTTCCTCTGGGAGGAGCCAAGGGTGGAGTCATATGCGATCCTAAGAAACTGAGCGTTGGGGAACTTGAAAGATTGAGCAGAGGTTACATTAGGGCTATTGCAGAATTTATAGGCCCTGAAATAGATGTGCCTGCACCTGATGTATATACCACACCACAGATAATGGCATGGATGATGGATGAGTACGAAACTATTGTAAGGCATTCAGCACCAGGAATCATAACTGGAAAGCCACTTGAAACATGGGGTTCCCTTGGTAGAGGGGATGCCACTGCAAGAGGAGGGATGTTTGTTCTCAGGGAGGCTGCAAAGAAGATGAACCTGGACCTCTCAAAGGCAACAGTTGCAATACAGGGTTTCGGAAATGCCGGCCAGTTTGCACACAAGCTTGTGAAGGAACTTTTCGGTTCAAAGGTTGTTGCAATATCGGACACAAAAACTGGAATATATTCTGAAGCAGGCATCGATTTCGAAAAGCTTCTTGATCACAAGAAGAAGACTGGATCTGTCAAAGATTTCCCCGGAACAAAGAATATCAGCAACAAGGAACTTCTTGAACTTAAGGTTGACGTTCTCATACCAGCCGCAATCGAGAATCAGCTCACAGCGGAAAACGCAGGCAAGGTCAAAGCCAAGGTGATACTGGAACTTGCAAACGGACCAACTACACCTGATGCAGATGAGATATTCTACAAGAACAAGGTTCTCCTGCTTCCAGACTTCCTTTCAAACGCAGGAGGAGTCACAGTATCATACTTTGAATGGGTTCAGAACCAGACTGGAGACTACTGGACCGAGAAAGAAGTTTACGACAGGCTGGACAAGAAGATGACTCAGGCCACGCATGACGTACTGGACGCTTCAGAAAAGTACAAGGTTGATCCAAGGACTGCAGCATATACAGTATCAGTCAAAAGAGTGGCAGATGCCATGAAACTCAGGGGAATGTACTGATCTCCCCCCTTTTTTATATTTTTCTAAAACAGTAAAGACCGGAAATAATTATTATGGGATGATATATAACCAACATGAAGCGGGTATAGTGTAGTGGTTATCACAGGGGCTTCCCAAGCCCTTAACTCGGGTTCAAATCCCGGTACCCGCACTGATGCAGCAGTCCATCTATTTTTGGTCCGTTAGTTTCTTTGGGAAGCAGGTAATGTTGTAACACTGGACATTTTTGAGGTCTTCCGGCAACTCCAGTCAAACACAAATCTCAAGGAAATTGCGTTCAGTAAAGATCATAATTTATGACATTTCCAGCGCGAAGACAGGCAATCTGCCATCTGTAGAAACGTTTTTAAACATCTCCTCATATTATCTTTGTGACCAGGACAACAGGGGGAAGATATATTTCATTTCCAGAAGAGAAGTGGGTAAGGAGAATTCCATTATTGATTATGGCCTACACGCTTGCTATGCTTTTGCTTGGAGAAGCAATTCCAAACTCATCCACCCTTTTTCAGCACCTCTACATTTACATCTTCGGGTCAGGTTTTATATTCCTTATGATTTTATTCATACTGTTATGGGGAAAATCAAGGGTCAGAGTTCTCAGGATTAATGAAAAAGATGCCAGTCATGAACAGAAATAATCTCAGGAATTCAGGACCATTTTAGGTAGTTTTAGCACCACTCAATATCTTCACTTCGATCCCATTTAACATTTTGATTATAATTCTTGAAATTACATCCTTTGGCCGATCTGGTGCTGCTAATGACTCCATACGATTTAATGGTAGATTTATCCTTTTAAGAAATGAAAGAGGGTATTTTGGATACCGATTATATATTTTTATCTGTTAGGTGAATTTATTGCCTTAACTTCATTTCAAGTTCCTTATTTTTCTTCAATTTGGCAAGTTTGGGACTTATAACGTACTGGCAATATGGTGCGTCTGAGTTTCTTTTGTAATAGTTGTTATGGTATTCTTCAGAAGGGAAGAAATCATGAAATTCCTCAATCTGTGTAACAATTGGCCTTTTGAAAACTCCCTCTTCAGTCATTTCTTTTATGGCGTTCTCTGAAATCTCTTTCTGCTTTTCATTAATGTAGAATATGGCAGACCTGTACTGCGTACCTACGTCATTTCCCTGTCGGTTGAGGGTAGTGGGATCATGGGTGGAGAAGAAAACTTCCAGAATCTCTCTGAATGATATGACTGATGGATCATACTTTATTCTAACAGTTTCGGCGTGTCCTGTTCTTCCAGTACATACCTCCTCGTAAGAGGGGTTCGCGGTCTTTCCACCGCAATATCCGGACTGTATTTCAAGCACACCTTTAATCTGCTGAAATACTGCTTCTGTGCACCAGAAGCATCCACTGGCCAGATAGGCCGTTTCAGTCTGGTCACTCAATTTTACCACCTTCCGGAATGAATATCATGGATATTGAGTTAACACAGTGCCTTACATTCTTCTGGGTTAATCCTTCCCCAAGAAATACATGCCCCAGGTGAGCCCCACATCTGCTGCACTGAATTTCAGTCCTCATGCCATCCCGGTCAGGAAGCCTTTTCACCGATCCCTCGATCTCCTGATCAAAACTTGGCCAGCCACATCCAGCATCAAATTTAGAATCTGATCTGTAAAGTGGCATTCCACATCTCCTGCAAACGTATGTGCCTTTTTCAAAGAAATCATCATATTCACCGGTGAAAGGTCTCTCTGTGCCTTTTCCAACTATTATTTTTTCTTCCCTTGGGGTGAGAATTCTATATTCCATAATGATCAGATGCACATGGTTTATATAAGCTTGAATAAAGAAAATTTTTAGAAAATCATGTTTGAAACATATAAAATAGGAATGGTAAAATAGGGATTAATAAAAAGGATCATCAGAATATTTTCTGTGCTTCAAAGACTTCATGCTTTGTTGGGGGGTTGACCTTCTTAAGGAGATCCTTCATGTCGTTTACACTGGGGGCTTCCCAGTTGCATACGGCGCGGTTTTCCTCGCCTATCACATTTATGGATTTCAGGGTAAATCCTGCTGGCAGCTTGCTGTTCTTTGCCATATCCACTATGCTTCCTACCACTTTGAATGCCTCATCTTTGTTATGTTCTCTCCATCTGTGTTCAACAACTATATTTGTCATGTTTTATCACCAATTACATATTCAAAGGCAGAGTATATATTTATAACCGGTCTGGATTGGTTATAATGGATGAAGTGGAATTCTCATTAAAAAACCATTATCCATTCTGTTCGGTATCTGCAAAATTTCCAGATGTGACGTTTTACCGGTGGTGCAACTCAAGCATCGATTACCTTGAATTCTATGGGCAGATCTCTGATATAGATCGAATTATGGAATTTATCCCGGAAATTGAAAACATACTGCACACCACTGCGGTTTACAACGCCAGGAGCGGATCCCGCCTAACGGTTATGTTTACATGCAGGTGCGGCATAGAAAACTCCACAATCAGGATAGCGGAATCTAACAACTGTCTCTGGCAGGCTCCTGTGCAATATAACAATGGAAAGGAATCCCTCAATGTGATAAGTTTCATGGATGAGTACTTAAATGCCCTATACGAGGACTTTGCTAAAATTGGGGAGGCGGAAATCATAAAGAAAAGATCATTTTCACCGGATTCTCTCAGAAATACCTACACAATATCCATTTCATCACTGTTTGAGAATATAACGCCCAAACAGATTAAATATTTCACCGATGCTCTGTATTCTGGTTATTATTCAATTCCAAAAAAAATTACAATTCAGGAACTGGCGGGCAGATACAACCTATCAGAATCAACCATGGAGGAACATCTCAACAAAGCCAAAACAAAGATACTCCACTCACTCAAGCCATATATATCCCTCTATGGGAAAGAACAAGGAATAAATAATGAATAATAACATTATTTTTTCCCAAGTTCGGACTGTCAGTTCACAAGTTGAATCTCCGGATTAAAGATGTGTGATGTCATATTGATATTATCCTCAAGGAGAAATTCCAGGGTAAAATACGTGGTTGATCTGGCCGGTATGTCAAAATTCCCTGCAACTTCAGCGTAGTCTCTATTAAGGTTCAGGTTTATAAGAGTTCCATTAACTTCTGCTGCTGCGGAAGTTATGTTGAATCTTATCATTGTATATTCTCCCTCTATAAGGGAAATGTTTCCAAATGAATAGCTATGTGGGTTAATGTAACCCAGAAGATCGATATGCGTACCACCGGTGGAATAGTTTGTCCACAAAGAGTTGTTGGAACTTCTCAGATCAATTGCAGTTATGGTTATGTTAATGGTTCGCGCACTATAATTTGAGCTTGTGACTGAAACGTTAACATGGCCATTGCTGTTTTCTATCTCGTAATAGCTGTACGCAACAAACCCTACTATGACAAGTACCACCACCAGAACTCCAGCTATCTGAACGATTTTCAAGGTTTGGAGGAATTCAAACTACCCCTATAACCTTTTGCAGATTTCAGGTTTTATATATGAAATTAGAATGCTGCATCCAGCGTTACGCAATATCAGTCAAACGGGAGTGTAAAAACAGGTGGAAAATAAACAGGAGGGTATTTCGTCCAGAAATTTGAATAAAAGTAAAGAAAACGCGGCTACCAGCGTTAAGGAGTCAAAGAAAGGTTCAGTCAAAAATGTTGTTGACAGGAATTATCTGTTGAACGCCTTAGGCGAGATGCTTTCTGCAAACCATCTGAAAAGCATCGTGGAAAAATCAAATGAGGTAATTGCCTATCTTGATACAGTTAATGGTGAAAAGCTGATCCTGAAAGGAGAATCAGAAGAACCCTTAGTGATAAATAAAGGTTCTATAATTTCCCAGTTATGGCAGATCAGGGACTCCATCACCGTTGAAAGATCGAAATATTACGTTAAAAGGCTTGAAAAGGGGTTAGTGGAGATCAGAACCGGAAAGGTTAATGACATTAACCTGAACATGTGGAAGGAGTATGATGATATTCTCACTGATAGCCTCTGGGTCTTTGACAGAAGAGATAATTCTGGTAGCCACAATGCCGGTTACTGGGGTAATTTCATTCCGCAGATACCAAATCAGTTTATAAAGAGATATACAAAGAGGAATGAATGGGTTCTTGATCCTTTTCTTGGAAGTGGAACCACTCTCATGGAGTGCCTGAGGCTTGAAAGGAATGGAGTGGGGATTGAACTTTCTCCAAAAGTAGCTGAAATCGCCAGGGCAAATATAGAGAAGGATGGAACTAAAAATGCATTAAGAGCCGAAATACTTGTGGGTGATAGCGGAAATCCCCATGTTGTAATGGATCTGAAGAGAACCGGTATTGATTCAGTACAGCTGATAATCATGCATCCCCCGTACTGGGATATTATAAAGTTCAGCGAAAACAGTAATGACCTCTCCTGTGCACAATCGGTGGAAAATTTTCTTCAGATGTTTGGAAAAATCGTGGAAAACACTTATGATATACTGGATAAAGGACGATATCTTGTTCTTGTTATTGGTGACAAATATGCAGGGGGAGAGTGGATACCTCTTGGATTTTACGCAATGAACGAAGTCATAAAAAGAGGGTATAGCCTTAAATCGATAGTAGTTAAAAACTTTAATATTACAAAGGGAAAGAGAGTACAGGAAGATCTCTGGAGATACCGGGCATTGGTTGGGGGTTTCTATGTATTCAAGCATGAATATATCTTTCTATTCAGGAAGAATGGAAACACGAAAAGAAAAATATCAAATGTTGAAAGATGAGTCCTGGCTATCATCTAAGCATTTTGACAAATAACTTACTTCTACAAAAAGATAAGGCAGCTTGCCTTTATTTATATGAAAAAGGCAATGAAAAAATGCGAAAATTCTGATCGACCGTACCAATTGTTAAATATTCTAAACGATAAATAGGCATTATTGAGGCAGTCCATTGAAAGCAAATGAATTTTTGAAAATTTCAAATTCAAGTGTAACGTTCATTGTTTTCATCGTTACCGTTTCCGGATTTTT
>Ga0207433_10009908_pt1 | contig 15024 bp, 8 predicted proteins | sample YelNatPaOPGAMG01_FD_187559 | JGI IMG/M metagenome (GOLD analysis project Ga0207433, IMG submission 187559) | Hot spring thermophilic microbial communities from Obsidian Pool, Yellowstone National Park, USA - OP-RAMG-01 (SPAdes) (version 3) | ecosystem: Environmental > Aquatic > Thermal springs >... | reverse complement strand
CAAAAAAACACACAAAAAAGTAAGAAAAGGAAAATGCGCATAATCGGAGAACGCTGGGCTAAGTAAACGTTTTGTCAACGAAAAAAATCGCCCTGAAACGCAGGAGTTCACGGAGCGGATCACGTGAAATCGGGGCCTGCAGTCGTGTCAGCTGCTCATCGAACACTAAGCTGCTCAATTTGTTCCTGCTTGCACGTCTTTGACAAACTTGCTTTGGATGTACGGCTTTGACTTTTGAAGTTCTGGAATATGAGCGTACGGATACATACGCAGCTTCAGGATACTCGTTTGTATTTTAGGGCTGGTTTCATCGACGAGTTGCCGCAGGGCTTTTTACCTTGCCGGAATCAAGATGAATCGTGACGCACTCGAACAAGGCATCGTGAAATACCCGATATCGTCATCCAATGCAAAGATGCAAGCGTTCATGCTTTCAAATTCGTTATGCGTAGCGTGCTTTAATCGCGTATTCTTGAAGCTGAAATAACCGATATCGTCATCCAATGCAAAGATGCAAGCGTTCATGCTTTCGAATTCGTTATGCGTAGCGTGCTTTAATCGCGCATTCCTGAAGCGTTCCCTATGTTTGTTTGAATGCAGCTTGATGGCGCAGTCATTCGAGCCGCTCGATAAACGACCTGATCACAAGCTCGGGTCGAGGTTCACGGAACTTGTGACGTCAAATCCTGGATTTTGTTCGGAATATAGATGCTTCGCTCCTTGTGGCAGTCGACGAAACGAGATTCCACAGCAGCTATATATCCATTACAGGATTCGCAAGCACAGACTCTGTCGTTTGCCCTGTTTCTATGGCAAAAGAGTCTTAGATCCGGACCTTCGTTAACGTAGCGATTGCTTTCAGCGGAGAGCGCGTCATCGGTTTACTTGTAGGTCGCGTAGAGAGATCGGAAATTCTCGAATGCTTCTCCAACCTATATCTGCATTCCCGAACAGGGTTTTTATTATGGACAACATTCCCTTCCACAAATCCTCTGTTTACTGGAATCGCATGCGCTCGCACGTGCAGTATGCAGCATACTGGCTGAAAGGATCCGATTGATAAAATCGCGTGATCAAGGGAAATGATGCTGGGCGCGTAAAATGGGGTAGCGCGCCCGATGGAGCCTTCTGTGTTAGAAAAGCGCATGTACCGAGCGATGAAAAGAGCCTTCATGTACCGCTGGGTGACTCTCGGAAGAGGATGCGAAGGAGGTACGCTGACCATACCGAAACACCTGACCACACACAAGTGTCACCGGTGCGAGGCGCACACCGAGTCTGCATACAAAGAAGATGAATATGGGAAGCGAAGGGCGGATCTCAGTAACCGCCTGCGCATGAGATTCATTGACAGTAGTGGAAGCAGCGAGATGAGAAGTTGAAAGCTCCGATCAACATCCGTCGACTGCTGGCAATGGATCTCGAGGCAAAAGAGAGACCCGCGCATTCAAAGACGGAGCTGCATGAAAGGAAAAGGAAATGATCGCAGAAAAAACGTCCGCAGATGCTGGTATTCAGATGTGTATCTGTCGGGGTTTCGCAAAATGGACCTGTCCAATTTTATACTAGTATGAGTCTATGGCCGTCGTGGCGAACGCAAGCCCCATGGCTTCACTGGACCGAGGCATGGCTGCTTGCGGCGGTGCGTCTCGTCTACAATTCATCGACAGTAGTGAGCCGTGCCTCAACTCGTGCGGCACGCAACACACGATAGACGTCGCTTCGGGGAACGCACTCCAGTTTGTATCGGGGTGTTTCACAGCGAGCAACGTTAGCGTTCGGTACCGATTAGGCGTAAATAGATACTGGAGGACAAGGCTCTCGAGTTGTTTCACGCTGTTCCTATGGTGGAAAACTGGGGTATTGGGTTCATCGTAGCACAGCGATGGCGGACGGTCCCAGCACAACGACTTTGGTTGCCTGCGGTGAACAGCACACACGGAACGTTCGCCCGTCACCTGTCACGAGGGCGCGGCGTTCGAGCACTCCGCGCACAGTCCACCATAACGAAGAGCAATATTCCGCCGCACATTTTGGAGAAAGCGAAAGCAACCCCATCAGAGAAGCTCCACAACCGCGTGCACCATCCGCTGTGCACGCTGCGAAAAATCATCGAAGCTTATTTTGAAAACGAGCTAGGTGCGAAGCAAGGGCGACCACCGGTTCAGTTTGCAAAGTTTCATGACTTGCCGCCGATCGTCAGTACGCGCGCTTGCTTTGACGAACTGCTGGTCGCTCCGGACCACCCGTCCCGCCGTCCGACAGACACGTACTACCTGGATGAGGCGACGGTGCTGCGTGCCCATACGACTGCACATGATACGGAGCTGCTGCGGCAGGGCTACCGCGCGTTCCTCGTCACAGGAGATGTCTATCGACGCGATTCCATCGATAAAAAGCACTATCCAATCTTTCATCAAATGGATGGTGTGCGCGTTTTTGCGGATGCGCCGTCTGAAGCGTGGGTCCTGGAAGACCTGAAGGAGACGCTGTACGGGCTGGCGCAGTACCTCTTTCGCTGGCCGAAGAACTCCGAAGCGGACAAATCCCCGAGGACGTCCGCTTTGAGTGACGCCGATGCAGCACCGATCCCGGTCAGATGGGTCGACGCCGAGTTTCCGTTTACGCGACACTCGCTCGAATTAGAGGTGCTGTGGCAAGGCGACTGGCTCGAGGTACTCGGTTGCGGTGTGATTCAACCCGATGTGCTGCGGGCTGGCGACGTGGATCCCGCTAAGCACTCGGGCTGGGCGTTTGGGCTCGGCCTCGAGCGACTCGCCATGGTGCTGTTCGATGTACCCGACATCCGATTATTCTGGAGCTCAGACAAGCGTTTCATCAAGCAGTTTCAGGACGGAGTCATCACGCAGTTTCAACCGTATAGTAAGTATCCACCCGTCTACAAGGACGTATCTATGTGGGTGAAGGACCAACCCGAGGCCAGCGACGGGAACGGCAGCACAAGTGGCCGTCTGTTCCACGAGAATGATCTCTGCGAGCTCGTGCGAAATCTAGCCGGTGATCTTGTGGAGGACATTTCGCGAGTGGATGAATTTGTCCATCCCAAAACGAAGCGACGGAGCATCTGCTATCGGATCACATACCGGAGCCCGGACCGCTCTCTAACCGACGAAGAAATCAATCGTATTCAGAATCAGGTGCGTGAATGTATCCGTTTGGAGATGTCGGACGTGGCCGAGCTTCGCTAAAGAATTTGAGCTGACCGATGTTTGGTGCGTACTCCAGCAAAAATCAGAGGTCACCTGATCGGAGGCTTGAACTTCTCGGCTTCGGAAACAAGGTACCACCGGACTTGAAAAAGCGTGCATGTAAACGATTTTTACTGATTCGGGGATGACCAAACCGCTTGATCCCGTGCAATCAGGAAAAAGGTCTATGTTCCAAATGCAAGAGCCTGGACGCCTTGAGAGTCACCCCACCCTGGTCTGATAGATGAGCGCAGCTGACTGCATCAGAAAAGGTCGTTTCGCGGTGTTCCTCGATGCGATGCCTGCGTTCGTTCCGATGGTACCGGAACGGCTGCCATTCTCATCTAAGCCGAATACCTGCAGGTCTTGAACGTGACCAAGACGCAAATATGGTGTGCTGGCGGGTACTCGGCCGCAGTACTGCAACATAACATGCACAACCCCGAGCAATGCTTCTATGGACGCGGAAAACATTGCTGTCGAAAAGCGGTCAGGCGCATGCGATGCTCGCTGCATGCGCCTCGCTCCCCGGTGGGTATCATGTACGCCAAGAGATAACAGACTGTGATGATAAGACGCTTTCATAACAAACGCTTCGCACTTTAGTTGGCATGTTTGCTGCTTTTCCAGCAGCCAGTCAAAGAAACAGCCTCGGCTGCCTTGTCCGTTTGTTGCTAGTCAGCGGTTCAAGGGCGCGCGCCGCCCCTGAACCTGAACCGAGTTAGCTGCCATACAGCTCGTCTGCCGCTCTGGAACCTCCGAGGAGGAAGAAAAGCCCAGAACCAGCGCCAACTACCGACCTTCTTTCAGTTTATGCCAAGGTCGGTTGTCCAGCGGGCACACGTTCCGCGTCTCTAGCCACTTGTTGATACAATGACTGTGGAAAGCGTGGTTACAGATACCCCAGGTCACAACACATTCACTCGCGCGTGCGTTCTGGGGATCAGCCTGGCACTCCAAACAAAGGTCCATGATATGATTGCGACAGATGGCGCAGTTATCCACGCGTAGGTCCCAACTCCACGCCGCCACAGCGTTCCACTGTTTCACTTCGAATCGCTTCTTCGGATACTGAGACCCCGACTCTACAGCACGCTCTCCCTCGACGGGGATAGCGCCCTTGGAAGCACCTTCGATGGCACTCATGCTAGGACCACTGCACAGTCAAAACGTCCACGGGAGCACTGTTCTGGTGCCTTCGAGCCAGCGCGCATCGTTCACGAGCGTTCCGCGGAGCGACGCGCGCCTTTGTTCGCGCGTGCTCCAGTCCGGGGCCTGGGGATCGACGACGTTTTGCGCTTGTCCAGAGGCGCAGATTGGCTAGAAACCACGAGTTGAAGACCTGCATGCTATGCATAGAAGCCTGATAGGTATAGAAAGAGCAACCGAGCTTTCCTAAAACAACAGCCTCGTTGATGATTCACAAGTTTGGTCGCCCATACACCGCCAAATGGAGAACATCGTTCAACACCCCGTACTTCGTCGCAGCCCTCTTCCTGTATACCCTTTTCCAGGTTCCTCTGTCCTGCTTCCAAACAACTTGGCTTTCTATCGTTCAAAATCCGTGGGGCAACTCGCGCATGAGAATCGTGTTGCGCTGCATTTCGTACGAGCTTAGTTTCCACCGATCAAGTGCGTCGAAAGCGTCTCGACAGTTGCCAAAGGTTGTCTTCGCATTACCGGCTTCATAAAGGAGTCGTTCGCATCCGCCGTGCCCTTCTTCTACGCACAGTTCTCTACCTTCGCCAATCCTGAAATGCTGTATTGCTTCTCTACTCGTGCCCGTGAGGACGTCGAAAGCGCGCTCCGTTCAGCTGGCGTGCCCGCGCCTGAGAAGGCGACAAAAAGGTAATGGACGAGTAATGGATACGTGCATTGCGGAGGCGAGTTTCTCTCCGAGCGTCCTCCCAGTGCGTACGAACCCCGAGGATTGAAAAAAAAATTGGAGAATCGCGTCTCAAACTATGTCATCCGCTGGGTGAACGACAAGTTAAAAACGAGGCTGGCCTCTGCGAAAAACCAGAAAGCGTGCAAAATGCATCGGGACGAGCGTTTGCGAAGGTCGTTCAAGATCTTCCGTTGACTGCGAGGAAATGGAAAGAAGTTTACAGGGGTGATAGAGACCCCAAGAATAACAATCTGGATGAAGAGTACGAAACATAGGCCTGGGTCGAGCGAAGAGGCTCAATTCGGAGCGTTCAAAGTAGATGAAGATAAAGGCTGCATGGCGAATGCGGATCCCCTGTTGAAGAGCGTCGTGGACGTCGCTGCAACTCTAGAACGAGAGCACAAAAGCCTGAACAGAAACCAGATGAAGCCGCTCAAAGTTTCAGGGCTCGGCGGGACCGGGAGTCTGGCATTATGGGGGTCAGGAGGCAAACCAGCCGACGGAATGGCTGCGTCAAAACACAACTCGATGCTCTGAGCGCCCTACTGAGCAGACGGAGAAGCCTCGTACGCCCATCTCCGAGAGCCAATCATCGTCCAAATGGATCATCTGGACGATCCTTGGTTGGAGTGCATGAGTCCATGCTGGAGTCGTTAACGGTTTCGGTTGCGCGGAGTCAAGAATCGAGCACTTGCCGCGTTCTTCCATGAATTGGAAAAGGAAATGACCGTTAAGCACCGTCGATCGCTCGTGGCCTATGGCGCTGGACCTGGTGCAGCACGCAAGCGACTCGCTCCTGCTCCGTCGACGAGAGCGAACACCGAGTGCAGGAAACGATGCTGATCGGTTCTCGTTGATGAGCTGAGGACCATGTCAACGCATCACGAGCGCGAGTGGACACTGAAAACGGTAGATAAGAAGAGCGTGAAACGGAGATGGAAGCACGAGATGGTGTAGGGTAAGCTGACTGAACGTCAGGTGGTGATGGAGACCAGGGCAAGTGGCATGTTATGGTGTGACGCTATCAGCAGCCATGCGCGAAAGCAGTTCCTGCAGCGGGACTGGATTCTCAATCGTCAACATGAATGGATGGCACGTGCCTCAGGAGCGTTCAGAGCGTTTGTGTCGAGCGAAATTTCGACGGAACCATCTAGTTCCCCGTGTAGAAATTCGGATGAAATGTTGAAAAAGTTCTATGAAAAAACTAGGGGACAGGAAATGGGGCACCGGATTCCCGCATGTACCACGGCAGTCAGGTGGTGCAATCAGTGATCGAGCGATACTGGAGCGCCGCATAAATGTATACCGAACACGCTTTTCATGGAACATTGATGAACGAGAACGGTATTCCATTATTTTTTATAACTAAATATACACTATCACCGAGCATATGCACTCAAACGAGATCGCTCGGGTCGAAGCACCTCATGGGATCCAGGTATTGAATATTGCATGGAGCACACGGAGTCTCGATGGAAAATCCTTATGCAATCTGGCATGTCGAAACCCTTTATCATCCAAGAAATGACAATTGATCCCAAATGAAGACTCAAGAGCCGCTCGGTTGCATCCAAAAGATGCACCTAGTGGTACATACGTCCACGCTCGAGGAACACAATGACGCTCGAGCCCCGCCATATCGAATCAGCGTTCGAAGCACGGTGTCGCGCTCGCTTTTGTCGCATTCGAGTCGGAGCCGGGCGTGCACTCCGTCAGGTCAGGTGGCGGGGAAGCTGCTCTTAGCAACAGCGCTGAGGTAGCGTCCCAGCGTATGCACCCCGAAGCAATCGGCAAGCGCTCTTTTCGCAGAAATCTGCAGTCGTTCGCTGGTGAGTGATTCCCCCAATCCAAATGCAGCTAGATAGGACCGTTCCGGAGACGCAGTTCCACTGCTGCTTGTAGGCGGCATATTTTCCCCATACAAATACAGTCTGATTCAAGCGCACCGATCACAGAGAGTTGCATACGCGGCGGATACGACGCATGATGCTTCAGATGACGAGCATCGTGCTCTGATGAAAAGCACTGCGCCCTTCCTGAAATATAAAGCAGCAATCTCACAGGCGAAGGTGATGCGGACTTCGATTCTGACGCCTAATGCATGGTGGAGATTTTGCGGGGTTATCGATCCAAGGAAGTCGCGCGTCGACCCATAGAGGAACATCGCTGGCCCGAGGCAACACTGAACCCGATCGTCTGGGAAGCGCCCGAGAATTTTGGCGCGAAAGTTCCTGGCGGATCGCGCGTGTTGTTTGCGCGACGCGGTCGCTGCCCACTGTCGAGCAGCGCGCTTCGCTGAGAAACGAACTGCCGTCTCGTGCTCATAAGCATGGGCACCGAAGAAGATACAGAGGGAATCGTACACGCAGCTATAGAAGCACTGAAGTCTTGCGACTGCGATCGTGGACGCGTCAAACATGGAGACACAGTGTGCACACGCCTTTCTCATATTTGGGAAACGGTACTTTGTAAAGTGCCTCAGCTGCACACGCCTGCTGGGGAGCCTTTACTCAAACGGTCAGTTTGGCAACAGTGGTGCCAGGCAGTAGCTCGGCTGGCGTCACTGAACCCTTTGAAGCGTGCTCAACCACCTATGCGTGGCGTCCTTGCGTGCGTGCTTCTCGAGTGCCTGCGTATCTCGGCACCGAAAATCCCGTTCGACGACGAGACATTTCAGGACGTGCTTCAAGTCTGTATCCAAACACTCGAGGACTTGCGTATCCCTGTCACTCACCAAAGCGGCCGACCGGTGACGGAAGGCGCTGACGGCCCCGAACCCTGCTCAGCGAGCAGTGGCTCGGTGCCTACGTCCCAAACAGGTGAAGTTGCAGAGGGGCATCGCTGGAGTCTCCGAGTTCTCGAGCTCGCTGCGAAAACTAAGGTTTTTGTGCTCGCGCATGCATGTCAAGTGGGCTCTCTCGTGGAGCTGCTTATGAGCGCTGCAAGCAACATTACGCTAAGTTATCGGTGCAAAATGCAAATTGCGGAAATTATTAGTTCCACTTTAGTTGAACAAGCGCAAGAGACGGATCCATGGACAGGATCGCTCGATACGATCACTCGCGTACTCGATCCGGTTCTCACAGCCCTGAACGTTCAGCTGCCGTCTGTCTTCCTCGCTGCAACAGAGTCCCAGATGCTGTCTGAAAAGCCATCATCCGTGCATACCTGGCGGTTCAGTGCGCGCAACATTGCCGAGCAGATCGTCCAACGCGCGTCAGAGGTACTTAAGGATCCGCTGGTGAGGTATCTGAGAGAACTACCTGCTGAGAAGAGATACAGTCTGATCGAATCGCTCTACTTCACCGCACCGGGTGTTCTCCAAGGTGTCCTGCCGGACCTATCCGCCGAGTCACGGGCGCGCGACACCCAGACCAGATTGCGCTGTGTGCAGCTCATCGCAAAGCTTTTCGCTCGGCACTTTTCCAATATCAGCGGAAGCGGTACCCTCTTCAACGATTCCAATACAGTCAGCAGATCCTTGTTCCTTGACTTGCTGGAACGGTTCCAGGACGTCGAAGCAGGGGTGCGGGCTGGTACAGTGTGCGCAGTCCATGAACTCCTCATTCAGCTGCATCGCCATGTGGATCAAGGAGCGCTCTCGATGAAGGACGGCCCCGCAGAATCGAAAGTTGTCACCGGAACGGCGAATCCGCTCGTTGAGCAGATGCTCAACGAACTGGATCGCGGCCTGCAGGATCGCATGCTTGACCAAGACGAGCAGGTGCGCCTCGCAGCTGTGCGAACGGTACTCTCCAGCGAGCATCGTGCTGCTCGCTTGGCGCTGCGCATTGTCGCGCACCTGCCACTGGCGAGTACGACTTGTCTCAGCCGAGCTCGTGACAAGCGCGCTGCTGTGCGGCATACTGCGATTCAAGGACTTTCCCGCCTCTATCGCGCGTTTCTACGATGGCACCACGAGCAGGTCCAGAACACTGCCTCTGAAACAATCGATGAACGGGACTCGATACCGCCGAAGGTACACGAGTGGATATCACAGCTTGTGCGAGAGTTGCTCGCCTCGTATATTCAATTAACGCAGGTCGGGTGCGCAGGCAACGTGCCCACGGATGAAATGATGGGCTCGATCGTTCAAATCGAAGCCCTGTTCTACGACCCGCGAATGAGCATCGCTGATGCGCTGTCGTGCTGGCGTGAGGCCCTGCAGGATCCGCACGCACAGCGGATCACTCGCTCCTTTGGGGTGCACGGATGGACTGCGTTTCCCGCGAATGATGCACTGCGCCTCATGATGCGTGCACGCGCGCAGTTTCAGCGGGACATGCGTGCACTCTTGGATATGCGTGATGAGGCCCGGCAGCGTTGCCGCCTCTCGGAGAGAAGCTTCTCAGACACTGCTGCCAGTCTATTGGATCGACTAGCTCGTAGTCTGGGTAAGCCGGCCACTGTTTGCAATGTTGAGGACCAAGTGTGCGGCGTTCGTTTGCTTCTCGATGTCATGTTAGGGCGGGATGAACGTGTATTCCAAAATCTGCGTCTTTTGCTCCACGATACTGGCAGCGAGTACTCGACAAATTCGCTGCCCTTGATTCGTGATACCGTGGAACGCTTGACCCGCCGAAGCAAAGCGGCAGCTGAGTGGTTCCAGGCGCTCGTCTTGCTTCGGATGGTGCCTTGTTTGGGGCGCCCATCGGACGTTCATATGCTGGTGGATATCGTTTTGGGCCAGCCCGAGGGCGCTAACGCCGCTTCCGTGGAGTGTGCGCTGCTACTCGAGGCGGCATCGTGTTATGGTGGCGCGTTCCATGAGGCTACGCTAACGAGGCTCGTCGCGGCAGTGCCGCATCCGGCTGCGCTGCGCGTCCTATCCACACTTGGTCCGTGCTTGATGAACATGGGAATCGAGTGCAGGCACAGTCTAGCACGGTGCCTGGAGACGTATCTGCTCGGACAGGTCGCGGAAGAGCGCAGCTTCCGCAGTCTACGCTGCATCAAATTAGCAGCCAGCGTTCTTGCAACACTCTGGGCATCAGACGCATTGACGCCGTCCTGGGAGCGAATCGTTCCTCAGCTGGAATCTCGTTCTTTCGAGGCGCTGAAAAGCGGGAACTATGACGAGTGTGCTTGCGCTCTGACAACCATGGCAAAGATCGTCCGCTGTGCACCGAACACGGTACCAGTTCCAACGCAAATCCAGATTCTTGACGTTTGTCTTCAGCTGCTGACCGAGAGACCACCCGATGTGGGCGAGCCTCTCACCGTAGCTAGTATTATTGCCGCATGCAGCATCCTGATGAGCGGATTTACCGCACTGCCTGGAAACGCGTCTGCGCAGCGGTCGAATGCGCACGGGCATTCGCTGGGAGCGGACGCACACGACCCAGCGGCTTCGTCGCTCCAGGTGCGCGCAGGATGGAGCACCGCTCAAGGACAGCAGCTCGCGAGCCCAGAACGCGTGGATCGTTTCCTTCACGCAGTCCTGTTGCTGGTCCTGCAGCAGGGCGACTGGAAAGCCCTGACCAGGCACTCGACGTCCGCAGATGAACTCGTGAGCGCGCCCGTGCCCGTATCGGACGCTGTCTTGGATAGCGAACCGTGTGCGCGTTTGCGCTACTACGCGGCCAAGTCCATCCTGAAGCTCGCCCGAATACGCACCATCGACCAGGCATTGCTGCCAGCGGAGCGGCACATGGTCTGCCTGCTCATGCAGGATCCGATTTTCGAGATCCGTCACGATTTTGCGCTCAAGCTCTTCCGCGGACTGGCGTGCGGGCTCCTGCCGTGGCACTGGATGGCGGGCCTGGTACTTGCAGCCATCGATCCGGAGCGAGAGAATGTCACCAATGCGCGCTGGTACTTGACGGCGCTGATTCGCCAACGACGCCAGCTAGTCCGAAGCCTCGAGCAACAGGCACTCGCGACTGCCACCGAGGCGGCCGTTTCCTATCTCGCCCTGATGCCAGAGTGTGTGTTGCCCTATGTGCTGCACCTGCTCGCCCATCATCCTGATTATCTTATTGATGCACAGAACGCATTTGCAGACAATCGCAAGTATCTCAGTTTTATCCTGGACACACTCCTAGAACAAGAACAACACGTTGGTATCCTGATGCAGCTTCTTCGTTTGGTGTCGGCGAGTGAGATTCCACCCCCTGTGCCGCCGCTGATCGGTGGCGGAAACGGAGAAACCCATGGCCGTCATCGACGTTCTAGTATGATTGTCGGCGAACCGATCGCTCAGGATCTGAACCTCGCAACCCAGATCATGACTGAGCGCGTGCACGAGCTAGCGCTGCTATGTACCGACATTCTGAAGCAGAAGCAAGCCCACAAGCGATGGGATCTCGCTGAGTTCCCCGGCCCGATCCGCTTACCTGGACCGTTTTTCATGACCAAAAGAGATGTGCCATTCGCTGAGACGAGGCAGCGATCTGGTGATTCGCCGCTGCGTTCAGCTGTTGCACTCGCCCCGTAGCTGTGCGTACATCCATGTACGCATGAGTGTACGTACGTAGGTACATACGTACGTATGCATGTATGCACACCGTGGATACCATCAACACGATCAGCAGCGCACACGATCCTCGGCCTGGCGCACGTGTGACAGTACACCTGCTGTCGGTCGCGCACCATCGCAGGAACGCGCTGGCTCCAGGTCGAACGAGGCACCAGGTGCACCAGGTGCAAGCATGTGCACGACGAAGCGGTACCCGTAGCCGGCACCGACCAGCAAAGCATCGCCGCTGGCGCGAAAGGCCTGCACCGCCTCCCCATGCAGCATGACGAAGCATCACGAGAGTGCGACGCGAGTCGCAGCTGCCGATCCTGCACCACGTCTAGGGTATGCTGGCTGCGCAGCTACGTGTCATTCGAACGTTAGACGCAGTGCAAGCGCGGGCACCGGAGTGCCTGGTGGCGTGTCCGTGCTCCCGCCGCACTAGGTCGTTGTTCGTGCGTGCCCTGAAAATCCCCGAACGAACGTCCGAAACGGTGTGGCAGAGCCATTCTGCATTTGAAGGTCAGCAGCGGCAGCATCTCCAGCACAAGAGCAAGCGCTTGCGGCATGCTCGGCATTCAGTAGGTGACAGTAGCGATCGATCGATCGATCCAGGCTGAACGTGATAGCATCTCTTGACGAGTCGGGGACTGTTCAAGTATCACTGGTGGTGCTCGCGCGCATCCAGGACATCACTGGTTCGATTGTTCAATCCGAGAGCGTGGATAGCGCTTTGGAAACTGGATACAACGCGTGTATAGGCATGCGCGGCATCCGCGCGCCTCACAAGCATCTTCACAGGAACTGTCAAGCGGTTTGTCCGTTCGCCACGTCATCACCGAGAGTTTAACCACCACCATCACCACCACCGCTACTGCTACTGCTAGCACTAACACCACCATTCAAACGCGATTGTAGACAGCACCTCGGTATCGATGACCTGTGCGGGTCGTCTCCTCACATGCAATGCTCAGGGTCTGCACGTTGCAGTAAGCGCGCGTTCCGCCACGGTCCGGACACGTCGCTGTCATCCAGTCGCCGGCGTCGTCCGGTGCATCCATAAACCCGCAGTGTTGCGCGAGACAAGCGCCACGGGCTCAGCGCTTTCACGCCTCAGCAATCAACATGCCCAGGTTTCACGCTCTTCCTTGGCCGCGTCCGTGATTCGCGAATCCTCCACCACGTAAACGACACCGTGCTCGGAGCGCCGCCAGCCCGAGCCGCTCCCGAGGACGCACTTCGCATGCACACGCTACTCCATGTCAACTAGCGCACTCATCCGATCGCTGTCGTCAACAGCGCGTAACTCCTGCCAGATCCACTTGTACCAGAGACTCGCCTGCGAGCGCGATAACGCCAGCACGAGCAAGCGCTCGTCCCCGGCACGTCGTTGCTTTACGAAAAACGCAAACTGATTGCTAAACGCTCGATGCCACCAGGTACGGTCTTGCGTCACAAGAAGCAGCCATGCAGACGCATGATGCTCGGATGTCAGTGCCGCTGTTGGCGTTACCATAAACTGACGAATGAGCGCTGCAGCCACTTGAAGACCAAGCCAACCACCAGCCCAGGCTGCACGCAGGTCCCGACACCGCTGGGCTTCTGCGAGCTCATCTGCGCTGGTCTCCACGTATGGAGAATTAAAAAGCACCAAATCGAAAACATCTGCTCGCAATGCAGTCATAAGGCTGCCGCAGACGAGATCAATGGGAAGGGTCGCAGCGAGTCGCCGCTGGGCCTGGTGCAGTGCCGCCAGGTTAACGTCGCTGCCGATGAAAAACGGAAGCAGTGGCAAGAGCCCGCAGTTTTCAGCGTGCGAAGACGCCTGAGGACCGTCCAGCCAAGCAACATCAGTCGCTAGCGCTTCCAAGACGAAAGCAGCCGCACACCCGACTTCGAGGACGAGCACAGGTCGCGTTCTCGGGTGTGCTGCTCGGATTCCGTGCTCCTGAAACCAGCTCCGACAGCCGTCGATCAAAAGATAGGTATCCTCTGACGGCGGGTAGCTAATTTCATCCATAAACTCGCCATCCAAGCGAAGACTAGATTTAGGTCAGAACTCGGACGTGTATGAAGGAGCGAGATTCGGGCGTGCGGTTTCCTGGGAACCGACGCCCCCGGCGTGCACCAGAAAAGCGCACCGCACTAGTTGCAACTCGGGGAGCACGAGCGTGCCCGCCAGTGGATACCCGTGTCACATGAAAATGCACCATGGAACTAGTCGACTTTTGATTGCATGACGGAGTTTTCCGAACTGGTTGTAGATGTACAGCATCGATATTCGACGTGTAGCAATGAGGGCTTACGGATCTGTCACGTGGTCTGAGGCTTCCCCGCTGTGTTTTTGGGTAGCTCCTCTGACACCTAGCTGCCGGCATTCGTGACGTCGTCGGCCACGAGGTGACGCACGACGCCTCTTAACAAGAGTTCGTAAAAGACCATTGTCTTTAGCTAATGCATACGTTCAAGCCTCAAAGCTTCTTGGCCTACGTGTACCACGCGCAGTTCACACATGCTTGAATTTTTCCTTCTTTCGCACTCAAGGCAACGTGCTGGGCCAGTAGTGCACACTGCTCGATGCACAAGGTAAGATAGGCGACGTCGTTCCTTGCGGACTCGGTCACAAGCTCAGAACGAAAGTCCACTGAACCTTCTAACGTGAAGTAATCGATTCCATTGTAAAGGCAACAAGTCGCTCTCTTTGTGGGTATTAGGGAAACAGCGTTCGATTCCCGCGTAATCCCTCTCATAGAATATGCTTTCCAGAGGTTCCTGTCTCTGCTGTTTGCATGGGAATGGGTTCTTGGACTCGGACCTGAATCAACGCAGCGATCCTTTGAAGTACAGGGTGCGCTTCCGGTTTGCACGAACGAGGCGTGGACGGATCGAAACTTCTCGATTGGCTCTGCAGGCAGGATATTCCGTCCGGTGCTCGTTTCACCATGGACAACATCGCGTTCTGCAAATCCTGTACAGCATAGAACATCGTGCGCCTGTGCTTGCAGTGGACAGCGCGTTTGTCATGTGGATCTTCCGAAAGAATCTCTGGATCATATAGCGTTAAGTCGGGTGCGGAAACGGTGGCAAGTCTCGACGGGTGTCTTTTCAGCTCGGAACGGGCTCGTCCCGAGAAATAAAGCATGCGTGGACGCGCCACAGGGCGCTGTTCAGAGGACGAGGTATCGTGGGCATATCAGAACGTCTACTCAAAGTCACGTGTCGCCGCTGCGACGGGTACGCCCAGGCTCCATACGAAGAAGATACTTCGATTGCACGTACTGCCTGTGGATGGCATGCGTCGACAGCAGCCGGACGCGGCAACATCGAAAAGTTCATGCTGCCATCAACTTCATTCTGCAGTTCACTACAGGTCTGGAACAGCAATAGAAACCGCGGTATTTAGAGCCGAAGACGAGAGAGAGAGGAATAAAAGAAGCAGGCACTTGAAAATCCCGCAGTGGCTTCTCTTG
>Ga0207433_10009902_pt1 | contig 15027 bp, 19 predicted proteins | sample YelNatPaOPGAMG01_FD_187559 | JGI IMG/M metagenome (GOLD analysis project Ga0207433, IMG submission 187559) | Hot spring thermophilic microbial communities from Obsidian Pool, Yellowstone National Park, USA - OP-RAMG-01 (SPAdes) (version 3) | ecosystem: Environmental > Aquatic > Thermal springs... | reverse complement strand
TCTTCCATCGGCTGGATGCCGACGATGGTGCTGGGGTAAATCGCGTCGGGCCGGGCGGCGATCCGTTCGATGTGGAATTTCGGGTACGGTTCAGGTGTGGTGTAGTAGCCGGTGTGATCGCCGAACGGGCCTTCCATCTCTGGCGGTTCGTTGGGGTCCACATAACCTTCCAGCACAAAATCGCAGTCAGCAGGCACTTCGAGGTTGTTGGTCTGGCATTGGGCGAGTTCGACGGGCTTTTTTCGCAAAAACCCGGCCAGTTGCATTTCGTCCATGCCATCGGGCAACGGTGCGCTGGCACAAAAGGCATAGACAGGATCGCCGCCGAGGGCGACGGTGACGGGCATTCGTTGGTTCAACTCGCGGTATCGTCGCCAATGGCGCGCGCCGGTTTTGTGCAGTTGCCAGTGCATGAACGTGGTGCGGTCGTCAATGACCTGCATTCGATACATTCCGACGTTGCGCGCCCCGGTATCGGGGTCGCAGGTGATGACCAGCGGCAGAGTGATGAATCGCCCGGCGTCGCCGGGCCAACATTTTTGAATGGGGAGTTCGCCGAGTGCGGAAAGCTGCTTGCTGAACGTTGCCGTTCCGATCTTCGGTTTTGCGTGTCGCAGTTCCAGTGCCGTGCCGAGCAATGCGATGGCGTCTTTGAACGAGGTTGGCGGCTTGGCTTTCAAGAGCGACTCCAGTTCGCGCGCAATCTCCTCGACATCGCTGACGCCAAGCGCCATGGCCATTCGTTTGGTCGAGCCGTAGGCGTTGATGAGGAGCGGGAACTGGCTGGCTTTGCATTTCTCGAACAGCAACGCCTTGCCACCGTCGGGTGATTTCATTTCGCGGTTGGCGAACTCGGTGATTTCCAGCACGGGATCGGCCTCGACGCGGATGCGTTTCAATTCGCCCGCCGCTTCGAGTTTTGAGACAAATTCGCGCAGAGAATCGTAAGCCATGGACGTTTGAAGGCTACCTGCTTGGGCTTGCCCGCACAAGCGCAATCATGTTATGAGCAGGGCTGTGCCGGAGATACCCGTCCAACCCAGTGACAGTGAACTTGTTCGCCGTGCCCGCAGCGGCGATTTGGGAGCGTTTGAGGAGTTGGTGGATCGTTATGAGCGGCGCGTGTACACGATTGCCCGTCGGGTAACCGGCAACGAACACGATGCCGAGGATGTGACGCAACAGACCTTCATCAGCGCGTTGGAACATCTCGACAGTTTTCGAGAAGAAGCGAGTTTCTCGACGTGGCTGCTTCGGATTGCGACGTACGGGGCGCTAAAGATCCTTCGCAAACGCAAGGGGTTGCCGACCGTTTCGCTGGACGAGGCGGTGGCGCCCGATCCCGACGATGACTACGCGAAGATCCCCCACCCGGAGTACGTCGCCGACTGGAAGGAGTCGCCCGAACAATTGTCGCAGCGGCATGAGACGCAGCGGTTGATTGAGGAGGCGCTGGCGGCGCTCGACGAGAAACATCGGTTGGTATTTCTGCTGCGCGATGTCGAAGGCTTGTCTGTCAAGGAGACTGCCGAGGCGCTGGGATTGAGCGAAGCCAATGTGAAAGTCCGTCTTTTGCGGGCGCGTCTGCAACTGCGGGAACATCTGACCCGGTTGTTTGGCGATGAGACGCGGCGTCTGGAACCGCACCGTCACGAGGAGGAAGAGTAACCTTTTTACGTTATGAGGCTCAGTATCGTCAGATGAAGTGCGAAGAACTTTTGAAGCTGCTCAACGAATACGTGGACGGCGAAGTGGATCCGGGCCTGTGCGAATCGTTTGAGAAACATCTGGCGGGATGTAATCCCTGTCAGGTGGTGGTGGACAACATTCGCAAGACCATTACCATTTACAAAAATGGCCAGCCGTATGATCTGCCGTCCGACTGTCATCAGCGGTTGCACGACGTTTTGCGTCAGCGCTGGAAAGAGAGACATCCCGCGGCACAGCGTTAGCGGGGGAGCGGTTGGTTGCCGTTCTGTTTTGAAGAAGCTGCCCGCCAGAGGAAATAGATGGTGGCGATACAGGCTCCGAGAGCCAGGCTGCAGATGGCCGAACCGGCGGTGGTCAGACGTAGAAGGCGGATTTCACTGTCAAATCCGCGCCGATAGGCTTCTGGGACAGTTCCCTGGGATAAGATGCTGATTGAGTGGGCCACCCCCAGGAAGAGCGCCACAAACAGCGCGGCGAAAACCGCAAAAACCGCCGCGGCCCGCAAAAGACCGCGCGAACTCATGGGACGAAGTAAAGATTTCATCTGTCAATTCTCATTCGTGTAAAAACAGCCGGCGATTTTCCTGTAGCAAGCGGCGGGCCACTAATGGCCCGTGGCGCTGCCGGGTTTGCACCAGAGCCGGTTCCGCACGCCGGTGGAGTAAGCCATCTCGTTGAAACGCGCAATCGAAAGCCATTCCACATGTCCGTCAAAACAACCGATACAAGCGCCAGGACTGTGACGGGTGTCCAAGCCCTGCGAGGGGAACTGGCTGAGATCGTCGCCAGCCCCCATTTGCACGGAGTCGCCTTCCCAGAACAGAATGTCATCGGGATTGAAACGGGAGAGTTTATAGGTACAAGTTCCTCCAAACCCGCAAACAGCGCCATTCATGACATAGGAACTGAGTTTGTGTGGAGTGGATTTGTAGGGTGGTTTGTCCGCGGGACAACGATAGATTTTTTCGTTCCGCAGGTAGGGCCAAAGCACTCCGTACATCAGATCGGTGGTGCTACCCGTGTAGGAGACCGCCCGATTGTACGCCCAGCCCGCTCCGCAGCTTTCTTTCGACGCCCAGTTGGGAAACGGCAAAAAACCGTTGTTTTCAGACGCGTACTGGATGGAAGCCAGCGCCAGTTGACGAAGATTACCCAGACAAACGGTTCGTAGCGCCTTTTCTTTCGCGCCGGCGAATGTTGGAAACAACAATGCCGCCAAGATGGCGATGATGGCAATCACCACGAGCAGTTCAATCAGTGTAAAAGCTTTTTGAAGTTGTTTCATTTCAAGCCGTTGCGAATATCGGCCAGGGTGACACCAAACACACGTCGGGCAACCGGGTCGAGATCTTTCTCCTCGCCCTGGAGATGAATGGTGCGGTGGATATGTGTCCCGGAACGGCCGGGCGCCAGCGCCAGCGCGGGCGAAGAGGTTTCAAGTTCATAGAACTGCCCCATCTTTCCGTCGTCATTGTAACTGTTGATGACATCCCCGTCGTACGGATTTTCCTGCAACTGCCACATGGAATTGACGTATTCGGTCGCGCCGTTTGGCCGGTTAAATTGCACAACCGTCAATACTTTGTTGACGGCATCGTAGCTGCCCAAAACGGATTTTGCGCGTTTCGGCGACAATCCGATTTTGCTCCGATACTTCCCGTCGGCGGCAAAATAGAGAACCGCATCTTTTACCGCCAGCCGCTCGGCGGGCACTTTGCCGAAATAAGCGTCGTTGACAATCGGGCCGAGTTTCGTTTCCGGTCCCTTGACAAACGGGATCACCACGGTGGTGGCCGGTGAAGCGTTGAGCATTCCCAGCATCCAGATCGAAAGTAGTCCGGTTTCTTTTCGCCATGGCTCGGCGCCGATGTTTTTGATGGTGTTGACTGATTCCACGGCCACGGCTTTGACGGACGGTTTCAAACGGATCCCCAGGTGTTGGGCGGCGTCCACCAGACGGACTTCGCGAACAACTTCGAGGTCGAATTTCGTGCCGGAGTAGTTGGTCAGCTTCATCGTCTTGCGAAAAACGGCTTTTGTGGCGCTGGCGCTGATTGTCTCAAACGGCTCGGTGTCAATCGGCGCCGGCGTGAACCAATGCTCCAAATCAAACGGCGCGTCCTTGGCAAAAAAAATCGAGAACTGTCCGCCCTCCGGACCGATCCAGAAACGGTCTTCACCGCCAAACACATTGATGTGTTTTTGGAACTTGCCCGACGCGATAAGTGGGCGATTGACCCAGCCAAAACTGAATCCATCTGCTCCGTCGGCAGTGCTGGTCATGATACGACCCTGATAAGCGGGCACGACGGCAACCTGGGCGTTGCCATCGGCAAGCACGATCACATCGGTGTGTTTTTTGAGGAAATCAACATCATCCTGAAACGAAATGGCCATGGCGGGAGCAGCTCCTTTGAGATAGATGGTAGCGATGAGGCAGATGAGAAGACAGAAGGCTGTTCTCATGCCCTGCAGAGTCTCAAAAAACGCCGCCGCTTGCAAGCCGTATAAGTGACGGCGGGAAAAACGGAGTTTCAGTCGCTTTGGCTGAGCCGTTTTTTTGGCTCGGCATTGTAAAGGGCGTGCGCTTCGCGGAGGATGGCGGGAATGCGGTCGGCAAATGGGTTTTTGGCGCAGGCGGTGCGCAGGGCGTTTTCGTCGCTCATGCGGTTGGCTTTTTCGCCGGGGAACCAGTGGCCGCCACCGCCGCTGAGGAGGTTGTAGCGCATTTTGGCCCATTCGTCGAGGCCGAGGGGTTTGGCATAGGTCCAGAGACGGAGGATTTCGACGACGTTAATCTGGTCGGGAATGTCTTTGTATTCGGGCAGGCCGTCGCTCCAATGGGCGCACCAGTCGGCACCAAGGATGCGCTCCATTTCGGCGCGGAGACGGGCTTCGATGGGGGCAACGACTTCGGCGGCGCGGTCGTAATGGTCGAGGGCGGCGATGTGTTCATCGAAGTCGGACGGTTTGGTGACGCCGCAGCTCAGGGTGTGGATTTGGGGGCGGGCGAGGCAGTAGAGGTCGTTGAATTGCATGGGAGAGAGCGGAGCGCAGAGTTGGGTCATTTTGGGGGGATGGTTTTGGAGCATGCCGCCCTTGTCGTTGGGGCTGATGATGAAGACGCCCATGTCGAGCCGGGTAGCAGCTTCGATGCTGGGCCAGTTGAGGGGGTTGACGAAGTACCAGTGGAGGTTGACGTAGTCGAATTCGCTGGTGCGGACGGCGGTGGTGATGATGCGTTCGGTGCCGTGGCTGGCGAATCCGATGAAGCGGCAGCGGCCATCGCGTTGGAGTTGGCGGGCGGCGTCGAGGCAACCGCCTTTGCGAAGGGTGAAATGGAGAAGTTCGTCGTTGTTGATGCCGTGGATGCCGAGCAGGTCCACGTAATCGAGGCGGAGGTTGTGCAGGGAGCGGTCGAAGGTGGTGAGGAATTCCTTCGGGTCGGCGGTGGGGAAGACTTTTGTTTGAACGATGATTTTGTCGCGGGGAAAGGAGGGGAGGATGCGGCCGAGTTGGAGTTCGGAGGTGCCGTAACCGCGGGCGGTTTCGATGTGGTGGATGCCGAGTTCGAGGGCGCGGTGGATGCAGGTTTCGAGGTTGGCCTGGCTTTCGGCGGTGATGCCGGGGGCGTCTTCGTCTTTCCAACTGTGTTGGTAGCGCATTCCGCCGCAGGAGATGACGGGCATTAGGAGGTTGGTGCGACCGAATCGGCGGTATTTCATGGGGAGTCGAGGTCGTAACGGAAAAGGAGGTCGCCGTCGTTGCCGCCGCTGCGGGTGAGTCCGTAGGGGGCGTTTTGGTGGACGGTGAGAGTGTCGTAGGGTTCGGTGCCGTTGGTGGCGCCGGGGAGGGAGGCGGAGTCGGCAAAGCGCAGGAAGACGCGGAAGTGTTTTTCGTCGGAGTTGAGACGGAAGAGGAGGCCGGTTTCGTTGTGGCCACCGTTGCGGGTGGCGGCGTAGAGGGGGTTGTCGCGGATCAAGGGGGCGATGGATTCCTGGTTATCGCCGTCGTTGGCGCCTTTTTCGAAGGGGTAGAGGATGTGGAAGAGGTCGGCTGCCTGGCAGAGGGAGATGTTCAGTAGGATGAGACTGGTGATCAGACGCTTCATTGGAGTGTTACTTATCACAGGAGGAGGGTGGTGGAAAGGGGTTTGTGGCTGTGGCATCGTAATCTGAATCATCAGCGTGAAGGTGAATGGAAATAGGGCGCGGTTAGGAGTGCTGGAGTAATCCTCGTCGCGGCAGGCGAACGCGACGGATTGAAGGCCGCGACCCGTTCGATAACCAACAGCAGCCCCGTAACGCCTCACCAAGACACACCTCCGGCGCACAAGCACCGGTGTGAGACCTCTTGGGACCAACAGAAACGCTCTCAACCGCTACCGGCCATCGTCCCAATTGTTGCCACTTCGGCAATAGCTCCACCAAGACTCCACGCCGCCCAAGCCGACGGCGCGTACAGACTCCCCTTGATTCGCCACGCGTGCCGTTCCATTTCTAGCATATCAACGGTAGATGTTGAATCAACGTGCGCACCAGCAACAACCCCACCCATAACATCTTCCATGAATAAAGCCAGTTGCTTTCATAATTGATCGTCGCTCCCTCAAACCGTTTGCCCGACACTTCGAGCTGGGGGGCGTCAAAGAAACATTCCAACCGTCCGTTGACCAACAACCGTTCCCGCTTCACTCGCGCCAAAGTCCAGGCCACAAACTCCCGCCTGATCCGGCCCACGCCTCCCAACCGGGCTCGCCGACGGTCCGCAACCATTCGCCCAACGCGCTCTGATCGGGATTCTTCTCCACGCCCAACAACCTCTTCAACGACTCATCCTCATCGAGCCGCTCTCCGTCGGTGATAGCGACACCGCCACGGTCAGTTGTCCGCCGTGCATGGTTGCCTGAGAAGCTGGCCGAAACTCAATTACACACCGGGAGGGCTACCGCGAATTATATTTGCTCATACACTTCTTTGACCGGCCCCTGCGGAAAACATCCACCCAAAAACGACCCCCTCCACGCCAATGATTCAGGGGTTCCCACTTTTGATCACACCCGGCTTGACGAGGGTGCGGGAGGGAGATTAAATAACTGCCCCTTCGATGGGGAAGCAGGAGAATTACAACTATGGCAACAGCACCTAAAGGCGTTACACACGCGCGACCGAAAGCAAAGGACGAGAAGAAAGGCGGCAAAGAAAAGGCCCCAACGTTCCCAAGCGAGTTCGGTTCGCATGCCTCCATGGTCAATGAGGAATGGACCGGCAAGATTGTCGCGGCCAAACAGGACGCCACCGATCCGTGGCAGATCCTCACCGACGAGCGTGGCCAGTACGCCACGCGCAAATCTCGTCTCGACTCCGGTATGGCCGACCCAAACCGCTGCGCGGATCAAAGTGCGCGGGAAGAACTGGTCCGACAATTGACGACCGCCTGAACCATCCGATCCATCTTCTTGCAGGGGGGCGCACGTGGTGCGCCCCTATTTTTTTGCCTCGGCTACGCTCAGTTGTCGCACGCCGTCAAACACATACCACATCCCCGACACCAACGTGAACAATCCCGCAGCGTACAACGGCCATTCATAGGAGGGTTGTTGGATTTTCAACAGCACCCAGCCCAGCGTGATCATCTGGAAAAATGTCGCGCACTTGCCCACCAGCCGAGGACGGGCTGTCGCATGGCCGGTCAGCATGTGAATCAGAATCGTCCCGCCCAGCAAAATCAGGTCCCGACTGACCACCAGAATCGGAAACCACAACGGCAACAGGTCAAACGGCGAGCCTTCCTTGAACCGAATGCTCAATAAAATCAGCGCCGACATCAACAACAACTTATCCGCCAGCGGGTCTAGAAACGATCCCAACTCCGTTTTCTGCCGGTAACGTCGCGCAATGTAGCCGTCCACGGCATCGGAAAAAGACGCTACGGCAAAGACCACAAACGCCAGAAGTCGCTCCCATTCGCGCCCTTGTCCCCGCTGGAAATCGCGGATGTAATCCAGGGTCAGCCAGATGAAAACCGGGATCAGCAGGATTCGAATCAGCGTGATCTTGTTGGCCAACGTCAACTTGGTAACAGGCTCCGTCATGCTTTGAACCGCTCCGCTCCCCGCCGTAACCGCGCCAGCACCCGCTCCCGTCCCAACACCTCCAGCATGTGATACAACGACGGCCCGGCACTTTTGCCGGACACCGCCACGCGGCACGGATGAATCAGTTCCGCCGTTTTGACACCGAGTTCGGCAGCCAACGCTTTCAGCGCTGCCTCCAACGAGGTCGCTTCCCATGTTGTGACCGCGGCGAATTTGTCGGCCAACCCGGCCAACCGCTCGCCGGTCTGCGGGGCGCTGCAGGACTTCGCCACGGCAGCCGGGTCAAATGGATAATCTTCGGTGAAAAAGTAATGGGTCCAGTCCGGCAGTTCCTTCAACAGCTTGACCTTCTCCTTCACAAGCGCCAATACCGCCGGGTCCGGACGGGCAACAAACGGCTCGGCCAGCTCGATGAATCGTTCCAACGGCATGGCGCGAAGGTATTCGCCGTTCATCCAGGTCAGTTTCGTCACATCGAATCGGGCATTGTGGCGGAGAATCTGCGGCAAATCGAACATCTCGATGAACTCTTCGATGGGACGGATTTCTCTGCCGTCCTTCGGAGAAAATCCGAGCAGGCAGAGGTAGTTGCGGACGGCTTCGGGGATGAAACCATCCTCGACGTAACTGGCCAGCGAGGCCAACCGCGCCTTCGCCGGGTCGGGGTCGCGTTTGCTCATTTTGGTGCCGTCGAGGTTGAGGATCATGGGGATGTGCGCGTACTTGGGCGGCTCGACGCCGAAGGCGCGGAACAGGGCGATGTGTTTTGGCGTGTTCGAGAGATGATCCTCGCCGCGAATGACGTGGGTGATCTGCATCTCCATGTCGTCCACCACGTTGACCAGATGGAACACCGGGGTGCCGTCGCTGCGGACGATGACGAAATCCGGGTCAAGCATTTCCGTTTCGTTCAGCGAACGAACGACGCCGCCGACGATAATGTCGGGAATCTCGATCGGTTGGCGGGTCATGCGGAAGCGGATGGCGCCTTCGCGTTCGTAGGCCATCCCTTTGTCCATCAACTCCTGAACACGGCGTTTGTAGATGTCAGCGCGCTGGGATTGGAAATACGGTCCCACCGGGCCGCCTTTTTCAGGGCCTTCGTCCCAGTCCAGACCGAGCCATTTCAGCCCGTCAAGAATCGTGCGCAACGACTGCTCGGTATTGCGGGCGGTATCGGTGTCTTCGATTCGCAAAATGAACGTGCCGCCCGTGTGGCGGGCGTACAACCAGTTGAACAGTGCCGTGCGAACGCTGCCAATGTGCAGGAACCCCGTTGGACTCGGCGCAAATCGTACTCGAACCTCGCTCTTCATGCCCCGCACCCTAGCAGACCCACGGCGCTTCCGGCAAGTGCGTCGGCGTGCCCGACGGTTTTGTTGACCGGGGTCAATAATCGCCGTGACAGGTCATGTTACGGTTCCGCCATGAAACCGACGGAAATCTTGATGGCGGAACACCGGGTGATCGAACAGGTGTTGAACGTTCTGGAGAAAATGGCCGACCGCGCCGAGGCGGACGGTACGCTCGACAAACAAGATGCGCGGGATGCCGTGTCGTTCTTTCGCGTGTTTGCCGACCAGTGCCACCACGGCAAGGAAGAGGCGCAACTGTTTCCAGCCATGGAAGCAAAAGGATTCCCCCGACAGGGTGGACCGACCGGCGTGATGATCGCCGAACACGAGTTTGGACGCGCCGCTGTGCGTGCGATGGCAGAGGCCATCGAACAGGGCGCGGCAAAAGCGTTCGCGCGGAACGCCTGCGGCTACATCGAGTTATTGCGGCAACACATCCAGAAGGAAGACCATTGCCTCTTCGCCATGGCGGACCAAGCGTTCACGCCGGCCGACCAGGAGAAATTGCTGGTGGCGTTTGAGGCCGTCGAGCGCGACCACATGGGCGCAGGCACGCACGAGAAATTCCTACGGCTTGCCAACGATCTGGCCGACCGCTACGGAGTGGCGCACACGGAGGCAAACAGTCTGGCACCGCATTGCTGCTGCGGGCAGCATTGATAAAACGCGGAGTTTGTTACCACGGCCGACGTTGCGAGGGAGTGGTTTGGGAGTAGTACTGCCAGAGCAAACCTGCCAGTACCAGTGAGAGGGCCAACGTGGTCCACGTCAGAATGATGGCGACGTAGTACAACGTGGGAGAACGGCCTTTGGCCAGGCGGATTTCCTTGTAGTCGCGCAGATCGCGGAAATACCGCCACGGCATCAGCCCGGTCGGGAACTTCGCGCCGTGAAGATAGAGCGTCACGCAGACGACAAACCAGTATAGCACCAGCGTGAGCGAAGCCAACCCGGCGGTCGCCACGGCGAGGCCGTAAATGATCCATTGATCGGTCATGCCGGAGTCTGTAGCACAGACCATCGAGGCGCTCAAGTCTGGTCCTGTTTGCATTCGACGAAGGTTGCGCTAGAGTGACGCCTGCATGTGGAAGAAAATCATCACCCTCATCACGATGCTGGCCGTCAACGCCCTCGCGTTACTGGTTGTGGATGGAATGTTTACGCGGATCTGGTTCGACACTCCCGGTGCCGCCATTGCCGCGGCCATTGTGTTGGCGCTGGTCAACACCTATGTCCGCCCCATGGTGCTTTTTCTGACCCTGCCGCTGAACTTTCTGACGCTCGGCCTGTTCACGCTCCTCATTAACGCCGGAATGCTGAAGCTGGTCAGTTGGCTTATTCCCGCGTTTCACGTCGAGGGGTTTTGGACCGCCATCGGCGGAGCGCTGGTGCTCAGCCTTGTCAGCGCCGTCTTGAATTTGTTCCTCAAACCCGAGGGGAACCGTGTCCAGTTCCAAATCCACCGATTCTGAAAGGAGATGTCTTCATGCCCAGATTCCTGCACACTCGTATTCGCGTCAGCGACCTTGACCGCGCCATCCGCTGGTATGAGCGGCTCGGCTTTGTCTGCGCTCGTCGCCAGCGTTCGCCCGCCGGCAACCAGCTCGCGTTCCTCGAACTCCCCGGCAACGAACACTTTCTCGAACTCTGCTATTCGCCGGATTACAAGCTGGCCGTGCCCGAAGACTTGATGCACATCGCCATCGGATACCCCGACCTTGTCGCCAAATGCGATGAACTCGAAAAGAGCGGCCTCGTCATTTGGCCCGATGACTGGCGCGGGAAATTTTCCCACGGCGGCATGAAAATGGCCTTTGTCACCGATCCCGATGGCTACGAAGTCGAACTGCTCGAAACGAAATGAAGACCTTTCAGGCCGTTATCTTCGACATGGATGGCGTGCTCGTCAACAGCGAGCCGCTTCACGACAAGGCGTGGACCCTCCTGTTTGCCGAACTCGGTCATGCCCATGATCACGGCATTGTCTTCACCGATTACGTTGGCCGCTCCGACCGCGTCCTGCTGCGTGATCTCATCGCCCGTCACCGTCTTCCGTACACCACCGACGAACTCATTCAGCGCAAGCTCCGCCACCTGCTCAAATTGCTCCGCGAACATCACATCGAATTCGACGGCCTGCGCGACCTTTTGCCTTCGCTGGCGCGGCGTTACAAGCTCGGCCTGGCCACCAGCGCGCCGCATGTGGCCGTGGATGTCGTTATGGAGGTCACCGGCCTGCGTTCATATTTTCAGGCCATTGTCGGGCGCGAAGACGTCGCTGCCGCCAAGCCCGATCCCGCTGTTTATCTCACCGCCGCCCGGCGTCTTGGCGTTGCCCCTTCTCTCTGCTGCGCCATCGAGGACACCGCTGTCGGCATCGAGTCCGCCGCGGCGGCCGGCATGACGGTCATCGGACTCACGACCAGTCTGCCGTCGGAAAAACTTTACCGAGCCGACCATATTGTCCGCAATCACCGTGAGCTTTTTCGGCTTTTGTTGGCATGAGTTTCCGCCAATATACCCCCGCCGTTCCGCGACACTGGTTGTTTGCCATCAGCGGCCTGCTCTGGAGTGGTGTTGGCCTGATGCTTTGCGCTCTGGCCGGTCACTGGCTGCGGCACAGTGGTTGGAGGGCGCTTTGGGTGGTTGTGCCGGGTTTGTCTCTCGCCCTGCTGGCGTGGCGTTTCATGTTCCGAAAACTTGCGTGGAAAAACATCGCCCGCATCGAACAGCGGCCCACCATGACCTGCTTGTTCGCTTTTCAAGCCTGGCGCAGCTACGGGTTGATGTTGTTCATGATTGCTCTCGGTGTTTTGCTTCGACGTTCCCACGCCTCCCGTCACTATCTGGCGCTCGGCTACATCGCCATCGGCGGCGCCTTGTTCCTCGCCAGTCTTAGCTATCACGCCCGCTTCTGGCGCGAACGCAAAAATCTTTCCAAAAAACGCGCTGTGTAAGAACCGCGCAGCCGTTCCGGTGGTCCCTGCGCCACAATCCGCCCGCCGGCGTCGCCGCCTTCGGGGCCCAAATCAATCACCCAGTCCGCCTCGGCAATCACATCGAGATTGTGTTCGATCACCATCACGGTATTGCCGGCGTCCACCAGCCGATGCAACACCCGAATCAACTTCTCCACGTCGGCCATGTGTAACCCAATCGTCGGTTCATCGAGAACATAGAGCGTCGCGGCGTTACTCGCCTTGGCTAACTCGGTGACCAGCTTGATCCGTTGCGCTTCGCCGCCAGAGAGCGTCGGCGACGGCTGGCCAAGAGTCAGGTAGCCCAGCCCGACTTCCTGAAGCAGTTGCAGGCCGTGATGGATGTTGTGGTGCGCCGCGAAAAACTCGACCGCCTCGTCCACGTTCATAGCCAGCACATCGGCAATCGTCTTGTCTTTCCACCGCACCGCCAGCGTTTCCTCATTGAACCGTCGTCCCCGGCACACTTCGCAATGTACCGTCACATCGGGCAAAAACGACATCTCGATGGTCTTCATCCCTTGCCCTTCGCACTCCGGGCAACGCCCTTCCGCGACGTTGAACGAGAATCGGCTTGCTGTGTATCCGCGCATTTTTGCGTCCGGCACACTGGCAAACAACCGACGAATATCATCCCAGAACCCGACATACGTTGCCGGACACGAACGCGGCGTTTTGCCAATCGGCGTCTGGTCCACTTCAAGCACCCGGCGCACTTGTTCCGCGCCGATGATTTTCTCGCAGCCCACTGGCTGTCCCCCTTTCAGACTCCGATACAACACATCCCGTACCAACGTGCTCTTGCCGCTGCCACTGACACCGGTAACACACACCAACCGTCCCAGCGGAATCTTCACGCACAGGTTCTTCAAGTTATGGAGAGTTGTGCCGACAATCTCTAATCTTGAACCTTGAACCTTGAAGCTTGAACCTTTCCGCAGCGGATGCCGCAACGGTTCCCGCAAAAACTTTCCGGTCACCGACTCCCGACAGCGAATCACATCCTTCACCGTGCCTTCCGCCACCAGACGACCACCATTGACGCCCGCGCCCGGTCCCAAATCAATCACATGCTCAGCCCGTCGAATCGTCTCCTCATCGTGCTCAACGACCACGACGGTGTTGCCTTTGGCTTCGAGTTTGTGGAGCGTGTCGAGCAACATCAAATTGTCGCGCGGGTGCAGGCCGATGGTTGGCTCGTCAAGAATGTAACAAACCCCGCGCAAGTTCGAGCCGAGCTGCGCCGCCAGCCGAATCCGTTGCGCCTCGCCGCCGGACAACGTCGGCGCCGCGCGATCAAGCGCCAGATACGACAGCCCGACTTCATTCAAGAACGCCAGCCGCGACCGCAATTCCGCCAGGATGTCGCGCGCAATCTCCTCCTCGCGTCCGCGCAGCTTCATTTTACCGAACAGTTCCGCCGCTTCGGCAACCGATAGAGCCGTCAACTCCGCGATGTTCTTCCCGTGAAACCGCACCGCCAACGCTTCCGGGCGCAGCCGTTTCCCGCCACACGCCGCGCAGGGGCGTTCCTGTCCCTCAAACCATTCGTTCCACCAAATCTCCTCGCCCGTCTGCTCCTCATCAAACCCGGCAAGCTGCAGACCAGTTCCGTAACAACTCGGACACCAACCATGTTTCGAGTTGTAGGAAAACAAGCGCGGATCGAGTTCCGGGAAACTCCGTCCGCATTTCGGACAAGCCCGGCGCGTCGAAAAGATCGTGTCCCCTGCGATGACAACGCCCTTGCCGTATTCCAATCCTTCCTCCACCGTTCGCACCGGCAACTCGATGTTGTGTTCCTTGAACCGGTCCAGTCGCGGCCAGTGGTCCGTCGGCACCAGATTGCCGTCCACGCGCAGATGCGAGAACCCTTTTCGCGCTGCCCACTCGGCGAGGTCATTGTAAAGCCCTTTGCGTCCCACCACCAACGGCGCGAACAACGGCACCCGTTGCTCGCGTTGAAGTGTACAGATTTTTGAGACGATCGTCTCAAAATTGTGTAAACTTATCGGGACATGGCAGTCGGGGCAAAATTGAGTGCCGAGTTTGACAAACAACAGACGCAGAAAATGATAAATCTCCGTGACCGTGGCGACCGTGCTCTTGCGTCCACCCCGACTGGTACGTTGTTCAATGGCTACTGTCGGCGGAATCCCAAACACCGCATCCACATCCGCCCGTGTCGCCGGCTGCACAAACTGCCGGGCGTAAGCGTTGAGCGACTCAAGATACCGTCGCTGTCCTTCGGCAAACAGGATGTCGAACGCCAGCGTACTTTTCCCCGACCCACTGACACCGGTGATGACCGTAAACTTGTCGCGAGGGATCGAGACACTGAGATTCTTCAGGTTATGCTCTCTCGCCCCGCGAACGATGATGCAATTGTTAGCTTTATGTCTCACGCTGGTGCGCGAACATTGTAACCGCGTCTCGCGCCAGCGCAACAGCAGCCTACGACACTCGATTGGCCACCGAAACCCAAATCACCGCGTATCCGTCGAGGAAGTGATTGGAATACTTACCGCATGCGTAGTCTGTGGAATTGCCACGGTGACGATTACCGGGCATTGGGGAGCATTCGCAAAAAATCCGCCGGGTTGAGAATGTAGATGCCACGGAATCTTCGCACGGGGAGCAAGTGTTTCCTGTCGCCGCTGACGATCACCTCGACCTCGGCAGCAAGGGCACATTCGAGAATCATTTCATCCTGCGGATCGAGGGGGTCGCCCCCGTGGCGCGTTCAGACGGAAACACCAGCGTTGCCGACTCGGTGAGAGCTTCCACCCATTGAACACCGGACCGATTGGAGTAGCTCCGGCGGATGTTCTTCCACTGTTTCTTGATACTCCGCCAGCAAGGCGGGACGGACAATCGCCTCACATCG
>Ga0207433_10009897_pt1 | contig 15032 bp, 7 predicted proteins | sample YelNatPaOPGAMG01_FD_187559 | JGI IMG/M metagenome (GOLD analysis project Ga0207433, IMG submission 187559) | Hot spring thermophilic microbial communities from Obsidian Pool, Yellowstone National Park, USA - OP-RAMG-01 (SPAdes) (version 3) | ecosystem: Environmental > Aquatic > Thermal springs >... | reverse complement strand
CCTGGCAGCCTGAGGATAGAGCCCAAGACCAGAGTAAAACAGTCCGATAACGTGGAGAACCTCCATCATGTTTGGATTCAGCGCCAGAGCCCGCCTGAAGCAGGAAAAAGCTCTATTCATGTCGCCGTTTTCAAAATAATAATATCCTCCAGCAGCCTGACCCTCGGCTGTGTCCGGAGATTGTTCATAAGCTTTCTGGCAATATTCCATCACCTGAGCCGGAAGTTCGGGCTTTCCGGTATAACTAAAATATATGTTGTATATCCAGGCCAGGCCAGCATAGGCTCTACCATAGCCCGGGTCCAGTTCCAGGGCTTTCTGGTACATCTCCACAGCTCTCTCAAAGTCCTGTTCGCGTCCTGTCTGGGCGTAAGCCGAGCTTGAAATGGCTAATCCTCTCAAAAAGTATTCATAGGCCTGAAAGTTCTGAGGGCGCCCGTCTTTAAGAGAATCGGCTGCCCCGGAAGCCAGCTTCAGTTTAAGAGAATCAATTATGGATAGCGATATCTCATCCTGAACATCAAAGATTTTTTCAGCCTCCCGGTCATACAGGTCAGCCCAGATATGAGCACCGCTGGCCGCATCAATGAGCTGGGCGTTGACCCGGATTCTGTTTCCCTCTCTCTGGACGCTACCTTCCAGGATACTTCTAACACCGAGCTCCTGGGCAACCTCCCTTACGGATTTTCGGCCATCCCTGTAAGGCAACATGGCGTATCTGGCGATGACTTTGAGCCTTGGGTCAAGCTTGGTCAATTTCGTCCTGATGTCCTCCGCCATGCCCTCGCAGAAATATTCTTGATCTCTGGCCGGGCTGAGGTCAGCAAACGGCAGGACGGCGATTGAATTCAGCCAGGTGTCCTGTGCAGTTTCGGGGATACTCTTACGCTCAATTCCCAGGACAAGCCAGAAATTCAGAGCTAAGGTGGCAATAGCCAGGGCTGGGATGAGAAGGCGTTCAGGTTTAACTTTCCGCGGTCCAACCTCTCTGCCTTTGAACCACCGCCAGGTTAGGGTCATCAGAAGCAGGCCGATGATGGTCACCAAAGCTATGTCCAGAAGAACTTCGGGTAGATGATAGTGATCGATGAGTATCCAGTGAATAAACTCAAGGATAAGCCAGCCGCCGCCGATGAAAGCCGCCAGCGTCTGCACAATTTTGCGGCGATGAAGCTCGCGGAAGAAACGAGCCAGCCTGGTCCGGGGAACCACATCCTTCCGGCGGGCAGCAGCTTTTTTCTCCTTTACTTCAGGCATAACTGCTCTCCGCATAAAATCTGTATAATCAGTGTTTCAAGACAACATTAAATTACCAGTGCCCAGGTCTCTACAATCCAACGCCGGCCAGGCTCTTTTTGGCTCTGGTCTTACCTCTAGCGGAAGCTGAGAGCAATTCTTTTCTTGGGCGATGAAGATGGATTACCCCTTTAATTCTTTTATTACCCCTGCATTAATTCTATAAATTTGCAAAAAGCATTGTCAATAATATTCTTTCAGGTTAAGACGTAACATTATGGGGGCAGTAACCAAAAAAAGAGGCATCTTAAGCCTGATTAATAAGAGACCTGATTGCTGGCGTAGTGCTATATGAGGAGGCGGTCTTTTCTGGAGGCAGTATTTGTCGGGCATTGCTGTTCTGATTAAATTAAAGTTCAAAAATTTCCTTAAAAACTTTGCCCGAGGCTAAACTTTTCTTTATTATAGAAGCGTGGACAGAAGATTTGGGGCACAGAGTATGGTTGGGCGGCTGCGCCGGGTGGTGGTCAAGCGGCCAGCTGAAGCTTTTGTCAGCGTAGAAAAAATTGAGCGCGAATGGCAGAGGCTTGGCTTTACGGCTCCGCCTGATTTGAAAGAGGCTGAAGAAGAATTTGCTCAGCTGGAAGAGATTTTAAGGCAAGAAGGGGCGGAGATTCTTTACCTGCCGGCTGATGAGCGGACCACCCTTGATTCGATTTACACCCACGACCCGGTGCTAATCACAAAGGCTGGGGCCATCATCCTGCAGATGGGGAAAAAGGAAAGAGCGGGCGAGCCAGAAGCCTTTGAAGATGCCCTTAAGAGCTGGGGTGTGCCGACACTTGGCAGGCTTTCCGGTAAGGCCACAGCCGAAGGCGGCGATTTTCTCTGGCTGGATGAAAAAACGCTCATCGCCGGCCGCGGTTTCAGGACCAACCAGGAAGGCATAGACCAGCTTCAGGAAATTCTGCAACCGCTCGGGGTCAAAGTGCTGGCTTATGACCTGCCCTACTGGGCCGGGCCAGGCGAAGTCCTGCACCTGATGAGCTTCATCAGCCTGTTGGATGTGGACTTGGCCGTTGTGTATAAAAGACTCCTGCCAGTAGCTTTCTACCAGCTTCTTCTGGACAGGGGTATTGGGCTAGTTGAAATCCCCGAAGAAGAATTCCCCACCCAGGGCTGCAACGTGCTGGCTATAAGTCCGCGGCGCGTTGTTATCCTCAAGGGTAACCCGGTCACTGCAAAGCGCCTGCGTCAGGCCGGATGCTTTGTCTATGAGCTGCCAGGTGAGGAAATTGCCTTGAAGGGCTCGGGCGGCCCCACCTGCCTCACCCGCCCCTCTATGCCGCTCCCTTTGAGCTTATCTTAAGTATTTTTGCTAATATCATAAGGCTTCATAAGGTTAAGATTACCGCGTGGAAATATTTGCAACTTAATTTCAGGATATGCGTTATTATGAACTCTCTTTTTGCGAGGAATAGGACCACAATCGAAACAGGATGAGCACGGAAAAATAATTTTTGGAAAGTTTTTTATAAAGCTCTGATCCGGCCTTTTAGATTAGCAAAAAAATTAAAAATAAGTTTAAGAAGTTTAAAAGCGCGCCAGAAAAAGAGTTCCGGAGAAATTTATCGCAGCTTATAACCTGTACACAAATAGCCAACCACCATTTTTTACAAAGCCAGGCTAAGGTAGATTACAATAAATGAGTTATAACTTACCGTTCTTGGTTTTACTGCTAGTGGCGTGCTTTTGCAGATTTCAAATCATAGAGGTATAGAGACATTTTAAGATCGTCTCGGTAGCCAGGAAGGGTGGGTTGACCAGAGATTCTTTTTCGAACAACCATAACCCAAATTATTCATACTATTTTACTTTCGAGCCGCACATGCTTAGCATATTTCGTTTCTGGCAGGTCAGGGATAGGTGGGATTCGAATATAATTCTTCAAGTTCTGTTTTAAAGACGGCCGCGGCCATCTAGCGAAATCCGAACTCTGGCTTCCTCCAAGCGTCTCCTCTCAAATGAGCAAGCGCAGTTTTACCATCGTCAGGTGATAGCCATGTTATCAGAGGAGAATCTTCCTCTGCTTTCAACCAGCTCAAACTGACCTTTGTCGCGGAGAGACCTCCTCCGCCTCACGTCGCCTCGCAGCAATTCTTCTTGGATTCCGAGGCTTCAGCCGATTATTTTCCATGATTTTCTCCTTGACCAGATGGAGATGTCCGGCTTATTTCTGGCGTTTTTTTCGCCTCTCTGCGGCTTGTCAGTCGTTTTCGCCTACAAGGAACAGCTTCCAATTACCTTTGACATCCATTTTGTCGTGATTTATCTTTCTTACCGATGGTTAAACGGGAAAATGGCAATGATGATGCACTCTTAGCCACCGCAGGAGAAAATCAAATGCCTATCCTTTCGAGCGCTATCTTGACTGTGGCAACTCGTGCTGCGGGTTTTCCCGCATCCGCTGCCCTTCGTGTAACGAGGAGCATCTCATAATGTTCTCCTCGCACCCGCGGTTTTATCCTTCTTGCCACGTTAAGAGGCTTGAGGAGTAGAACGAGTGGAGGCGCGAGACACTTCTCCTTGATCTCCTCCACCGCCAGGTCGTCTTTACCCTCCCCAAGATACTCGGCTTATTCTTTGCCAGTGGTAAAATAATGTATCCAGAAATGGTAAAGAAAATGACCCACCTTTTCAAGGGCGAAGTTGATAGCATTAAGAAAGGGAAAGTGATAAAATTCACTTCCTCTGATAAGGAGAGAAAGTTTTTTAGGGGGAACTGGAATTTTAGGGGTTGCGATGTATATCACCATTAAAACGCTCTTAGAGAAGGGGGATAACAAGACCCGGATCTCTGGGATTGTTGGCTGTAGCCAGAAGACTGTGCGATGGGCCTTGAAGCGGATCGAACAGGGCGAGGAACTAAGCCGGCAGAGAACCCCATCGATTCTAGATTAGTTATCATTTGGGTGCGGGCTTCCTCCTGCCAATTAAAAGTCTTAACAAAACTTTTAAGGGAGGAAGTCATGCTTTTTCAAACATTAATTTTAAAACCCTGGCTCCTTCAACGCCAATTCCAATCCCCGGCTGCCCTCATCGCCACTTCCATATATTCCCCCTCTTATCCTGGATACCATATCCTAACCGGAAAGAATACAATCCCTTGACATAAAAAGAGCTAAATTATAACCTATTTGGCGATGTATACGTAGGGAGTTGTGCTCAGTCGAATCCTTGTATCTCCACCAGTTTTGAAAGAAGGCCTTCGATAAGTAACATCGGAAGGGACCTTCCCATATAAATTTTAGCCGGCGCTTTTAAGATAAAAAAATGAGCGCCAAAAAATATGCGGCATGGCTTGGGGTGTTTGCTTTGATCTTCGTGATGATCTGCCTGATGGCCATTGTGCCGCATTTTTCCCCACTATCTCAAGAACTAAGCCTGTATCTTTCCAGGATAAGTAGATATATTATGCCTGTAAAAAAGGAGGGTTATGAACATGCAGGAGAAAGCGCTGTCGTGGCAGATAGAAATACCACTTATTACCAACCGCTTTATAATTTTAAATGTCATTAAAGCCACTATCCTTACCTTATTATTGCTTTTCGTCATTATTGGCTTAATTTTTGGCCTGACAAACGGGGTGAGTGGCCTCAAAGCCGCAATGATCGCCTGCCTATGGGTCGGTGTCTTCATCGTCGTCATTTCAATTTTTACGCTGGCGGTTGTCCTGCAGAATAAGTATCCTCTGGAATTTATTATTGACGATAAGGGCGTAACGATGAAGAGCCAGAGCGGTCGGGCGAAGAGAGCGCATCGCCTGGCTCTTATTCTGGGTTTATTGACCGGTGGCCTGGGCGCCATAGCGGCAGGCGCGGCCGGTATACGCGGCGAGATATTCGTCTGCCCCTGGAAGGGCGTCAAATCGGTAAGATTGTATCCCGACAAGAAAGTGGTTGCCGCAAAACAGAATATTATCCAGACGATGTATGTGTTCTGCACGGACGGCAATTATAAAGAAGTGTCGGATCTTGTCATGAAGAAAGCCGCTAAATAATAGCTAAGAAGAAAGGAGTGCGTTATGGATAATAAGATTTCTTGCCATAGGAAAATATCGGTTTTACTACTGGCGATATTCTACGCGGTGATAACCTCCGTAAGCATAGAAGCAAAGCCTAGGAAAAGAGGCTTGATCATAGGGGTAGAAAAACACATCGATGCTTTTCCTATCACCGAAGAGAATATAAGAAGTCTTAATCCAGAACAAAACGCCCACCTGTGGTTCGGCCAGATGGTGCAGAGGGGACAAATGGACCTTATTATCCATCCCAGCGATGCCAAAGAATTTTTTAGCTTCCTTGCTAAGATTGCTAAAAGCACCATGAAGGAAGGCGGGTCCATTAGCTGGATAGTAATTAGTGGGCATGGTAGCGAGGTCTACCCGGGCTTTGAACTGGTGGAGCCCATAGGCGGTAACCATGTCGCCTACGCCCAATTTCTCAAAAATTTTCTTAATTTACAGGATAATTTGTTTAAGTTCAAGGAAGAATTGTATCTGAGAAGAAAAAAGAGGCTTAGTGGGGCCAAGATTCCTGATGACCCCGAGTTGCTTAAGAAGATCGAGGAAATCACGAAGAAGATGCAAGAAACCGTGCAAAGTCTAAGCGATGCTGAATATATCTCCATGGCGATGGAAGAAAACGCCGGCATTTCCCTTGCTGTGTGTTATTCCGGCAGGACTGACGCGCATGTCGAATTCGCCCAGAATCTGGGCACCATGCTGATGGGCAAGCATGGAGGCGCTATTATCGCTGCAATTAGCGCCTCTACTTTGGTTTTTTCAAATCTTAACGTGGATTATTGGGCGGATTTTTTTGGTATAGACGGCGAGCACCGTGAAATTACCTGGGGTACGCAAAGCTGGTGGGAGGACTATTATCAGCACGGTGACCGAAAAGCCACCGCCAAAATGAACTGGTTTGCCCCCAATTGGCGGTTAATACCTATCGAAAAAAGGACGCAACCCTTAGCGCCTCTTAACGTTACTTTTGACAAAGATTATTTAGTCGCCGAAAAAAGCAAAGAGATAACTCTCAAACCCCAAGTCGAGGTCTTTCCCGATAGCGGTGAACTGTCCTATAAATGGGAAGGGGCTGATTTCAAGCAAACGGGAGCAGGCGCCATTCTTTTGGGCGATGCTGTGCAGAAGCCGTTGCAGCCTATAACAGTGACAGTGAAAGACAAAGAGGGCCGGGAGGGAAAGGGAAGGGTTTGGATAAAAGGTCTTGATTATGAGATTAATATTGAAGTTTCAGAGGAGAAGTTTAAAGAAGGCCAGACCATAGAGGCCAAGGCGGTCTTAACCAGAGGCGAGGCCCTGCCGGATATGGCCTGGCATTGGAAAGCAGACAAGAAGATACAGATTTCCTCTCCGACCGCGGAGAAGATTAAAGTAACAGCCTCTGGCCCAGGAACACTTAGATTGAAACTATTGGATAATTATATATTGGAAAGAGCCAGCGTCCTGGCAGAAACTTCTGTTTCGCTCAGACCGGAAAAGGGCGAGGCAGAGACGGAAAATCACGAACTCGAAGAGCGCGAACGCCGTGAAAAAGAGGAGGCGGACAGGGAGCGGCTTGCGCAGAAGAGAGCTGAGAAAGAAGAGTACGAAAGAGAGAAGGCCGACGAAAAGATGGCGCTCGAAAAGCGCGCCAAGGAAGAAGCTGTTTCTGTTCCACAGACCCCTCCTCCTGTGGCCATTCCCCAGCCAGCAGGTGGCGTGACCGAGCCTTCTGAGGATGAATCTTTCGCGGAAGAGCTCGAAGGGACGTGGCGTCTCCTCCACGACAACGTTATGACAAGTGTATACGTAAGCGTTGTCCGGGACCGCAACTCTTATACAGGAACGATCATCGAGGTTTATCATCTAGGCATGAGGGACATTGTTCTTCCCGAAAGTCCTTTTAAGGAGTTCTATAAAATTGGCAATGTGATCTTGCGTGTGACCCGCGTAGGGCCCAATCTCTACCAAGGTGAGGTCTGTAGATTTAAGGAAGGTAAGAGCATTTGGCAAAAACATAGCTTTGCAGTAAAGGACGGCATCTTCCGTGTCACCGATGTGGCTGAACAGGAAGGTTTCAGCCCTAATATCCTCGGATGGAAGGAGCAAGATTCGGGAGAACTTCAAGGGTCCTGGATTACCCAAACCGGCGTTTTTGCGCCTGCAGAGGCGGGGCTGCGCTTTTCCAAAAACGGCAACACCTATACGGGCACAATTACTTCGAAAGAAGGGAATGACCCGATGTGGGACTTCCGGGTTGGCGACGTTGTATTTCGGCTGACCCGTTTGAGCCCCCATGTTTACAAGGGCGAACAGCGTATCTCTATTCAAGGGAAAACCGACTGGGCCAGCCACACCTATGGCGTCAAGGGAGACGGATTGTATGTTGGCGATTCCATTACTGAACAAAAACCAGACTCCGGGCGTCTCCTCGCTCAGCGGGGGGTAGCGAAAACAGAGGCGCAGCCAGCTCCTCCGCAGATACCAGCGGAGGCTAAGAGAATAGACGTCAGGGTCGAAAAGACCTCTCCTGCGAGCGCCCCTACAGTTGTTGGAGGAAAGGTCAGGTTCAAGGCTACGGTTGTATCTGGCTCCGGCGAGGGAATTCATTTCCAGTGGCAGCCGCATCCGGAAGTGGAATTTCGTCCTTTTGAGAAGTCTTCCACCACGACGGCGATATTCAGGAGGCCCGGAACATACAAAATTTATGTTCAGGCCTTGAAGAAAGAAGGGCCCAGAAATGTCACCGTGGGAGAGTCCAATCAACTTGAGGTTGCCGTTACTAACCCTGCCTGGAAACTATCATTTGACCTCCAACAGCCCTTGATAGGTGAAGAGTTGAGGGCGAGGATAGGGCTTGATTTGTCCAAGGGCGTGCCAGCGATCGATATAAAAGAGATGAACTTCCGGTGGCAGCTTCCTCAAAACGCAAGACAGACCATGACATCGCCCGATGATACTGAGATAACCTTTTATTTGACCGATAACAGGCCCGCAAAGATCTCCTGTCTCGTGAGTACGAAATATCATAATGATAATCTTGGCGGCGCCGGCAAAACGATCACGGCCAAAAGTTATAACCTCACCATCATCGGCCCAAAACCAAGGCAGGAGTTTCAGGAGTGGAAAGGAGATACGCAGCTTGGAATGGCCCAAGCGGCTGGGATGAAAAAGGTGGATGTTCCTTTTGTCACAGGCCAGGAGATTCTTTTCTCATCAAAGATTGACCCAACTCCTCCGAAGCCGGTAAGCTACAACTGGACGGCAAACCCTGAAGGTTGTACCTTTCTGTCTAATGGGGGAAAATCCACCAGCATAACCTGTTCTTCGCCGGGCAGTTATACGGTGAATGTAACAGCGAAGATGGACGGGATGGAGATAGGCTCTGCCACATCGAGCGTCACGGTGACTATGCAGCCAGGTGACTTTACTAGCGTGAAGAAGCCAAAAGAGGCGGCTGAGGCTAAAAAAGCTACGGCGGTTAAAGCCCCCGGAACGGAACCGAAGCCCCCATCATCAAAGAAAGACGAGCTCGAAATCGCCCGAGAAGAGCTGAAGGCGGCTTTCGCGAGATATACAAAACTCGCGACCGAAGGGGGTAAAGGCAACGTCGAAGCAGCTCTGGCCGCATATAAAAAAGCTCTCGACCGCGTTGAGGAGCTTGAAGCCAGGGCATCGAAAACCTCGGTTAGGAAGGAGCAGGCTCCGACAGTGTCCCCTATTCGTGTCGGCGATAGCATACCGGCGCCAAGGAAGCTCGTCGACGCCGCCCCAGAATATCCCGAAGTAGCCAAATCAGCCGGTGTCCAAGGCGCCGTGATTCTTGACGCCGTGATCGGGACCGACGGCAAAGTGCAGGATGTCAGGGTGATAAAGTCAATCCCTCTTCTGGATCAAGCCGCTATCGAAACCGTTAGGAAGTGGGTTTTCGAGCCTACCATCATTAACGGAGTCGCCGTTCCCGTAATCACAACAGTTACTGTCACCTTCAAGCTGCGCTGACGTTCAGGGCGGAGGATAGAGGAAAAACCTGAGCCGAGGTCGCTTCTCATATTGTCTTCGGACGTGAGAGCAATAGATTTACTTCTCCGCAGTATTGCCTTTTGCAACCCCTACCGCTTAATCGCCAGCAAGCTTTAAGCTTGGCGGGGATTCATTTTCAAATAACGAAATAAGAAAGGATACCTGTGGCTGTTTTGCTTAAGTGACGACTACATCCGTCACTTTCCGGCAGAGGCTGGCTTTCGGATTATCAGTCAGGGTTCCCCATTGTTTCCATTCTGCTCCCTGAGTATCTACGACCATTGACATTTTTACGACCCAGTTCCCCTCCTCAGCTAGGTCTTCAGCCGACAGATCAAGCCTAGACTGAGAGCGCCATGATCTAGGCCCATTTCTTAATATATCGTCCTTGTCATCTGGAGCATAGAGTCCTCTTTATTAATTTTAAAAATAGAGAAGAAACCATGATAAAATATAAAAAAAGGATCATCTCCCTTTTCCCCATTATTTTAACAATTTCTTTTCTTCTTAGTACGGCTTCTCCGGTTTTCTCTAAACCCATCATCCCTTTTGGCTTTTGTCCAAAATATAACCCCAGAATTATGTATCAACTCTATCAGCCTTTCATCAATTATCTCAATGAAGTGACTCCTTATCAATTTGAAATTAAATTATCAAGGGTTTATCAAGATATCATCGATAGAATTGGAAAGGGCGAAATCTCTATTGCCTCGTGCGGGCCAGTTTCTTATATCAAGGCGAGAGAAAAATCTAGAGTCACCCAAATTCTTTGTTTCTCGCCAGCCGTTGAAGGTGTAGGGAAAATGGCCAAGGAAAATAATCAAGGGAGAGCGAACTTCTGGATGTTCTTCGAATCCTTCGGGTAAGAGCACATGGGCGCCGAGATACATCGGCCGACCCCAGAATTGGCTCAGGAGCTTACTTTCGAGTCGCTCATGCTTAACATATTTCGTTTCTGGCGGGTCAGGGATAGGTGGGATTCGAATATAATTCTTCAAGTTCTGTTTTAAAGACGGCCGCGGCCATCCAGCGAAATCCGAACTCTGGCTTCCTCCAAGCGTCTCCTCTCAAATGAGCAAGCGCAGTTTTACCATCGTCAGGTGATAGCCATGTTATCAGAGGAGAATCTTCCTCTGCTTTCAACCACCTCAAGCTGACCTTCGTGGCGGAGAGAGCTCCTCCGCCCCAGATCGTCTTGTAGGAAATCTTGATGAACCCCGAGGCCCCAGCCGGTCATTTTTCATGATTTTCTCCTTGACCAGATGGAGATGTCCGGCTTATTTCATATCTTTTGCGGGCGGCTTGGTTATTAAAAGAAGAATACTCGTTTATTTATAAAGATGGCTAAATGACTATTCTTAGCTTTACCCCGAAGAATGAAGAATAGAAAGAGGCGGTGATTTTAGGCCAACACTTTTTTGGATTTTAGTAGCGCCAGCTTTTAAGGTCCGCACCCGCCGGGGCTGATTTTTTGATGCGTTCCATTATTTTGGGAATATAGAATTGATGATAGCGGAGACGGGAAAGATGAATGGGTAAGCTGTGGTCGCCGTTCCAGCAGTGTTCGGCTCGGTCCCCATAATCAACCTCTCCTTCATAATAGGGGTCAGTGGTCTTTGCCAAAAATTCCTCCATCAGATAGACGGCGTTATTCAAGTAATAGTTATCCATATCGCCGCAATAAATATGAATTTTGCCTTTAAGTTTGGGGCCCAGAGTTTTCCAATCTCTTTGCAGGATATAACGCAAATCATAATGCTCGCGCCAGTAAGCGGCTACCTCGGGGTCAATTTCTCCAGTCATTTTGTCCCAGATTCTTCTGGGGTAGCCATCAGGACCGACAGGCGAAAAAACCGCCTCCCAGATGTCCCACTGGTCACCGGAACGGCTTTTTGTTCCCAGAACAAGCTCCCGATGGTTTGCTTCCTCCAAGGTGCAGCTCACTTCGCCTAAATAATTGCGCCGCCCTGGCCGCGGTGTTTTCTTCCACCGGCTATCGACATAATAAGCATTTTTATGCTCATAAATATTAACAATCGTATAAGCTCGAAAATCAATCGGGTCAGGGCAAGCGGCCCAGCAGCCGTTATATTCATCTGGATAAAAGATTTGAGCCGCCAGAGCTTCCCAGCCGCCCGTAGAACCGCCATAGAGAAAGCGAGCCCATCCCTGCCCTATTCCTCTAAATTTCTTTTCGATGTAGGGAATTAATTCATAAGTTATGGCGTCTCCGTAAGGCCCAAGGTTGGCGGAATTCACGGCGTAGGAATCATCGTAGTAAGGGTTGGCATGCTGAATTTCGATAATCAAGAAGCGCGGGGTTTCGGGCGAAGTCCAGTATTTATAGAACTCATAGGCATATTCTTGAACGATGCGATTGTAGCCGTGGATTTTGAATCGCTCGGAATAATCGGGCTTAAGGTCAGGGTCCGGCGGCGTTTCTCGCCAGCCGCTGAAGGTGTAGGGAAAATGGCCATGAAAAATAATCAGGGGATAGCGAGCTTCTGGATGTTCTTCGAATCCTTCGGGTAAGAGCACATGGGCGCCGAGAAACATCGGCCGACCCCAGAATTGGCTCAGGAGCTTACTTTCGAGTCGCACATGCTTAACATATTTCGTTTCTGGCGGGTCAGGGATAGGAGGGATTTCCTGGTCGAGAACAATCGGGATGACTTTTTCTTCTTTCGGGTTGATAGATATTTTTTGCGGCAGGCTGTAAAAATTTCCCGGTTTGCGGTTCCATTGCTGTCCCTCGCCTTTATCCATGGGCAGCTTGACCGTATGACCATCAGCGCGATGAAAAGTCTCGTAGCGATTAAGTAAGCCCTGCACCCAATATTCGCCAGGAGGTATATCCGCAATGCTCCGTAAGGGGTAGCCAAAGACATTCTTGTCGAACAGAGCTGGTTCACCCGGCTTCAAACCCTCCACATCTACCCCGAAAACGAGTTGGGTATTAGGGCCGTCGTTTATCTGGAAGCGAGGCTCAGCGGCGTTATTATCAGCAATGAGAAGAAGCATCCGGCCATCGATGGGCACAGCGGACTTTTCGCGAGGAAAGCTCAAGGCGAAGCGAAGCCCTTCTCCTTCGCTGGGGTTTAATTTTAGCCCCATAAATCCGGCCAAGGTTAAAACGCTGGTAACCAAAATAGCCAGAAAGATAAAGAACGTCTTTTTTAGGGCTGAAATCTCTTTATTCATCTCCTTTGCCTCCTGAATGGTCTTTCCTTAGCTTTAGCATAAAATCCATATTCAGGGCAAGGATTTCTGAGCTGGAGCTGATTGAGCTGTAATCAAACTGTTAATAATATTAAAAAGCCTAAATTATTGGCGGTTTATCAAAGCGGCCTCTAAAAGATTAAAAGATGGGTTTTTGAGTCAAAGACCTGAATCAGAAATGAATATCTTCCTATTTACCCTCTTTTGAATACCAATTATGATAAGAGAGTGAATTGGTCTATAGAGATTATTTCCCTGATTAGAAAAAAGAGCCAAGATAGTTTAATCAGCGAGGTCTAAACGAGTTGATAGGTTTCTTTATAAGCCGGGATGAAGACAGAAGGACTAAAGGAGGCCGAAAATTTATCTAATAATGACTGGCGAAAAGCTGCTAAGGCTTCTTCTTCCCCATGGGTCAGAAAAATCTGTCTTGGAGGTTGCTGGAAGGAGGCGAGCCATTCCAGCAGGAAACGCCGGTCGGCATGAGCCGAAAAGCCTTGAATCTGTTCTATCCGGCTGCGGACTGGATACATTTGTCCGAAAATTCGTACTTCTGGATGTCCGTCCAAGATCTGTCTCCCGAGGGTCCCGGGTGCTTGATAGCCAACGAAAAGAATCGTCGATTCTGGCCGGGAAATATTATGAACCAAATGATGTTTTATCCGGCCGCCTGTGCCCATGCCTGAACCAGCCATAATCAGGCATGAACCGCGCAGATGATTGATTGCTTTGGACTCTTCAATGCTCCGCACCAGCTTTAACCCAGGGAAGCTAAAGGGGTCTTGGTGGAGATGGTAAAGACGGCGAGTTTCCTCATCCAGACTTTCGCGATGGCGCTCAAAGACCTGGGTAACTTCAAGAGCCATGGGACTGTCCAGAAAACATAGAAGCGGTGGTATTTTTTCTTCTCTGGTGAGCTGACCTAAATAATAAAGAACTTCCTGGGCTCTTTCTACGGCGAAAGTGGGAATTACGATATTGCCTCCAGCGGCGACGGTTTCGTTAATAATTTTGGTGAGCAAAGTTTCGATGTCAGCCGGGTCTTCATGGTTTCTATCGCCATAAGTGGCTTCCATAATCAGTGTCTCGGCTGCTTGTAAAAACTCAGGGTCGTCGACAAGAGGTTTATCCTTTTGGCCGAGGTCGCCGGTAAATACAATATGTTTTTCCCTCTTCCCTCTTCCGAGAATTATTTCCACCATGGCCGAACCAAGGATATGACCGGCGTTGTGCAAGAGGCAGCTAAAATTCTGGCTGAACTTTATTGGTTGACCATAGTTAACCTCGCGAATTAGCGGCTTGACTCGTCTCACATCTTCTTCTGTATAAAGCGGAATTTCGGGATAGGGCCCCTGCCGACCTTCTTTTTTGTGTCTTTTCCTTTTGAAGGCAGCGTCTTCTTCCTGCAGGTGAGCTGAGTCAAGAAGAACAATCGGCAGCAGGTCCGCCGTGATGGGTGTCATAAAAATTGGGCCGTTAAACCCATCCCGGACAAGCTTCGGAATCAGGCCAGAATGGTCTAAATGAACATGGGTCAGGATGAGGGCGTCGATGGTTTGCGGGTCAGCGGGAAATTGATTCCAATTTCTTTCCAAAAAAGGTCTTTCCTGATAGAGGCCGCAATCGACCAGAACTCTCAGGCTATCTTGTTCTAAAAGATAGGCTGACCCTGTTACTTGGCGACATGCCCCTAAAAAAGTTAATTTCATCGCTACCCGCTTGGGAGTTTTAAATTCGTATTTTAATGATTCTCTTCCATCTTGTATGAGTTAGGCCAGGAAACGTTCGGGATGGCCTCGCTCCCCCTCAGGTTTTTAACGCCGTTTCGTCTTCGGCCTTCTCGGCGCCTGCGGAACTCGCCTCCCTGTCCATAGACATAACCCAGAAGTCCCTCGCCCCCCCTCTGGCCTCTCCATCTGTCCGGTTCAGGCTCAGACATCCTCGGCGCCAGAGGTTCCCTCGAAGGCCGATTCGGGAAGGCTAAACCTTCCATGGCCGCTTCTGCCCTCCCGAACTTAGCCATTAAACCAGCCCATATAAAATGGAAGAGAACCATTTTAATTAACCTCACCCTTAACCGCAAGCTTCAGTGTCAGCTACCCATATCACGATTTAATAGTGACCAGACCAATTTAAAAGTCAGCACCTGGGTCTTGAGCCATGGCTTAGGCCGGATTCTGAGCTATAATTCCCTTAGCCTCCGGTCCGGGGAAGGCGATGATAATCCAGGGTTGAAATATCTATTATTTTATTGATTTTTTTTATTGAACACGACGGGAATAAAAATATAAAAAACTCCGCTCATATATTTTAGTCCTCTCGGCGAATTAATCTTGGCTGAGAAATCAGAGATTTGGCTTCCCATAGATAAATTTTGATGACAATTAATAATTTAATTATTTTTATTTAGTTAGGCGGATAGAGCCATTAACCGTACGCAGGCGGATAAGCGGGCCGCCATTCCCCACCTGGCCTTCCAGGCTTCCGCGCG
>Ga0207433_10009892_pt1 | contig 15036 bp, 18 predicted proteins | sample YelNatPaOPGAMG01_FD_187559 | JGI IMG/M metagenome (GOLD analysis project Ga0207433, IMG submission 187559) | Hot spring thermophilic microbial communities from Obsidian Pool, Yellowstone National Park, USA - OP-RAMG-01 (SPAdes) (version 3) | ecosystem: Environmental > Aquatic > Thermal springs... | reverse complement strand
ATTTCAATGAGGAGGTATTGGAGGAAATTTGAAGAAAAGAATATTGAAAAATGCTAAGTGTAAATACTGTAAAAGTCAGATTTTGATATTTTTCTATTGAACAAGAGTTGTGCTCTGCTGTAGTGAGTGCGGAGCAGAATTCAAGATTTCTGAATATTTAGACCAGATTGATGATGAGACATGGGAAATTATTTCTCGTCGCTCATGTGATAGAGCTTAATTAGAAAAATTTTTCACATGTGATTAAAATAAAAATATGAGCAAACTTTTAATTGATGGTTATAATCTTATCGGTATTTTCCATCGTGATTTAAAGAAAGCAAGACAGGAACTTATTGAAAATCTGATAATTTATAGGAAAAAGAAAGGGCATGATATTACCCTGGTTTTTGATGGATATAAAGAAGGTCTGGGTAAAGAAACTATGGAGTATCAGGGAGGAATCAGGATAATTTATTCAGGAGCTGGAGAAAAAGCAGATGATGTTATAAAGAGAATAATTAGAACAGAAAAAGTTTTCTGGATTGTGATAACATCTGACAGGGATATAGAAAAGTCTGTATGGCGGGAAAACTGCGTGCCTGTAAGTTCATCAGTTTTTTTTGACATTTTAAATGGTGAAGAATATTATTTTGAATACCCAAAAGGTGTTACATTATCAAAAAAACAAAAAGCTATGCTAAGGGCGATATCAAAACTATAATGATAAAGGGATTCTTTAAACTTCAACCAGCCTTTCAGTTAAATATTGTTTTTTTTACTGGCATGTGTATTTTAGTAGTTATTTTTTCAGATAAAGTACCTTTCTTTGTTAATTTTTTCCTGATTTATGCATCTTTAGCCCTGTTTTCACTTTTTATTTCTAAAACAGGCAAAAATGTCTTTTTATCATTTATTAAAGACATTGGATTACCTGTTGTTTCTGTTTTAATAGCTTTTGATACAATCGGAGAATTAGTCCCTCATATAAATTCAGGGGATATTGACCATTTATTACTAAAGCTTGATTACCTAATTTTAGGGTTTTATCCTTATGTTTACATTGAAAGATTTGCGACACCTTTTCTAACCGAACTAATGCAGATTTCGTATTGCTTTTATTATATTCTTCCCTTTTTTATAGGGTTCTATCTTATTAAAAATGAAAACAAGATGCATTTTTACAGAGCTCTATTTCTGATTTTATTTTGTTACTATCTTTCCTATATTGGTTATATTCTTTTTCCTGCACTCGGACCAAGATACAGCATACCCTATATGTTTAAAAATGAGATTAACGGTTTGTTTTTTGCTGACAAGATTAATTCTCTTTTAAACTCACTTGAAGGATTAAAAAGAGATGCCTTTCCAAGCGGTCATGTTGCTATATCACTGGTGATACTATCTTTAATGTATAAATATAACAGCAAGCTTTTCTTTATAAGTTTTATCCCGGTTATATTTTTAATATTTTCTACTATTTACTGCAAATATCACTATTTTGTCGATGTTGTGGGAGGTATAATTTTAGCAGTTGTAACTTTAGTTATAGGTAATTTATACTATAATTTTTGGTTGAAGAAAAATGGAGATTCCAATTTTAAAAGATAAAGATGGATATACAATAAAAGTCTTAGTGAAAACAGGTGCAAAGACACCAGGCATTGAAGGCGTTGAAGAAGATACATTGAAAATAAAACTCAAAGCACAACCTCATGATGGTTTGGCTAATAAAGAGTTAATTGAAACACTTTCAGAAGTATTAAATGTTCCAAAATCCCGGCTTGAAATAGCAAAAGGGAAAACATCTAAACATAAAATTGTAAAGTTAAAAGGAGAAATATCTTGATAGAAAGTCTTACTGGTTATGGAACTTCAGAAAAAGGGATTTTCAGAGTAGAGGCAAAATCTCTAAATCATCGTTTTCTTGAAATAAATGTTAGATTACCTGCAATTGTTTCAAGAAGTGAGATTGAAATCAGAAACTTAATAAAGGAAAAATTTCAAAGAGGTAAAATTGATATAAATGTATCAATTAATCAAAAAGAAAAAACAGGCAGGGTTTATCTGAATAAAAAACTCGCTATGCAGTTATATTCAGCATTTATTGATTTAAAAAAAGAACTCAGCATTCTTGGCTCAATTGATATTTCAATGTTTTCAAACTTCAAAGAACTTTTTATTTATGAAGAAGAAGAGCCAGATATAAATAATCTGATGCTTGCAGTATCTGAAGCGATTGAAGAACTTCATCAGATGAGAATAAGAGAAGGAGAGATAATAAAGAAAAGTTTGTTAGAAATTGCTGAAAATATTGAAAAGCTTATAATAAATTTAGAAAGCATGGTGGATATGAGTTATAATAATTACATTAATTCTTTGAAAAACAGGGTAAAAGAACTGATAAATCAGAACAATTTAGATGAAAAGAGAGTTCTGGAGCAGATTATTATTTATGCTCAAAGGGTTGATATAAAAGAAGAAGTTGATAGACTGAAAAGTCATATTGTTCAGTTTAAAGAGAATATTCTTAAAGGTGGTGTAATTGGTAAAAAAGTTGATTTTTTACTTCAGGAAATGAATAGAGAAGCTAATACAATACTGGCAAAGACAGAAGACTTTGAGATTAAAACCATAGCGATAGAGATAAGAACTCAAGCTGAAAGACTTAAAGAACAGATTCAGAATATTCAATAGCCATGTTTATAAATATTGGATTTGGGAATATTATATCTTTATCAAGAATTATTGCGATAGTAAACCCTGGCTCATCTCCTATGAAAAGGTTGAAAGATGAGGCAAAAAAAAGAGGCAAACTCATAGATGCTACAGAGGGAAGAAAAACTCGTTCAATTATTGTTACAGATAGCGATCACATTGTATTAAGTGCTTTACAGGTTGAGACAATTCTGCAGAGAATTAATGGTTTAAACAAAGGAGAAGGTGATGTTTTATAAGAGAGGGATTATTTTTGTAATATCCGCTCCTTCTGGGACAGGCAAGACTACTTTATGTGAAATAATTTGCAAACAGATACCAGATTTGAAAATGAATATTTCACATACAACAAGACCCCCTCGTCCAAATGAAATTGACGGCATAAATTATTATTTTATAGACAGGGAAAAGTTTCAGGAAATGATAAAAAAAAATCAATTCTTAGAATGGGCGGAAGTTTATGGTAATTTTTATGGGACTTCCAGAAAAAATGTTGAGGAATTACTCATAAAAGGATACGATGTCCTTCTGGAAATTGATACCAAAGGAGCAAAATCTGTAAAGCAGATTTATCCTGAAAGTGTTTTAATTTTTATAATGCCGCCATCTATTGAAGAGTTAGAAAAAAGACTGTATAAAAGAGATGAAGATAGTGAAACAATAAAAAAAAGATTAAGCAAAGTTCAAGAAGAGATATCTCAACTGGAAAATTATGATTATATATTGGTGAACGATGATTTACAAGAGGCAGTAAAACAGTTATCCTGTATAATTTTTGCTGAAAGACTTAAAACTTCAAGAATAGATAAGAAACAAATTAAAAAGTTTTTGAAAATTAAGGAGGGATAGTATGGAAAAAAAAGATTCAAAGTTTGATATCATATCTTTACCAATTGAGTTTGATAAGAAAAAATTTGGTAGCAGATATAGGCTGGCTATTATGGCTGTTCAGAGAGCAACGGAGCTATCTTTGGGAGCATTGCCACAGATAGAGAGGAAGTCAAAAAAAGTTACCACAACAGCATTACTTGAGATTTTATCAGGGAAAATAGATTATATAACAGGGGTTGAAGCTCAGAAGGCAAAAGAAAGAATTGATAAAATTGACATTAAAAAACTTCTTGAAGACAGGAGGAAAACGTTGCCTGATATAACAGAGCTTGAAAAGGACCTGAAAATTTATCTGCATGAAAAGGAATCCACTGAAAAGGTTCTTGAAGAGCTATTTTCAGAGTCTTCAGAAGAAAGTTCCGGTTCTTCATCTGAAGAGTAAAAATTTTTAAGGCTGATGTTAAAAGGAAAAAATATTATTTTAGGCGTAACTGGAAGTATTTCTGCTTATAAAGCAACAGAAATAGTTAAAATGTTGAGGCAGGAAGGCGCTACTGTTTATCCATTAATGACAAAAAATGCCTGCAAATTTATTACTCCCCTTACTCTTCAAGTTGCTTCTGGGAATAAGGTTTTTATTGATATGTTTGAGGAACCCATGTCTCATATTGAAATCGTTCAGAAAAGTGAAGTTTTCCTTGTTGCTCCAGCCACTGCAAATGTTATAAATAAATATTCTTCAGGCATTGCAGATGATTTTCTAACAACAGCACTTCTTGCTTTCCGGAAACCTGTGGTTATGGCTCCTGCAATGAACTGGAGAATGTATCAATCACCGCAGGTTCAAAAAAGCATAGAGTATTTAGCAAAAATTGGGGTAACCTTTGTAGAACCTGAAAAGGGATTGCTTGCCTGCGGAGAGGAAGGAGTAGGAAGGCTTGCATCCATAAACAGGATTTTTGAGGCTGTTGTTTCTGTTTTAACAGACAAGGATTTACAGGATGAAAATTTTCTTATTACAGCAGGACCTACAAGGGAATATATTGACCCAATAAGATTTATTACAAATAAATCCTCAGGGAAAATGGGTTATGCTTTAGCAAAAGTTGCAAAAAGAAGGGGTGCTAAAGTAACACTTATAAGTGGACCAACAAAAATAGACCAACCAGATGTGGACAGATTTATACAAGTAGAGACAACAGAAGAAATGTTAAAAGAAGTAATGAAAAATATTAACTCAGCAACTACCCTATTAATGTCAGCAGCTCCTCTTGATTTTTCACCTGTAAAAAGTTTCAAAAAAAAGATAGAGAAACTCTCAATAAGTTCTATACCGCTTAAACTCTGTCCTGACATACTCAAGGAGGTTTCCAGACTTAATAAAAGACCTTTTACTGTAGGATTTGCAGCTGAATCAGGACTGAATGAAGAGAGAGCCATGCTAAAGTTTAAAGAAAAATCCCTTAGCATGATTGTTTTGAATGATATTATGCAAAAAGACAGAGGAATGAATGCAGATACAAATGAAGTTGTAATAATTTATAAAAAGGGGAAAAGAATTTTTAAAGAAAAAACTCCTTTATTGCCAAAGGAAGAGATTGCCGATATCATTCTTTCCAAAATCAAGGAGATAAAACTTGGAAGATAAATACATTAGCCGAATTAGAAAAGTTTTTGATAAAATTACTTCATCTTCTGATGCTTTTTTAATCACTAATCTTAAAAACATAAGATATCTCACAGGTTTCACAGGAAGTTTTGCTGTTTTCCTTATAACTGATAAAGAATGTTTTTTGTTTGTAGATTTCCGTTATTTTGAACAGGCAAAGCGAGAGGCAAAAATAGAAATTGTTTATTTTAAAGAATCATGGATTGATACCTTAAAGCAGGTTATTGATAAGAAAGGAATTAAAAGACTATCTTTTGAAGTCACATGTACATACGAGACATTTTTAAAGCTTTCAGAAAATTTAAATATTCAGCTTATTCCCCAACATTATTTGGTTGAAAATATTAGAGCATTAAAATATGAAGAAGAAAAAAACAGAATAAAAGAAGCAGTAAAAAGAGCTGAAAAAGCTTTTTTAGAAATCAAACATCTTATAAAAGAAAACAATTCAGAAAAGGCTATAGCTAAAGCCCTTGAAAATGAATTAAGAGAGCAAGGTTCGGAAATCTTACCCTTTTCTGTTATTGTGGCATCAGGACCTAATTCTTCAATGCCTCACTGGAGGCATTCGGATAGAAAACTTAAAAAAGGAGATTTTGTTATAATTGACTGGGGCGCTGAATGTGAAGGGTATTTTTCTGATATGACAAGAACATTTGTGATAGGAAATGCTTCACAAAAACAAAAAGAAATTTATGAAATAGTTAACAAAGCAAGAATGGAAGCAATAAAATCATGCAGGGCAGGGATTAATGCTAAAGATATTGACGCTATAGCAAGGAATTTGATAAAACAATCTGGTTATGGAGATAATTTCGGACATGCAACAGGTCATGGAGTGGGACTTGATATTCATGAGTTTCCTAAGATAAGCTCACAGTCTGAAGATGTAATTGAATCAGGGATGGTTTTCACTATTGAGCCAGGGATTTATATAGAAGGATTTGGAGGAGTTAGGATAGAAGATATGATACATGTTAATGAAAAATCAGCAGAGATTTTAACAACACTTTCAAGAGATTTGGAAATTTTATAGGAGGACAGCTATGATTTCAACATCAGAGTTTAAAAAAGGATTAAAGATTGAATATAAGGGAGAACCTTATGAAATAATTGAATTTCAGCATGTAAAGATGCAGCAAAGAGCTCCAATTGTCAGGACTAAAATCAAGAATCTTAAGACTGGTAGAGTTCTTGAGGAAAACTTTCCTGCAGGTGAAAAATTTGAAAAACCCCAGCTTGAAGAAAAAAAGATGCAGTTTCTTTATTCGCAGGGAGACTCTTATGTTTTTATGGATATGGAAAGCTATGACCAGATTTCAATTCCCAAAGCAGGAATTGGTGATGCGATATACTATATCAAAGAAGAAATGATAGTTGATGTAATGTATTATAAGGGAGAACCTCTTGTTGTGGAACCTCCGATGTTTGTGGAGTTAAGAGTTGAAGAGACAGAGCCAGCTTTTAAAGGCGATACAGCTTCAGGTGGTACAAAACCTGCAAAACTTGAAACAGGCCTTATTGTAAAAGTCCCTTTTCATATTCAGATTGGAGATGTATTAAAAATAGATACAAGAACAGGGGAATATATTGAAAAGGCTTAGCCTTTTTGGCGGACTTAGGTCCAAAGAGCCCAAAAGTAAAGGAGTAAATTATGGAACTTGAAGAAATAAAAGACATAATATCTTTTCTTAAAGATACGGATGTAACTGAGCTTAACATTGAGAGAGAGGGTTTTAAGATAAGAATAAAGAGGGGTTATATTTACGGACCTATTGAGGTTTCAAAAACTTTAAAAGCTGCAGAAGAGCCTGTCAAGCCACATTTTATGACTGAACTTCAAAAAGAAGAAGAAATGCTACACACAATAACATCTCCACTGGTTGGGACTTTTTACAGAGCTTCATCTCCAGATGCTCCACCTTTTGTGGAAGTAGGAGCAAAAGTTGAAAAAGGTCAAGTTTTATGCATTATAGAAGCAATGAAAATTATGAATGAGATTGAAAGTGATGTTTCAGGTGTAATTAAAAAAATTTTAGTGGAAAATGGTCAACCAGTTGAATACGGAGAACCTTTATTTCTCATTGAGGTAGCTTAATTATGGAGCTTTTTAAAAAAATTCTTATTGCTAACAGAGGTGAAATAGCAGTCAGAATTATTCGCGCCTGTAAAGAGCTTGGAATAAAAACAGTTGCAATATACTCAGATGTAGACAAAGATTCCTTACATGTAAAACTTGCAGATGAATCAATATGTATAGGACCTGCAAATCCAGCTCAGAGTTATTTAAATATTACAGCAATTCTGTCTGCAGCAGATATAACAGATGCTGAAGCAATACACCCAGGATATGGTTTTTTAGCGGAAAATGCCCAGTTTGCTGAAGCCTGCATAAACTCTGGAATTGCATTTATAGGACCTGCTCCTGAAAATATAAGGCTTGGAGGAGACAAAGCAAAAGCAAGGCAGATATTAAAAAGAAGAGGGATTCCTGTAGTTCCGGGAAGTGAAGGAGTTGTTAATTCAGAAGAAACATGCATTAAAGTAATAAAAAAAATCGGGCTTCCTGTGATTTTTAAAGCTTCTGCTGGTGGTGGCGGAAGAGGGATGAGAATAGTAAATGATGAAAAAGATATTGAACAGTCATTTTTTATGGCACAGAGAGAAGCGCTTGCAGCTTTTGGAAACGGAGAACTTTATATAGAAAAATATTTCCCAAAAGTCAGACATATAGAAGTCCAAATACTTGCTGATAAACAAGGGAATATTGTTCATCTTGGCGAAAGAGACTGCACAATTCAGAGAAGGCATCAGAAATTACTTGAAGAGTCACCTTCTCCTGTTCTAAATGAGAAATTAAGAAAGAAAATAGGAGAATATGCAATTAAAGCAGCAAAAGCTTTGAAGTATAAAAACATTGGCACCTTTGAGTTTATCGTTGATGAAGAACTAAATCCCTATTTTATTGAGATAAATACAAGGGTTCAGGTAGAACATCCTGTAACAGAAGAGATTACTGACATAGATATCATAAAAGAACAGATTAAAATAGCAAAAGGATATCCTTTATCTTTTAAACAGAATCAAATAAAATTCCGCGGTCATGCAATAGAATGTAGAATTAATGCAGAGGACCCTGAAAAATTTACTCCTTCACCTGGGATAGTTGATTTTTTATGTTTGCCAGGAGGTCCTGGTGTAAGAGTTGACACATATCTATATTCTGGAAGCAAGGTTTCTCCATATTATGATTCACTTGTTTTAAAAATTATCACTCGTGGAGCAAACAGACAGGAAGCTATTGACCGAATGAGAAGAGCCCTGGAGGAAACAGTTATAAAAGGCATATCAACGAATATCAATTTCTTTCTTAAACTGCTTCAAAATTCTGATTTTATTAAAGGTAAATTTTTTACAGATTTTGTTCAAACAATGAATAATGAAGGAAATTAAACTCCTTCCCGCAAAACTCATACAATTTCCTAAAATCGCTCAATATTTTCCAATGGCAAATTTCAAAAAACATGCACTTGCACCCAGACAATGTTATATGTTATCTTTGGTATGTAAAAATGTATATTCCTGTTGTAGCAATTGGTGGTATAAATGTATATAATATAAACATGATAAAGGAGACAGGATGTAGATATGTGGCGGTTTTTTCGGGTATTTTGCGAGGTGATATGAAAAGGAACATAGAAAAGTTTTTAAAATTTTTTATGTAAATGCTATGAAAAAAAATCTTGCAGATGTTTTAGAAAGTTTGTTTGAAGACAAAAAAACTGGTATCCTATCTATAACAGTTTCTTCTGAAAAAAATTTATATAAGTTTTATTTTAAAAATGGAGAAATATATCATCTATCAAGTGGATTTAAAAAAGGAAAAACATGTCTTAATGATTTTCTTGAAAAAGAGCCTCTTTCATGTAGTTTTGTTCCGCAAGTTAGTGTTGATATAATCAGTAATGATATTCCATCAACAGAAGAAATTATTAAAAAATTAAAGAAAATGAATAGATTTGTTTCTTTTGGAGATGATGCTTCTGCAGAATCATCAGATTTTATAAAAATAAAAGAAGGTTTGAAAGTTGCATTAATTAAACAGATTGGGCCTATAGGAGGGAAAATTGTTGAGAAAATTATTCAAGAAAAATGGACTCCTTCATCTCCACCTGTCAAAGAAGATTTTATAAAACTAATTGATTTGCTAAAGGATGAAATAGATGATCCCTTATCAAGAAAAGAATTTTTAACTGATGCAAATAAGTTAATTTAGGAGGTGTATAAATGAAACTTGAACTTGGTATAAGAGCAGGAGTTGCCATTCCGCTTTTGGCAACATTAATTGTAGGAATGAGCATTTTAGTTGTTTTTAATTATATTACTCAGGTAAATATGATTAAAGAAGAAGAAGCACGGAGTATTGAGGTATCAATTAATACAGCTCAGGTTTTACTTGAATCATCTACAATTCATTATCAACAGATGGCTCATTTGGTTGCACAAATGTCAGATGTTCAAGAAGCTGTTAATAAAAAAGATAGAAATCGTTTAATAGATAAATTTTTACCTGCTTTCAATTCTTTAAAAGAAAATTTTGGTGTTGCCCAATTTCACTTTCATGTACCTCCTGCTGTTTCTCTTTTGAGGTTTCATGATCTTACACACTTTGGCGATGACATTTCAAAGGAGCGTAAAACTGTGGTTCAGGTATCCGAAACTCATAAGGGCGTTAGAGGTGTTGAGATTGGTTTAGGTGGAGTTGGATTAAGAGGTGTTGAGCCTATTTTTTACAAAGGCAGTTATGTCGGAAGTGTTGATTTAGGTGGTGGCTTAAAAACAGAGATTGATCAAGTCAAAAAAGCTATAAATGCTGATTTGGGAGTTGCTGTTTACAAGGAATTGCTTTCTGGTTGGCCTGGTTTAAAAGATATAAAATATACTTTTGGACAATGGGTTTCACTTTATTTTACTCAGCCTGACCCTAAAATGTTTATTTCTGAAGCTTCTTTAAAAAGGGCAGCGGAGTCAAAAGAGAGATATTATACTGAAGTGATTCCTGTAGCAGGCAAGGAGTATATTGTTGTTTATACTCCATTTAAAGATTTTTCAGGAAAAATCATAGGTTTTATATATATCGTGAAAGAGAGGCTCTTAAGCCCGGTTAAAGTTTTTACAATGCTTGGTATAAATATTTTTGTTTATATAGTTATTCTTGTTTTAATTTCTGTGCTGATTGGATATGGTATGCATAAATATGTCATAGACCCGCTTGTTCAATTAACAAAATTTGCAGATGATATTTCTATGGGTAAGACAGGTGAAAAGATTGATATTAAAAATGCAAGAGGTGAGATAGCTACTTTGGCAAAAGCAATTGAGAGAATGCGTATAACAATGAAAAAACTTCTTGAATAAGGAGTAAAAAATGTCAAAAGGTAAAATTTTAGTCATAGATGACAGCCCCCTTGTAAGGAAACTCGCAGAGGCTTCTTTGCAGGAGGCTGGATATGAGATTTATACAGCAGAAGATGGCGAGGAGGGATTAAGAATTGCAGAGACGATAAATCCTGATTTAATTCTTGTTGATTTTATAATGCCCAAAATGACAGGGTCTCAAGTTTGCAAGCTATTACAGGAGAATGAAAAACTAAAGAATATTCCTATAATATTGATTACTGGTAAAGGTGAGGAAGTCGGTAAAAAATTTGCAGAGAAATTTGGAGTTATGGATTATTTTGTAAAACCATTTAAGTCAGAAGATTTAGTTGATAAGGTTAATTCAATACTGAGAGGAGTTACTGAAATCAGTGAAACTCCAGCAGAAAAGCTTGAGATGAAAGAAGTTGAGGAATTAAAAGAAATTGAACTGCCCATTGAGGAGAAAGAAGAATTAATTGAAGAAATACCGTTTGAAGAAAAGACCTTTGTTCCAGAGGAGAGCATTTTGCAACCTTCTATAACAGAAGAAATAGATATTAAAGCTCCCTCTGAAGAAGAAAAATTAGAGACTGTTGAGAAAATATCAGAAGAGCCTTCTGTGACAAAGGAAACACCTCTTGTCTCAGAAGAGATATCATCAGAAACCACGGAAGAAATAATTCCTGAGATAACTGAAGAATTAATATTACCAGAAGAAAAACCGATTATTCACGAAGAAGAGATACCTATTAAAAAAGAGGAAATTGAAGAATTAGGATTACCACAACCTGAAGAGTTAGAAAAAATGATTTCTTTTAAAGGTGTTATGGAAGAAGAAAGTCAAGTAATTGAAGAAATTGAGAAACCTGAAATTCCTGAAGAAAAGGAGATACATAAAAGCTATGAAGAGTCTTTCCCTGTTACCAATATAGAAGAAAATATAGAAAGTAAGATAGAGGGATTTTTCCGGGAAGAATTCCCGCTAATTCTTGATAATTCACTGGAACTTTTATTAAAAAAATACGGAATAGTTAAGGATACATCCATACATCTTTCAGGGTCTCTTGAATCTTTCAGAGTATTTGATATTTTCGAACTTATATCCTCTAATAGGCTTAAAGGTAGATTATATCTTTACTCAAATAAATTCTGTTTTGAGTTTTTATTCGTTGACGGAGAAATAGTTTATGGAATATCAAACACTAATAAGGCAAAATTAGGTTTAAAATTAATGCACGAGTTATCAGATGAAGAAATAAAAGAGCTAACTTTTGATGCCGTATCTCTTTTATCAAAAACAAAAGAGGGAAGTTTTATTTTTGAGAAGAAAGATTTTATTGATATGAGTTTATTAAACAGAAAAAGATATACTCCGTCTGAATTGTTTAAAGGGATATGAAAATTATTAAAATAATTGACTATAAAAAATTAATAAATGATATAATAGCTTTATAGATTTTTCAGGTGAAAAAGTTTTACAATAAAAACAAATTTTTACGATAAAGGAGGTAGTTACAAAGGAGACTAAGATGACAAAAATTCTTGTTGCTGAGGACTCCAAAACTGATGCAAAATATATAGAGTCTATACTGGCTGAAAAGGGTTATGATATTGTATTTGCAGAAGATGGTGAAGAAGCAGAGAAGCTTATTGAAAAGGAGCTATTTGACCTTATAATTCTTGATGTTGTAATGCCTAAAAAGAATGGTTTTCAGGTATGTAGAACCATCAAGAAAAATGAAAAGACAAAGGATACTCCTGTGATTCTTGTTACTTCAAAAAAAGAAGAAGCTGATAAATACTGGGGTAAACAGCAGGGTGCTGACGAGTATGTTACAAAACCTTTTGAACCAATAGACCTTTTGGCGGCGATAAAAAGATGTCTGAGGAAATAAAACAAGAATCTGAAAGGTCGTACTGTGTTTTTGGAGTAGGGGAGCGAGAATTTCTTGTTCCAAAAGAAACTGTTATTCAAATTCTGGATATAACAAAAATTTTTCCGATTCCAGGTTCTCCAGACTATGTTGTAGGAGCTTTGCCTGTAAGAGGTAAAATTGTTCCAGCTATTGATTTAGCAAAAGTTTATAATATTGAGAGAATAAACTATTCTAACAATAAATTGTTAGTTATTGATATAGATGGTGAACAGGTAGGATTTTTATCAGACATAACTCCATTCTTTGTAAGTTTTGATGCAGACATAATTGTAGAAGATTACATTGATCCCAAAAAATTATTTGAAGAATTAAAGGTTACTTCTCAAAAAAACACCTCCAATAAAAGGGAATGATTACCCAAAATGAACTCATAAAGTATTTTCTGTCAGAAGCAGAAGACCATATTAATACATTAATTGAAGGTATAGAAGACCTTGAGACAAAAGGTTATACAAAAGAGACTTTAGAATCTTTATTTCGTGCTACACACACTTTAAAGGGTTCTGCTTCAATAGTTAAGCTTGATAAAATTTCTCTTCTGTCTCATAAACTTGAAGACCTTTTTGAGGCAATTCTTAATGGCGAAATTAAATACGATAACAGTTTAAACCGTGTCATTAAAAATGTTATAAATTTAATCAGTTTGTATATTAATGAAGTATCAACAAATGAAGCAGAAAAGACAGAATTGAATCAGGATATTATTAATCTTCTTGACAATATATTAGAGAAAAAAGAAGCAGTAATTGAACAGCCTGAAGTTGTAACAACATTTGAAGCTTTACCTATTGTTAATACAGTAAGAGTTGACATTAGGGCAATAGATAATATTCTTACTTTATTAGGGGAGATTTTAGTACAAAAAAATGCCATAACTGATAAAGAAAAAGAATTAGAAGAGATAATAGAAGGAATATCTCATAGCAGTAAGAGACTTATTAATGAAATCAATGCGTTTTCTGATAGATACTGGCTTGTTACGCAGGATAAGCAGCAAAAAATAACAGATAGCTTTTTTACAGATTTTAGTGATTTAGAATTTGACCGTTATGATGAGTATCATATATTTTTAAGAAAAATTCAAGAAATAACAAATGACATCGCAGAAGCAATAAACTCTTTATTCAGTTATTCTGAACATCTTTCCAGTAATTTAAAGTCTTTTTCAAGAGAGATAGGTTATCTTAAAGATAATCTGATTGAGATGAGAATGATTCCAATCAGTAGACTTTTGCACAGACTTTCTGAGTCTATAAAAGATATTGCAAAAGATACAGGAAAGAATGTGCAGATAGAAATAAAAGGAAGTGAAATAAAGGTTGACAGACCTATCTATGATGCAATTTATGAACCTTTGTTTCATATCCTTCGCAATGCCTTAAATCATGGCATAGAGTCACCTGAAGAGAGAATTCGGAAAGGCAAGTCAGAGACAGGCTCTATAACAATAGAAGTAAAGAAAGAGGGTAAAAACATTGTTATTAACATTAAAGATGACGGAAGAGGTATTAATCTTCCTAAGGTAAAAGAGAGAGCTATACAGAAAGGCTTGCTTACTGCTGACAAGGCACCATTTGTTTCTAATGAAGAATTATTTTCTTTCATATTTATGCCTGGATTTTCAACTGTGGATAATGTAGACCTATTAAAAGGAAGAGGCGTGGGACTTGATATTGTAAAAACTGAGATTTCAAAACTTAAAGGAACTGTGGAAGTCTTTTCTGAGATAGATAAAGGTACTATTTTTACAATAAAGATTCCTCAATCTTTGAGTATAAGCAATCTCATTATTTTCAAAGCCTATGAACTTGAATTCGCAATTCCACTTAGTTATATTGAAGAAGTTCTTACAATTGAAGATTTTCCTGAGATAAAAAGAGAAAGGAAAATAACTCATAAAGATAGAAACATACCTGTCAAATTTTTCCATGAACTTTTCTTTTCTTCAAATGGTAAAAGTTTAGAAAAAGGTTATATCATAGTATTCAATTTTTCTGGAATGAGGAAAGGATTAGTCGTAGAAGAGATTTTAGGCTATGAAGAGGCAACAATACATCCTCTTGGTAAATTTCTTGCAGGTTTAACACAGTATTTAGGTTATTTTATATCTGGTAAAGGAACACTGAGATATGTAGTAGACCCATTAAGAATTTTTGAGGAAGAGTTTTTATTTATCTCTCCAGAAGTAATTCAGGTATCTACTGTATCTGCAGGAAAGGTTTTAATTGTAGACGATTCAATAAGCGTTAGAAAATCGCTTCAGTCATTATTAGAATCCAAAAATCTTAAAGTTTACGCTGCTAAGGATGGACTTGAGGCATTAAATCTTCTTGAAGAAAAGAATGTTGATTTAATAATAACAGACCTTGAAATGCCTGTTATGCATGGATATGAATTTATAACAAGAGTAAGAAAGGACCCAAGATTTAATGATATTCCTATTGTTGTTCTTACATCAAGAGGGACTAAAAGGCATGAACA
>Ga0207433_10009890_pt1 | contig 15037 bp, 14 predicted proteins | sample YelNatPaOPGAMG01_FD_187559 | JGI IMG/M metagenome (GOLD analysis project Ga0207433, IMG submission 187559) | Hot spring thermophilic microbial communities from Obsidian Pool, Yellowstone National Park, USA - OP-RAMG-01 (SPAdes) (version 3) | ecosystem: Environmental > Aquatic > Thermal springs... | reverse complement strand
TTACAGCTAAAGGAGAAAAAGAAAATCCAATATTAGATGAATTACAAACAATATTAAATTGGTGGATTGATGGGAGCGTGATATTAATTGATGATAATAGATTGTTTAAGAAAGAAAATAATTGGCCTGAGATAGAAGATATTAAATCATTGGTTGTAAAATTAAAACCAAATTTAAAATTAGAAGTATTTGAAAATTTAGATATTATAAAAATACATTAAAATTATCAATTTGATTATACGACAATTACCGCTCTATGAAAAAAATAATTGTTTTACAGCACAATGAAGGACAGTTGGCAAATCAGCTTTGGCTTTTTTCTCATTTATTGGCTTATTCTTTGGAAAAAAATTATGATATTGATATATGGTGTTTTTATCAATATTCTAAATTTTTTGATTCTCCATTTCCTAAAAATAAATTTATAAAATTTATTTTTTACAAAACATTTCCAACTTTTGTTTTTAAAAACAAAAATCTTTTTAGATTATTTAGAAAAATTTATAGAATTATTTATAAGATTTTAGTTGTTTTTCCGATAAAACTTTTTTATAAGAAAAATATCATTAATTCTTCTCAAAAACAATACATTTTAGATGATAATTCTAAAAAAGATGAAATAATTAAAAAATTTGAAAATGATCCAAATTTTAATTTAATTTTTACATTAGATTGGAATTTTTTTGCATATTCTTATTTGGAAAAACATCGAGAAAAAATTAAAGAAATTTTTAAACCAAGAAAAGAATTAGAATTTCAAATTACAAATTATATTCAAGAAATAAGAAGAAATTTTGATTATATAATTGGATTACATTTAAGATTTAGAGAACCTGGAGATGGAGAAGTTAATGACTCAGAATATTTTTGGTATGTTGAAAATAAGGATTTAGAATATATCACAGATTTAATTAAAAAAATAATTAAAGAAAAAAACCTAAATATTAACAAAACCGCAATTTTAATTGCTTCAAATGCTAAAAAATTAGAAATTGAAAAATTTAAAGGACTTAATGTCTTTTTTGAGAAAAGAAATATGGTTGTAGATTTGTTTTTACTTTCCGAATGCGATATAATCTTAGGATGCAAAAGCACCTTTTCTTCTTTTGCAAGTTATGTAAGAAATAAACAATTTATTTTTTTACGTAAAAATTATGAATAGAGAATATATTTTAAATTTATTGCAAAAAGCAAGAAAAGATTGTATAGAATTTGAACAAAGATATCAAGGTGGTGGGTTATATAAGAAAATTAAAAGACTTTTGAAATATAAAGGTAAATATCTAGAGTATATACTTGCAAAATTAGGTATTAATAGAAAACTTAGCTTTTTATCATATTTTGGCATTTTAAATATGGGTCTAAGAGAAATAAAAACAGCAGAGTTTTTTGTTAAAAATATAAAATCAGGGGATGTATTTTATGATATTGGCGCAAATCAAGGATTCTTTTCTTTATTAATTAAAGAAGCTTTTGGTGATAAAGTAGAAGTTCATTCATTCGAACCAGTTGAACAATATTTTCAAATTATACAAGAAAGATTTAAAAATAATTTGAACAAAAATAATATATATTTAAATCAATTGGCTTTATCAGATCATATTGGGGATCTTGAATTAAAAGTTCCTGCGAAAATGGGATTTAACACAACGGCAAGCATATTAGATGATTTTGCCGAAAGATATTTTAAGAAATATAAAGAAATAAAGGTTAAATGCACCACTTTGGATGATTATTGCACAACACACAAATATCCAACTTTCATAAAAATTGATGTCGATGGATCAAAGAGTTTTGTTATTAATGGTGCCACTACCACTTTATCTAAATATGGTCCAGTAATTTGTATGGAAATTATGGATGGAGATATGGGTATGAAATATAGTTTGAAAGCAGTAAATAAATTAATTAATTTTGGCTATAAAATATTTCATATAGATGACGACCAGAGTAATGATTTGATTGAATTTTCTTTGGGAGATCTTATAGATTATATTAAAATCCCAAAAGGAGACAATTTTGTGTTTGCCAAAGAAAAATTATAAGAAATAAAGAGTTAGTTTATCTTTATTATAAAATTTATGAAAATTAGTATAATAGTTCCAACAATAAGAGAAAACTCAATATTAAGGTTTTTAGATGAATGGAATAAAATTTTTCAAAAAGAAAATATAAATTTAATAATAATTGAAGACAATCCCCAAAAGACTTTTGATATTAAAAAAGATTCTTATAAATTTATTATTAATCATTATTCTTGGGACGATATAGAAAAAGATCTAGGTAAAGATAGTTGGATAATTCCAAGAAGAACCTCTGCTATTAAAAGTTATGGTTTTTGGAAAGCTTATCAAGAAAAATCAGATTTAATTATTGCCTTAGATGATGATTGCTATCCCATAGAAAATTATATTAAAAATTTTCAAAAAGGTAATTTAATACAAATTTATAAAAACAATCTTTTTAAAAATAAATTTAAAGAAACAGCATGGATCTCTACAATAAATCAAATTCGACCAAGAGGATTGCCGTACAAGAGATTAGAAAGATTAATAGATCCAAAACAAATAATTTTAAATCATGGTTTATGGGCAAACATTCCAGATTTAGATGCTAAGACACAACTATCAATTAAAACAATTCCTAAAATAGAAAAATATTTTTTAAATAAAATAATACCTCAAGGAAAATATTTCCCAATGTGTGGAATGAATATAGGATGGAAAAGAGAATTAACCCCGGCAATGTATTTTATGTTAATGGGTAAAGATAAAAACGAAAAAAATTGGGGGTTTGATAGATTTGATGATATATGGGCAGGTATATTTGTTAAAAAAATTTGCGATCATTTAGGATATAGAATAATATCAGGATATCCAGTTGTTTGGCACGACAGAGCTAGCGACCCATATAAAAATTTAGAAAAAGAAAAAACAGGAATAAAAGTGAATGAATATTTATGGCAAGAGGTTGATAAAATTAAATTAACAAAACCAAATTTTAAGGAATGTTATAAAGAATTAGCAGAAAAATTAAATTTAAAAACTGATTATTTTAAAAAACTTAAAAAAGCAATTATTATTTGGTCAGAATTATTTTAAACTTTGAAAATATGAAAGATAAAGTTTTTACAATTTTGCTTTGTTACAATACTCCTCATGAAAGATTAAAAGAAATTATAGAGAGCATAATAAATCAGACTTATGAAGTTTACAAGATTTTAATTTGGGATAATGCTTCTTCCAATAAAATTGACGAGTTTTTATCAGAGAATAACTTTTTAAACAATGAGAAAATTATTTATATTAAATCACAAGAAAATTTAGGGGCAGGAGGTGGATTTTCTGCTGCGATTGAATACATAGAAAATAAATTTAAAGATTTTGATTGGATATGGTTTATTGAAGATGATGTAAAGCCAGAAATCAATTGCTTAGAAATTATGTTAAAATTTAAAAATTTATCTAGGTTTATTTGTCCTGTAAGAAAATTTAAAGATGGTACCATAGCTGATCGTCAATCTTTTTATGATTATAGAATTCAAAGTTGGGTTAGTATTAAAAACAAAAGAAACGATTATTGTTATATTAATGTCAAAACTTTTGAAGGCATTTTAGTACATAAAGAATTATTTAAAATTATTGGTTTGCCACCAAAAGAAAATTTTATTATGCACGACGATGAAATTTTTATACTAAATGCCTCTTTGTATGAAAACATTCTTCTTGCAAAAAATGCTTATATTACTATTTTAAAAGATAAAGAAAGCTATTATTTAAGTCCAAGATCAGCATATTATATTCTAAGAAATTTATTTTTAATTAAAAATTTTTTAGAAAAGAATAATATGTTTTCAATGAGAGTAAAAATTATTTTTTATATACTTTTTATTTGGAGATCATTTTTTTATTGTTTTAAATTTACCTTTATCCATCCAAACGTTAAGGGTATTTATGCTGTAATTATAAGCATTATTCATGGATTAAAAGGTCAGTTTGGAAGACGTTTTTAAAATTTTTAAAAAATGATTACCATTTTTTCTATACCAAAACCATTTGATAATAATTTTGGCAGAGTTCAAGAAAATGCTATTAGAAGCTGGCTTTTTTTAGATCCAAAACCAGAAATTATTCTTTTTGGTGATGAAGATGGCACTAAAGAGATTTGCGAAAAATATAAAATCAAACATCTTCCTGATATTTTAAGGAATGAATATGACACTCCACTTTTAAATGATGTTTTTTCAAAAGCTAAAACAAATGCCTCTTTTAATACCCTTTGCTTTATAAATACGGATATAATTTTAAATCCAAAATTACCCAAGATTTTAGATTTTATTTTAAGTAAATACGAAAAGTTTCTTCTTATTGGTCAAAGATATGATTTTGATTTAAATTCTGATATAGATTTTTCTGATAAAAATTATTTTGATAAATTATTTGAAAAGGTTATGAAAAATGGGAAGCTGCATCCGCCAACAGGCATAGATTATTTTATCTATCCAAAAGATCTTTTTGATATAATGCCCCCATTTGCTATCGGAAGAACAGCCTATGATGAATGGTTTATATATTATGCTAAAAAAAATAAAGCGAAAGTATTTGATCTTACATATATAATGCCGGTTATTCACCAAAATCATCCCTATAAAACAAAAAGTGGAGAATTTTTTGATCCTTGGAAAACTAAAGAAGCAAAAATAAATTTAAAACTAGCCGGAGGGTATGGATATTGTTACACAATTGAGGATGCTGATTATATTATTACAGAAAACTATGAAATTAAACCAAAGAAGAAAAGTTTAAATCATTACCTCATCATCTTTAAGAGAATTATTCAGCGGATAAGAGATAGATATCGTTTTAAATAATTAATAAGAAATCAATTTTAATTATATGGAAGAAAAATTAAATAATAACATTTACAACTTTTGCACTTTATTTGATAATTTTATATAATTATGAATATTAAAAATTTGTATGAAAAACAATATCGGGAAGGTAAGTTAAAGTCGGGTTATGCTTCTTTTAAAATCTTAAGAAAGTTATTTAAAAAGTTCGATAAGTCAAGAGAAGGTATAGCAGAGAGATTTTTAGAAAAAGGAGAAAGAATACTTGATATTGGATGTGGTGATGAAACTTTTTTACTTAAAGCCAGCCGATTTTACAATGAGTTATATGGCATAGATATTGTTGATTCAAGGATTAAAAAAGCAGAAGAATTTTTAAATAGATCAATTTCTTTAAATAAGATTCATTTATGTGTTGAGGATGTAAATAAGGGCCTAAATCTTTTTAATGATGATTTTTTTGATTGTGTATTTATTATTGCTGTATTAGAGCATTTATTTGACCCCTTTTTAATAATCAGAGAAATAGAAAGAATTTTAAAACCAGGCGGGATATTAATTTTAGAAGTTCCCAATATTGGCTATATTAAGCATAGGATTAAATTATTATTTGGAAAGCTACCCATTACATCGTCGCCTTATAATTGGCAAGAAATAGGATGGGATGGTGGGCATTTACATTATTTTACTTTAAAATCATTAAAATGGCTCCTTAGTTTATACTCTTTGAAAATAGAAAAAGTAAGTGGTTCAGGATTGTTTGCCGATTTTAGAAATTTTTATCCATTTCTTTTATGTGGCGATATTATTTTAAAAACACGAAAATGAAAATTTTGTTAGTTCATAATATAATCTCTCCTTATAAAGTTTTTTTATGTAATGAAATAGCTAAATTAATAGATAACTTTTCAGTAATTTTTATAGCCGAAACTGAAAAAATAAGAGAATGGAGAACAAATTTTAGTGAAATAAATTTTCATTTTAGTTTACTATTTCCTCAAAAGAGAATAGAGGATATAAGTTTGATAGAACTAACCAGAAAACTTCTGAAAAATTTAAGAAGCGAAAACCCAGATATTTTAATTATTGATGGCTATTCTCATATAGGATTTTGGATAGCAATGTTATGGGGAAAATTTAATAATAAAAAGCTGGTTTTATGGTCATCTACTACAGAGCAAGATAAAAAAAGATTTTTTCTAAAAGAACTTTTTAAAAAATTTTTTATTAAACAATTTCATTATGCTAATGTATATGGAACGAAAAGTAAAAATTATTTAGAAAAATTAGGTTTTGAGTCAGATAAAATTTTTATAATGGGTAATGTAACTGATAATAATTTTTATTCAGAAAATTGTTATAACTTTCGAAGGGAAAAAGATAATATAATTAAAGAATTCAATTTACTTCCTAATAATTTTATATTTGTTGGTAGATTTGCTCCAGAAAAAAATATATTTACTCTACTTCAAGCATATAAAGAAGCAGAAATTGAGAGATATAATTGGGGATTAATACTTGTAGGAGGTGGTCCAATAAATGAAGGTATAAAGAATTATATAGTTAAAAATAATTTAAAGAAAGTATTCTTACCTGGTTTCTTGGATAAAAAGGAATTATGTAAATTTTATGCCGTAAGCGATGTTTTAGTTTTGCCAAGTCTTAGTGAAACATGGGGCCTTGTTGTTAATGAAGCTATGAGTTGTGGATTGGCTATTATTGTTTCTTTAAATTGCGGATGTTATCCAGATCTTGTCAAAGATGGTGTTAATGGTTTTTCATTTAACCCGCATAATAAAGAAGAACTTAAAAATATAATGTTGTCTATTGTTAAAGGAGGATATAATTTAGAAAATTTAAAGAGAAACTCATTAAAAATAATCAACGATTTTACTTTAGAATCTGCTGCCAAAATAGTTAAGAAAACAATAGATTTATTATCCATTAAGTGAAAATTATGTATCCCGAGATATATTTTGCTAAAATTAAGCAAGAAATAAAAAGGACATTAGGAGTATCTTATTACCCTTATTTCAAAATAAATAAAATATTTAATAACAAACCAAAATTTATAATTTTAGTATATCATTCTATAAATCCAAATCATTCTTGGTCTATTTCTCCAAATAGATTTGAGGAACAAATTAAATTTATTTCTTCGAATTATCCAATTCTGCCATTAAGAGATTTTTTTAATTTTAAAGAAAATTCTATCTCTATAACTTTTGATGACGGTTATGAAGATAATTTTTATTATGCCTTACCGATTCTTAAAAAATATAATTTAAATGCTACTTTTTTTATTTGTTCAGGATTTATTACTAAAGAAATAGACATCGCTAAAGATGGACCTTACAAAGGACTTAAGCCCCTAAATACTGAGATGATTAAAGAAATGAAGAAAGAAGGAATGGATTTTGGTTCCCATACTCATTTTCATCCTATTTTGTCGAAAATCCCGCTTTTTCAAGCTAAAGGAGATATACATAAATCAAAAATTATTTTAGAGAATATTTTAGAGGAAGAAATAAATTTATTTGCTTATCCATTTGGGCAATTAAACACTTTTAACAATAACATTATATCGATTTTAAAGGAAGAAGGTTTTCAATTATCTTGTTCTACAATTTGGGGAAGTAATAACAAACATACTAATCCTTTTATGCTTAGACGGATAAGAATTGATCCTATGGATACCTTAAGAGATTTTAAAGATAAAATCGAAGGTAAGTGGGATTTTATTAAGTGGTTTCATTATTTAAAATGGATAACATAATAGAGAAATATATTAAAATTTTTTGTTGTCCTGATGATCATTGGTCTTTGGAATTATACAAAGATTATTTAGAGTGCCAAAAATGTCAAAGAAGATTTTCTATTTTTAGCAAAAATCTTGTTGAAATTTTACCTGAAGAAATTCCACAATGGAATTTAAGTGACGAAGATAACAAACAGGACGAGGAAGAGTATAAAAAAATTTGTTCGGAAAAATTTATTTGGGTAGAAAATCCAAAAGGATGGGGATTTTTCCCAGAACTGCGTCCTGGTTCGAGGGCATTTGTTAAAAAAGAAATAGATAAAATTAAAAATATAATATTATCTCATCGTCAAAATGGGTTAATAATTGATGTTTCTGGTGGCTCCGGCAATTATAGCCTTCCTCTTTCATCTTTAACTCCTTTAATGGTATGTTGCGAAGCAGATATACAATCTTTATTAACTGCTTATTATTCAGCAAATAGATTAAAAATTAAAAATATAATTTTTGTTAGAGCTAATTATTTGAGGTTACCTTTTCAAGATAACATTTTTGATACCGTGATTTGCATAGATACTTTAGAAAGAGGGAAAAATCATGAAATTAAGTTAATTGAAGAAATTTATAGAATCTTAAAAGAAGATGGCGTAGGTATTCTTGATTTTCATAATTTACGACCCTTGGCAAAGATTTTCAATCCTAAAATTACTTTTTATTCAAAAAAAGAAATAGAGGTTCTTTTAAGGAAATTAAATATAAAAAAATTCGAAATTTATCCCTTTGGATATTTTCCGACGAGTTTAGCCTTGAGTGAAAGGATATATTTGTTTTTGGATAAATTTTTGTTCTTTTTTCCACCTATTCGATATATTGTAGTAATAAGAAAATAAAACAAATGAAAAAAATATTAATAATCAACACAACTTTTTCTTTTGGTGGGGCAGCAAAGATAGCGAGATTGTTTTTTGAATTTTTAAATAGAGAGAGTAGTTTTGAGACATTTTTTGCTTATGGTAGGGGGCCGGTAATAAATGATAGCAATGTTATTAAATTTGGTAATGATTTAGAAGTTTTGCTCCACGGTTTTTTGACTAGATTTTTGGGGTTAGAAGGAATGGGTAGTTTTTTCTCTACTCAAAAATTAATAAAATTTATAAAATCTCAAAACTTTGATATTATTCATCTTCATAATCTTCATGGTTATTATTTAAATTTTTTTAGCTTAATAAAATTTTTAATAAATGAAAAATATAAAGTAGTTTGGACGCTTCATGATGAATGGCCGATTACTTGGATGCCTGCTCATAGTATGGGATGCTATCATTGTAAAACTTTAATAGGTAAATGCCATAATAAATATCCATATCCTAAGACATATTGTAAGGTTTTTGCTAGATATATGTTGGAAAAGAAAAAAGAAATTTTTAGTAATTTTTCTCCTACAATTGTTTGTCCTTCAAAATGGCTTTATGAACAGATAAAAAATAGTTTTCTCCGAGAAAAAAGAATAGAATTAATATACAATGGTGTTGATATTAATATTTATAAACCATTAAAGAATAAAGATTTTTTGAGAACTAAGTATGGTATTCCAAAAGATAAATTTGTTATTTTAGTTATGGGGTCAAGGAAAAAAGATCCTTCGAAAGGAATTGATTTTATTAAGAAGGTTATTTTGAAAACTCAAAAAAATAAAAATCTAATTTTTATCGGAGTAGGTAATTTTAATTTTTATAGTACTAATTTTATAAAACTTGGATACATTCAGGACGAAAAGAAGTTAGTAGAAATTTATAATATAAGTGATGTATTTTTATTTTTAAGTTTAGCAGAAACTTCTCCACTTTCTGTCCTAGAGGCAATGGCATGTGGTTTGCCAGTAATTGCATTTAATGTGGGCCCAATTAATGAATTTATTGATAGTAGAAATGGTTGGATATTCAATGTTGGAGAAGAGGATAAAATAGAAAGTTTATTAAATATTCTTTCTACGCGGAAAGATTTAATTAATTTTCAAAAAAGTTCAAGAGAGAAAGCTTTAAATTTTTCTTTAGATAAAATGTTGAAAAAATATTTAGAAATTTATAATAACATATAAAACAATGAAAGTTTCAATTATTACGCCATCATTTAATAGCGCAAAAACGATTGAGGAGACAATAAAAAGCGTCTTGGGGCAAACTTATAAAGATATTGAATATATTATTATTGATGGCGGTTCAAAAGATAAAACTTTAGAAATTGTAAATAAATATAAAGATAAAATTTCAAAAATTATTTCTGAGCCTGATAAAGGAATTTATGATGCAATGAATAAAGGAGTAAAATTAGCAAGCGGCGAAGTTATTGGTATTTTAAATTCAGATGATTTATATGCTGATGAAAAAGTTATTGAAGAAGTTGTTAAGACTTTTGAAAACTATAAAGTTCAGTGTGTTTGGGGCGACTTAGTTTATTTTTTAGATGATCCAAATAAAATTATAAGAATTTGGAGATCTTCTGATTATAAAGAAGATTTGTTTGAAAAAGGTTGGGTTCCGCCGCATCCAACTTTTTTTGTAAAAAAAGAAATTTATGAAAAATATGGATATTTTAGATTGGATTTTCCTGTTGCTGCTGATTATGAGCTTATGTTTAGGTTTTTGGAAAAATATAAAATTAGCGGCAAATATATTTCAAAAGTTTTAGTTAAAATGCGGGCTGGCGGAAATGCCAACAAAATTAAAAATATTATTAAAGGAAATTTAGAGTGCATTCGCGCCTGGAAAATAAATGGATTAAAAATGCCATTTTATACACCAATTTTTAGGTTGGGGAGGAGGTTTCCGCAGGTTTTGAAGATGTTGAAAAAATAAAAAATTCAAAATTCAAATTTTTATTCCTGTTATTAGCTGGAAGTGGGAGGTTGGAAGTTAGAAGTTAGAAGTTGGAAGTCGGAGGTTAGAGGTTGGAAGTTGGAAAATTCCAATTGGTTGTTGCTGGTTTAGGAGTTGTTAGGTGATGACTTTTTTAAGATAATTACTTACAATATTAAAATGATGCGGAAGGTTAAATCTTTGTTTTTTGAAAACCAAACGGTCAAGCAAACTTTTTTTAAAAACACTTTTTGGCTAACTTTTGGGACGGGTGTAAGTAGAACCATTAGAGCGGGACTTGTTATTGCGGCTGCAAGAGTACTTCAAACTGCTGGCTATGGAGTTTTTGCTTACGCGTTAAGCTTTGCCGCATTTTTTACTGTTTTTTCCGATATTGGTTTATCTGGACTTTTAACAAGAGAATTAGCAAAAGGTAAGCAAGAAAAAGAACGTTATTTAGCAACCACTTTTTATATTAAAATTTTTTTGGTTTTAGCAAGTGTGCTTTTTACGGCTTTTATAGGGCCATTTTTTACCAATATTGAAGAGGCAAAAAAATTAATTCCTATTGTTGCTTTTTTAACAGCCTTTGATAGTATGCGCGGATTTTTCTTTTCGGTTGTAAGGGCTTATAACAAAATGGAGGTAGAAAGCGCTTTTACAATTTTTACAGAAATTGCAATTACAAGTTTAAGCGCTTTGGTGTTAATCTTCCGTCCCTCGTCTTTATTTTTAACCATTGCTTATACTTTAGGAAGCGGATTGGGATTTTTAGGGATAGCTTTGTATACCAGAAAAATTTGGATTCCGGCGGTTAAAAATTTTTTTGATAAAAGTTTAATAAAACCAATTTTTAGAAGCGCTTTGCCTTTTGCTGTGATGGGCCTTTTGGGTACTTTTATGATTAATATTGATTCGGTGATTTTGGGAATATTTCGCAGCGCAGAAGAGTTAGGACTTTATGCGGCCGCCCAAAAACCCATTCAACTTCTATATCTTTTACCTTCTTTGGTAAGTGCAAGTTTTTTTCCGCTTTTAAGTTTAATGGTGCATAAAGGAGAAAAAACAAAAGTTGAAAATCTTGTTAAAAAATTAACAATTGGAATTTTTGCTTTATCTTTGCCAATGACAATTGGAGGCATAATTTTAGGCAAAGAATTAATTTTATTGTTTTTTGGCGCGCGTTATATTGGGGCAACTTTAACCTTTCAGCTTTTGCTTTTGACTTTAATTCCTGTTTTTTTGGGTTTGATTATTGGCAATGTTGTTTTTGCTTATGATATGCAAAAAATTTTTATTAAAACTACTGCCATTGGCGCGATTTTAAACACTGCATTAGATTTTGTTTTTATTCCACCTTATGGGATTTGGGGTTCGGCAATTGCTACTATTATTGCTGATGTTGCGGCAAATAGTTATACGTGGATTTGGGTGAATAAAATTGTTCGAATTAATATTTTTAAAAATTCTTTAAAAATTATTTTTAGCGCAGTTTTAATGGGACTTATTGTTTGGGAATTAAAATCGTTAGGAGTAAATGTTTTATTAATTTTATTAAGCGGGGTATTAACTTATTTTATCTCACTTATTGCCCTAAAAGAACCGCTTTTAAAATCTATCCCAGTTGTTAAAAAGCTGGTATAAATTAACATTGAGGAGAAGCTGAGAAAATTGCTATAAATTAGTTTTTGTAATTAAGAATTAATATAACTAAAATTTTGTTATTAGTTATAAGTTATTTGTTAAAGTTTGTTGTTATTACTTTACACTTTATTATTTTTTAACTATACTTTTCAAAAATGATTAAAATTAAGCAAATTGTCCTGTTTTTGGGAGACGTTGTTTTGCTTTACGGGGTTTTGTTTTTGACTCTTGTTTTACGTTACGGGGCAATTAAAAGCGAGGATTTAAATGTGCATTTGTCACCATTTTCTATTATTTTTGTAGTATGGCTTTTAATTTTTTATGTTGCTAATTGGTATGATTTAAAAATTATTAAAAATAAATTATTAATTTTGGAAAATGTTTTAGTTACTTTGTTGGTTTGTTTTGTAATTGCAATTTTGTTTTTTTACTTAATTCCTTACTTTCACATTACTCCTAAAACTAATTTAATAATTTTTACTTTGATGTTTGCGCTTTTTGCGTTTTTGTGGCGATCGATTTTTGGATTTTTTGTAAAAGTGCCAAAAGAAAAAGTGCTTTTAATTGGAGAAAATCATAATAGTCAAGAGTTGATTGATTATTTAAATAATAATTCTGCAATTGGATATGCAGTTAAAGCCCAAATTAAAAGCGCAGATGAAAATGAAATTAATAAAATTCAAGAAATTATTAAAAGTGAAAATATCAATGTAGTTGTGGTCTTGGAAAATGAAAAAAATAAAAACTATATTACTAATTTGCTTTATCAAAATTTAAATTTAGGAATTGAAGTTTATTCATTTGATAAATTTTATGAAATGATTTTAGGAAAAATTCCTTTAGGAGAAATTCAAGAAAAATGGTTTTTGGAAAATATTACCCGCAAGAGAAGAATTTATAATATTTTAAAAAGAGGGATTGATATTTTAGTAGCGGTTTTTGGTGTTTTGATTTTTTTTGTTTTAAGTTTTTTGTTTTATCCGTTGGTAAAATTTACTTCTTCCGGCCCCTTTATTTTTAAACAAGAACGAATTGGGAAAAATGGAAAAATTTTTATTCTTTATAAAATTCGCACAATGGTAGAACATCAAAATCACAGTTGGGTTTCAGCTGATAGTAAATTAGTAACGCCGGTTGGAAAATTTTTGCGCGCCACTCATTTAGATGAACTGCCTCAATTTTTAAATGTATTAAAAGGAGATCTTTCGCTCGTTGGTCCGCGTCCGGATTTTGTTGAATTTTTTAATAGACTTAGAAAAGAAATTCCTTATTATGAAGTGAGAACACTAATTAAACCAGGGATAACTGGTTGGGCCCAAGTTAATTATCCAATTACAACTTCTTTAGAAGAAACCAAAACCAGATTGGCTTATGATCTTTTTTATCTTAAAAATTATTCTTTTACACTTGATATTTTAATTATTTTAAAAACTTTAAGGATTGTTTTTACAGCAGCCGGTCGTTAAAATTTGTTTTATAAAAATTTTATGAAAATTTTAGTTACAGGAGCAGGTGGTTATATTGGTGGAATGTTAGTTGAAAAGCTTTTAAAAATTTATCCGGATGTTTTTATTATTGGGATTGATTTACTACCGGAGCCGGAAAAGTGGAAGGATGAAAAAAGAGTTTTTTGGATAAAAGGGGATTTAGCTGAAAGTTTTTGGCAGGAGAAAGTTTTAAGTTTGGGGAAATTAGATGTTTTGGTGCATTGCGCTTTTCGGATTCGCACTCCTTTTGGAAAGGTAAAGGCTTACGAAAAAAATAATTTATTAGCATCAAAAAATGTTTTTGAATTTGCTTTTCAAAATAATATTCCTCATTTAATTTATTTAAGCACAGTTTCTTCTTATGGAGCGCGGAAAGAAAATATTGGAAGGTTAATTAAAGAAGAAGAACCGTTTTTGGAAATTAAAAATCCCTACGGCTATCAAAAAAAATTAGTGGAAGAAGAATTAAAAAATCTTTTTGAAAAATATCAACCTTCCACAAAAGTAACAGTTTTGCGTTTAAATAGCGTTACCGGACCTAAAGGGCAAAGCTTATCTTCTAAATTTGGGCTAATTACTTTTTTAAAGAAACTTTTGCCGTTTGTTTTAGAATTAAATACTCATTGGGCAAGGCAATTTGTGCATGAAGATGATGTTTTAGAAATTATTCTTTTATCATTTAATAGAAACGGAGAAAAATTTGCGGTTTATAATGTTGCCCCTCCTCAATTTTTGGAAGTTGGAGAAATTGCAAGAATTTTAAATAAAAAAACTATTCATTTACCAATTTGGTTTGTAAAATTTGGTTTGTTTTTGCTTTGGCCGATAAGTTTTGGGAAATTAATTCCACCGCAAGCGGTAGATGGTCTTGTTTATCCAATTAATGTTGATGGTTCAAAAATTGAAAAAGAGTTGGGGTTTCATTACCGGTACTCCGCTAAAGAAGCATTTTTAGGTCAAGTTGGAAATTGTTTTGAAAGTTGATGTCATATCTTCTTTTTTTGGTATTTTTTTGCGGAGTTTTAGTTATTGTTTTAGCTGGACTTTATTTTACTTCTTTTTATTCTTCTTTACTTGGCGCTCCTTTTGTACCAATTGAAAAAAAATATTTGCGGGAAATTTTAAGTTTGGGTGAAATAAAAGAAAATGATATTTTTTGCGATTTTGGATGTGGGGATGGAAGAGTTTTAATTGAAGCTGTAAAAAATTTTAATGTAAAAAGGGCTTTTGGTTTTGAAATTTCTCCTTTTCCTTATCTTTTGTCCAAATGGAATGTCAAAAGAAATAAATATCAGGATAAAATTAGTGTTCAAAGACAAAATTTTTTTGATATTTCACCTGAATTTTTATCAAAAATAGATGTGCTTTATATTTATTTGTTTCCAGAGGTGGTAGATAAATTAGAAAAAAAAGTTTTTCCTTATTTAAAAAAAGGAACAAAAAT
>Ga0207433_10009888_pt1 | contig 15041 bp, 15 predicted proteins | sample YelNatPaOPGAMG01_FD_187559 | JGI IMG/M metagenome (GOLD analysis project Ga0207433, IMG submission 187559) | Hot spring thermophilic microbial communities from Obsidian Pool, Yellowstone National Park, USA - OP-RAMG-01 (SPAdes) (version 3) | ecosystem: Environmental > Aquatic > Thermal springs... | reverse complement strand
CCTCGCCCCGCGGAGCAGGAAAACTCTTCGGACAAAAGGTCACAGAGGCAGCCCTACAAAACTTCGGCGTAAAAGTTCTAATAAGGGGGCACGAGCCCTGCGAAGGGGGCTACAAAATAAACCATAATGGGAAAGTTTTGACGCTATTCTCAAGAAAGGGACCGCCATACTTCAACGTAAACGGTGCATACTTGTTGTTGCAGCTTTCCCAGAAAATGCGAAGTGCCATGGAATTAGTAGGGCATATCCACAAATTTTAACTCCTGATAGGGGGTTTGTTGAATGTATCCATTAGATTTTGATGAAAAGGCTGAAGAGGTCATCAAGAATTATTTAACGAATTTCGAATGCGAAGTTTTAAAATTTGACGTAAAACCAGAATATTTACAAAATTTACTTTTTGAACTTGAGAACCAGATAAGGTTTCACAGCTTTAAAGCCGCCGTAAAAAGGTGTTCAAAAGTTGCTGAGGAGGTTGATGTGGCTAGAACTTTGAAAACTTTTGGAAGCCCTAAAGAACTTGTAAAGCATGCTTTTCAAGACGTTGATACTTTAAATAAGAAGCAAAGCGGGTTCTTCAAAATCAAAGAATTGTTTGAAAGGCATATTGGCAGTGGAAGCATTGTTTTAGATGCTGGGTGTGGATGGGGAAGGTTTATCCTAAGACTCAAAAGGCATTGTAGCAAAGGTTTTGAAATGGTTGGCGTGGACGTCGATGATCTTTCTTTAAAGTACGGCAAGAGGATAAGTAAAACCCTTAATGTTATAAGGTCTAAGGTTGAACAACTTCCATTTAAAGAATCCACTTTTGATGTTATCCTTTGTAGTGGCGTAATCCACGAAATCAAAACACTTTCGGCTAGAAAAGCGGCTGTTGAAGAGCTTCGTCGTGTTCTAAAACCCGGTGGGGTGCTTTGCTTAATGGATGCTTTCTCAACAAACCCTGTTATAGATGCTTTAACGCGTATGCTACAACATATCACTTCGAAGATTGAATGGTTTTTCCTAAAAACTACTATGGAGAAAATATTGGAAAAGAGTAAATTCGAGACCGTTGAGTCCTTTGAAGTTGAGCGACACACATTCGGAGCCATCAAAGTATTTGTAATGGTGCTAGCTAAAAAATAGTGTATTGCAAGTGTTGGTTAAAATGAGCGTTATAATGGATTATGGTTCTGACAGGCTGGCTAGAGTTTTCTTTGGATGCTCGCCAGATGAAGTGAAGAAAACCGTGTTTTTAACGCTCGGCATTCCTTGGCTTTTTAAAAAGATCAGCAGGCGAAAACTTGTGGTTAAGAGGAGCCGAGGATGGTGGGATCTTGCAGTCATAAAATGTGATGATTCCTATGCCACTGTAATTGCGGCTGGTTGTGGCTCTTCGAGGGTTACCGACATCGTTAGGCTTTTAACAAAATTTTCTTGCGAAAACATTGTTGGAGTTGGGTTAGCTGGAGCCTTGAAAAAGGAGTTCAGATAGGCGACATAATCGTACCAGTCCAAGCCATTCCAGCCTTTGCCGAAAACATGAACGAGGCGATAAAACATTCAGGGGAGCTATATTCCATCTACAGAAATTTGCTGAAAGACTTTTGTATGAAAAATGGGGTTTGCCTTCATGAGGGAACAATTTGCACCATTGACGCAGTAACCTCTGAGGATTCAAAATTTTATGCCTATGCTGAGCGGATGAATCTTTTAGGGGTTGACATGGAAACGTTCCACTTATATCGAGAAGCTAAAAAGGCTGGCTTAAAGATTTCCTCATTTCATGTGGTTTCTGACAATCCGATACAGCATAAAAGTTTCGTAGATGATATCCCTGAACCCGACATTGCCAGAAAGAATAAAATCTATAGAAAAACACCGATGTTAATCAGGAGTATTGCTGCTTCCGTTAGCATTTAATGGGAAACTTTAAAGTTATGCGTGAGCTTTTCTCGTTTGGACAGCTTAAGGGGTTTAGGCTTGAAGTTTGGCATTGTTACGCGAAATCCGAACGCCTATAGTTCAGCCCAGCTTCGTGAGGCTTTATCGAAACGAGGAATACCTTATTCTTGCTTTAGTTTTCCTTGGCTTATTGCTCGTGTTGGGTATAAGCCCTACCTAAACGTCAGAAGCATCGACGTCCTAAAAGATTTGGACGCCTTGATAATTCGTCCTATTGGGCGGGGCTCTTTGGAGGAAATAGTTTTCCGCATGGACCTGCTTTACAGACTTGAAAGGCTCGGCTTCTATGTTATTAATCCGCCAGAAGCCATCGAGCACTGCGTTGACAAGTACGATTTGTTGGCAATTCTGGAGGACGCTGGCTTGCCGGTGCCCAGAACCGCTGTGACAGAAAATGCTGATGAAGCGTTGAAGGCTTTTCATGAGCTTGGCGGCGACGTGGTTGTAAAGCCAATTTTCGGCTCTAGGGGGATTGGGTCAACACGCATAACAGACCCTGAAGTGGCGTACACAGCCTTTAGGGCTATAACCTTTTATCACGGCGTAATCTACATACAAGAGTTCGTTCCTCATGGTTGCTCGGATATCCGAGCCTTCGTGGTAGGCGATCGTGTAGTTGCAGCCATGCGCCGTGTAGCCCAAAGCTGGAAAACCAACTACAGCCAAGGAGCCCGCCCCGAACCAATAAAGCTGGACAGCCAGCTGGAAGAGTTAGCCGTAAAATCCGCCCAACTAATAAAATGCAAGATTGCGGGTGTAGATATCCTTGAAAGCTCACGGGGGCCCTTAGTGGTTGAGGTTAACAGCCAGCCTGGATGGAGAGGCTTGCAGTCAGTCACTCGGGTTAATATTGCCGACGCAATAGTGGATTTTATGCTTTCAGAGTTGAAAAATAGATAGATAGGGGGTATCCAATTTAGCAAAGGTGGAGATAGTTAAAATTGACACCGCAGCTAAGACAGCCCAAAAAGCCGAGGACTATGTGGCTGAGGAGAAGCCCCTCCAAATCTTCATAAACAGAAGGCATTATGCCACAATAATGTGCACACCAGAAGACCTTAAGGAGTTAGCCATCGGGCACCTCCTAACAGAAGGCATAGTGAAGGCTGTTGAAGAAATAGAAAAAATAACAGTCAAAGAGAGCATGTGCCATATAAACCTAAAGCCAAACGTAAACCTTGAATCCCGCCTAAAACTCGTACAGCCTTTTTCCCGCATAATCCCCTCAGCTTGTGGAGGACCCTACCAGCCCCAAGTCTTAAAAACAATTGGAAAAGTCAGCTCAAGAACAACCGTCAAGGCTGAAACCATCCAGAACTGCGTAAACAGTCTAAATCGACTGGCGGAAACTTTCAGAAAAACTGGCGGGGTCCATGCCGCCGCAGTTTACAAGGCTGATGGCTCTCTTGTGGCTTTTGCAGAGGATGTTGGACGCCACAACGCTGTGGACAAAGCCGTTGGAAAAGGCGCCCTAAACAAGACGCCTTTCGATGAATGTTTTCTGGCTCTAAGTGGCAGACTAACCGCCGACATAGTCCTAAAAGCTGCAAAGGTTGGCATACCCGTAATCGCATCAATAGCCGCTGCCTTAGACTCAGGCATAGAAATAGCGAGGAAGGCGAACATCACGCTGATAGGTTTTGTTCGTGGAAGCCGCATGAACGTCTACAACGCGCCAGAAAGAATCCTTTCGTAAGGATCTTCAGCCTTTTCTGGAAACCGCCTTTCCTTCCCATCCTTCACAAGCACTCGTCTCTTATCTTCTGTGAAAATGCCCAAAAAACAAGCCTCAAGACTGTGTTCTTTCAACACTTTTTCAACATCGCCTTTGGCTTGCGGGCTGACGGCAACCAAAACCGTGCCAGTTGAAGACATGGAGAGAAGCTGTCCATCCGAAAGTCCAAAAGCCTCCTTAAGTTCTTTTGCTTCGTGGCATACTGGAATCTTTTCAAACTCTATTCTGAACCCAACTCCAGAGGCTTCAGCCATCTCATTTAATGAAGCCACCAATCCGCCTTCTGTTAGGTCGTGCATGGCGTGCACGCCGCTGATTTCCGCGAGGGCGAGCGCCTCTTCAACGCTGCTTTGAAGGCGTATAAGCCTCGACAGTTGGCGAGTTCGCTTTTCCCCAAAAAGCTTTTCAGCCAAATTCCTATTCATGAGGGCTAAGTTGACGGCTATTTCTAGACCCAACGGTTTTGTGCAAACAATAAAGTCGTTGGGTTTCGCGTTGCCAGGCGTTTTAAGCTTCTCCTTTTCCACTAGGCCATAGGCCGTGCAAACTCCCAAAAGCGTTGACAAACCCTCATATGTGCCAGTGTGCCCAGTCACTATGGCCATGTTCAGTTCTTCTGCGGCTTTGCATGCTTGCCTCATAACCTTTTGGAAGGTTGAGGGCTTAGTGGCTGGCGGCCCGAGGAGGTTTATGGTGCAGAACTGGGGTTTGGCTCCGAAGAGCGCCACGTCTGAGGCTGCATAGTGAATTAGAAGCCAGCCGAACCATTTTTCTGGAACACCTATGCAGGGGTCTGTGGAGACGACAAGCCACTCGTCGTCCATCAAGTGCACTCCCGAATCGTAGCCAACCATAGGCGGGATAATTACGCGGCTGTCCCCTTTAATGCATTTTAACAGTTTTTTAAGGTCTTTAGGATGTAGTTTTCCCATTTATTTCTCCTTTAACAACTCTATGCCTTTGCTGGTTATGCGGAAGGGAATCCACTCCAGCGGATGCTCACATCCTTCCATTTTAACTATGCGAAGTTCGCGGCGGCACTTCTCCTCGTTAAATCTGAAAAGGAAAATGTTGTGCGCCTTGTTAAGGTCTAAGTCTGTCGCCCGCTGGGTGGCGATGTCCTTCTGGGTTGCAGCCGTCATAATGTCAATGTTCACAATGTTGTCGTAGTGGCACCAGTTAATTGTCCAGTCCTCAACAGGCTCCATGTACTTCAAGTCGTATAATGCGAAAAGCTGCTCGCTGAAATCTCCAGCCGCAAACCTTGTCACACCCTTCTCAGAAAGCAACCTGTCAATACGTTTCATTTCCTCAAAGTCTTCTAGGCTGAAGTAAATTACCCGCGGATCCTTTGGGTAAGGCTCAAAATGTGGAAAGGCTTGGATAGGAATGAACTTACCCTTCTCAATGTAGGGTTCAATGTCCCAGCCGAAAGACTTGAAATAGGCTATAAGCCTCTGAAAGGGCTTGTCCATAACATCATAAGCAACAGTCTCACCTTCACACAGTCCCTGCCACAAAAACTGCATGGCAAAAACAGTCTTGCCCGTCCCAGGCGGACCGTAAAGAATATTCCTTGAACCAGACTCGATGCCACCGCCTATCAACTCATCAAAACCCTTAATTCCAGTTTTCAATTTGACCATGCAGTTATCCTCCTCTTATAGGGCGTATTCTAATGTTCCCCTCTTCACAAGAATAGCAATTAATACGGCGCTGATAACGTATTCTACCAGCAAGAAGCTGCCATTGTATATTGCTGGCCACAAGAACTGACCCCATTCCGGAGGAAACTCGTAGACGTAAACCCAGATGAAAGCTCCGACAAGGTAGTGTATTAAGAACTTTATGAATATGCTAAGAGCAACTCCAGCCTCAGCAAATCCCACGGTTTTCTTGTGAAATATTCCGGCTAGTCCCAAAACCCCAAAGGCTATCGGGTATTCGAGGATAACTTGTATTGGTGATGCAATGATGTTCGCTGCACCAAGAAACATTATGTCAATGAAGAGTGCTAGAATTCCAAAAATGAACCCTGCCAAAATTCCAGCACGAACACCCCTTCTCATAGACAGCCACATCACTGGAACCATGCTGCCCAAAGTTACTGAACCGCCATAAGGAAGCGTATAAGGCCTTATCGCGTACAGAACCGCTGAAAGGGCTGCAAAAACAATAATCTCAACAAAGACTTTAGTTTCTAACTTTTTCTCGTTCACGGTCTTTCCCTCCGCCGGCATTACCCGGATCAGGTTCCAGGGGTCGACCGCGCTCAGCGGTCCTCTCAGCCGGGTCACCGCCCAGCTCCCCCAGACCCTTGAGCGGAGTAATTGTTATGTACTTGTATATTTATCTTTCCTAAAGTCGAAGTTTGTTAGGATGTTGCTGTATGAAGCCTTTGCCTAAAGAGTTTGACATATTAGCCATTGAGCGAAAGTGGCAGAAGCTTTGGGAAGATTGGGGCATATACCGTTTTGACTGGACGGATTATACACGACCAGTTTTTAGCATTGACACGCCTCCACCATACCCTTCCGGCGAGTTCCACATGGGGAACGTCCTAAACTGGACCTACTTCGATATTGTCGCCAGATACAAGCGTATGAGGGGCTACAATGTTTATTTTCCGCAGGGATGGGACTGCCATGGCTTGGGCATAGAGGTTCAAGTGGAGAAGGAGCACAACATTCGTAAGCGGGACCTACCGCCAGACAAGTTTCGCAGTTTATGTATGAAGCTTGTTGAAAAATACATCGCCATGATGAAGGAGGGCATTATCCGCCTAGGATGCAGTGTTGACTGGACAACGGAATACAGAACAATGGACCCGGATTACTGGCGTAAAACCCAGCTAAGCTTCATAATACTGTATCACAAGGGCTTCATTTATCAGGGCACGCATCCCGTCAACTGGTGTCCAAGATGTGAAACCGCCATTGCAGACGCTGAAGTGGATTATGAGGAGCGTGAGGGCAAACTCCACTATATACGTTTTCCGCTTGCAGACGGAAGCGGACACCTTTTAATAGCCACAACCCGTCCGGAGTTCATACCAGCATGTGTAGCCATAGCTGTAAATCCCACAGATGCCCGCTACACCCAATACATTGGAAAACAAATAACGGTACCAATAGTTAACCGTGTTGTGGAAATAATTCCAGACGAAGGCGTCGAGCCATCGTTTGGTACGGGCGTTGTTATGATCTGCACATACGGCGACAAGGAAGATGTCCGCACAGTTAAGCGCCACAACCTACCAGTAATCACAATTCTGACGGAAAATGGGCTCATAAACGAGAACGGGGGGAAATATAAGGGCTTAACAGTTGAGGAAGCCAAAGAAGCCATAGTTAAAGACTTGGAGGCTGCTGGACTTCTAGAAAAAGTTGAGCCAATAAGGCAGGAGATAGGCGTCTGCGAAAGATGTAAGACACCCATAGAGATTTTGGAGCGCAAACAATGGTTTATGAAAACCAGAATACTAACAGACCGTGTGGAAAAAGAAGTATATGAGATTGTCTGGTATCCTGACTACATGAAGTATCGCCTAATAGACTGGGCGCGCTCGCTGGACTGGGACTGGGTGATAAGCCGCCAACGCATATTCGCCACACCCATCCCCATATGGTATTGCAAAAAATGCGGAGAAACCATACTAGCCGAAGAAAGCTGGATTCCTATAGACCCAAAACTTGAAAAACCCCGGATAAACGCCTGCCCAAAATGTGGATGCAAAGAGTTTATCCCAGAAACCGACGTTCTGGACACGTGGATGGACTCCTCCATATCGTGTGCGGTGCACGCGGGCTGGCCTGACCGAGAGGACTGGCGGAGGCTTTTCCCAGCTGACTTGCATCCTTCGGGCGTGGACATTATCCGCACATGGGCATACTACCTCATGGTTCGCCATTTAGCCCTCTTCGATGAGAAGCCCTACAAAAGCTGCCTAATTAACGGCATGGTGCTTGGCTCTGACGGCAGAAAAATGAGCAAATCCCTAAAAAATTATGTTGCAACGCCGGAAGTCCTTGACAAGTATGGGGCAGACGCAGCAAGACAGTGGGCTGCTGGAGGAGGAGCTACAGGTTCAGACATCCCGTTCCGTTGGCCAGATGTGGAGTATGGTAGGCGTTTCCTAACAAAGCTTTGGAACGCCGCCCGCTTCGTTGGCAGCCAACTCGCCGACTACAAGCCCGGCAATGGCGATTATGAGCTTCAGTTGTTGGACAAGTGGATTTTAAGCAAGGCTGAAAGGCTGACACAGCGGGTTACAGAAGCTTTGGAAAATTGCCAGTTCAACATAGCCTTAGAAGAGGTCCGCAACTTTACGTGGCATATTTTCTGCGACCAATACGTTGAGGCTGTAAAGGACCGCCTATACAAGCCAGAAGTCTACGGCAAAGCCAAAAGAAGAGCTGCCCAATATACGCTTTACACGGTCTTATACCGCATACTACAGTTGTTGGCGCCCATAACACCCCACATAACAGAGGAAATCTACCAACACATCTACGCCGAACACATAGGCGAGAAAAGCCTACACAAAACCCAATGGCCAAAAGTTGACACAGGCAAGATTGACGAAAAAGCCGAGAAGGATGGCGAACTGCTCATCGCCGTGATAACTGAAATTAGGAGAGACAAGGCTGAGAAACGCAAGCCCCTAAACACGCCAATAAAACTTGTTAGAATCCATGCTGGAAACGAAGCTTCAGCCAAAATTCTAGCTGAAAACAAGGAAGACATCACCGGTACATGCAAAATTCAGAGGCTAGAAATTCTCCCAGAAAAGGGGGATGGTAGACAAGTTCCCCAGTACCCCGAAGTAAGCTTCAAGGCTGAATATGGCTAGAAAAAGTCCAAATTTGTCATAAAAAAGTTGCCACCATAAGTTTCTCTGAAAATTTTATCTGCCAATGGTTTAGCCATGAGAAGCACATAGCTTCTAGGACGAACATAATAACCCATCGACTGATATGTTTTCAGCAGTCTCAAATCTAAAACGATTCTGTCATATACGCAGTTTTTGCCTTGCTGTTCAAGAAGTCTGACAAGCCTTTTCATTTCAGCTATATTGGTCGCCACAAACTCTTCAACGTAAGCAGCTTCTTTCTCCGTTCTGAAAATAACGTAGCCCTCATCCCCCAATAGGATGTTTTTCGACTTTATACCAGCTCTATAAGATTTTGGCTTTGCAAGCCATCGAAGATAGCCCTCATCTCTCACAACAAAACCTGTCTTGTCAACCGAAAATTTTTCATAAATCTTAGATATTTTGTTCCAATTAATTTCCCTTCGCCCAACTTTTTCCGCCTCTCTCTTTTGGACAAGTTTGTAAGCGCTGCAAAAATCAACAGCATCCTCATAGCCGAGCTTCCTATAGAAATTGTAGGCTATAATTGTGCGAGATGTGGTTAAAAATGAGAAACTGTAGCCTTTTTCCATGAAATACTGGTGTGCCTCCTCCATCAAGGTTGTTGCAATTCCCATTCGCGCATGAGTTGGCGACGTGTAAACACCATATACTCCTCCAACGCGTTCTACTTTCCCATTGACATTCTTGGTTTTCAAGTCCAATACGCCTACAAAGCCAACAACCATATTGTCATCAAGAGCGCAAAAACCTACAGAACCATATTTCGTACGTGGGTCAAATCTCCACTCTTTTGAAGCCTTCTTTGGAGCCAGCTCCTCAAAGAAAACCATTAGAGCGTCTGTCTTGCCCTTTTCGGCCAACTCTCTGAATGATGCAACTTTCATGCTATAAATCTCCTACTTTTTGATTTCATTCACAAGCGTATCTATCTCTTCTTCTGTGTTGTAGAAGTGGGGTGAAACTCTTATCCCACGGGCTCTTGCAGAAACCACTATGTTATTGCGTTTTAGATGTTCAACAACCTCCTTTGGCTTATCAACCTTAAAGTTGACGATTCCAGAGCGATACTGCTGTTCTTCGGGTGTCTGGAGCTCCAAACCTAAAGCCTTAACAGCCTCTATCAAATAGTCTGTAAGCCTTAAAACTCTTTTTTCAATGTTTTCTATTCCAAAGCTCAAAAGCATTTTTATGGCTTCAGCCGCGCCAACAAAGCTTAAGAAGCTTGGGGTGCCAACCTCAAATCGGCTTGCTGTTTCTGAAAGCCTTAAACTCCAAATGTCCCAAAAATCCACCGTTTCAAAAATTTCTTGTTTAACGCTTGCCCACCCAACATATGGCGGCTCAAAATTTTCGATCAGGTCTTCTCGAACATAAAGGTAGGCAGCTCCAGTCGGGCTTAAGAGCCACTTGTAACAAGCCGTTGTCAGAAAGTCTATGCCTTCGCGTTTGACGTCTATTGGTATTACGCCAGCCGATTGTATGGCGTCAACGATTAGGTATGCGCCGTGTTCGTGGGCTATTTGGCTTAAAGCCCTTAAATCGTTTCGGAAGCCGTTAACATATTCGACGTGGCTTACTGCAACGGCAACCGTCTTGTCATCCACAGCCTTTTCAAAATCTTCAAGTTGAATCTTCCCACTAACGTTCCTGACATAATGGATTTTAACGCCTAGGCTTTTCTTAAGCCACGGATAAACCACTGATGGGTACTCCAAATCCGTTGTCACAATCTTTGAGTCTGGCAGGTATTCAAGCACATTTGCAGCTATGTTTAAGCCGACAGAAGTGTTCTCAACAAGGGCTATTTCCTCAGGCTTTGCGCCTATAAGCCTTGCAAACAAGGCCTTTCCACAGTCATCCCGCTCAGAAGTGGAAACATTCCCATACATGGAAAGTTCTTCCACACACTTTTTAACAGCGTCGGCGACTGGCTTTGGAAGCGGAGACTGGGCAGCATGGTTAAGGAAAACTTTATTCTCGACCACTGGGAAAAGCTCACGAATTGCATTAACATTTTCCAATTTTAAGCGCCTCGAAACGCTTGTCCGGTAATTTAATTAGCCACTAACCTATAAACTCTCATGGTGCTGCAATGAGCGAAATAATCGTTGTTACAACACCTGACTTGCCTGGATACGAAATAGTTAAAATTTTAGGTCCAGTTCACGGGATAACCGTGAGGACGAGGGGTGTTGGCGGAAAAATTATTGCTAGTATTGAAGGTGTCTTTGGAGGTGAGGTAACCGCCTACACCTCAGAATGTGAGAAGGCGAGGCAAGAATCCTTGCGAAGGCTTATTGAAAACGCTAGAAAGATGGGAGCAAACGCCGTTATAGGCACAGATTTTGAAACAAGCGACATTCTTCAAGGAACCGCCACAGTCTTTGCCGCCTATGGAACAGCTGTAATAGTGAAACCCGCGGAAAAGAAGGAGTAAAAACCCTTACCTGAAGCATTTCCACTTTTTCTTCAGCAAACCCTTCAACTCATCAATCACGCTTTCAACCTTCTTCCTAACAAAGGGAGGCTCAAGAGGCGGATTGTAAGGCTCCTTAACATCTATTTTTTCCAAGCCCACCACACCGGCGACGAGGGCATACCAGCATAATGGCAAAACTTTCGGGTTGTAACCGCTTCCAGGAAGCAAGATAAGCCTTCCATCGCATACTTTTTGGGCTGTCTCCCTAATTAGACGGGAAAGCCTAAAAAAGCCGTGGGCTGTTAGGCTTAGGTCGCCAAGCATATCTGCAAAATGGGAGTCGCTTCCACCATTTGCAATTATTATTTCTGGTTTAAACTCCTCGGCTAGGGGCACAAAAATCTCCATAATAGCGTATAAGTACGTTTCGTCGCCAGTTCCAGGCGGCAGTGGCACATTAACATTGTAGCCTTCCCCCTCGCCTTCGCCTATTTCCCATGTGAACCCTTTTCCGGGATAGATTGTCCTTGGGTCCTGATGCAGGGAGATGAAGAGCACGCTTGGGTCTGCATAGTAAATGTCGCTTGTCCCATTTCCAAAATGGACATCATAATCTAGTATGAGAAAGCGTTTCACACCCCTTTCAGCCCTTAAAAATTCAACCAAAACGGCTATGTCGTTGAAGAGGCAGAATCCACCCCCATAATCTCTTCCAGCATGGTGGTAGCCGCCACCAAGTGATATGGCACGCTTTGCGGTTCCGCTGAAAACGGCTTTTCCACATTCAATTGCGCCGCCGACGATGAGCAGGGCAGCCTCAAGGATTGTAGGCGAAACTGGAGTTTCAATGTCGTAGGGTCTGCTTTCTTCTGCTAACCGGAAAATTAGGTTCACGTAGTCCCAGCTGTGAACTCTTAAAAGGTCTTCCTTTGAAGCTGGTTTCGGCTCCACAATCTTAAACTGTGGAAGAGTGAGCAAACCCTGTTCTTTGAAGAAGTTCATGGCGTTTATGAATCTGTCTCCCCTAAACGGGTGCCCCTCACCTAGGTCGTAATGTTTAAACTTTTCATGGAAGGTCATCAAAACATTTTCGTTCTGCAAGTGTAAGCCTCAAAATAAGATAGGACTGTTTGAGTATAAAATTCTCTTTCCCCTAGCTTGGCGGAAACCTAAAAAGAAAAGGGAGAAGGGTTTTGCTATGCCTCGCTTTTAGGTTCTGCCTGCTCCTGAGTTTGCTGTAAGTTCTCGCTTGTGCCCTCAGCTTCAACTTTTGGGCTGAGTTCTACAACGGCCACTTCAAGGCTGCCTGTTTCACCACCGCTTTCAACGACTTTTTGTTCCACTTGTTGTTGTGGTGGAGGGCTTTCCGCCACTTGTGGACTTGTAAGTTTTTCAATGGTCTCTTTAATGGTGCTTAACTCATGCCTCGTGCTTTCAAGCCCCATGGAAAGAAGGGATATTTCCCTTTGGTAAACTTCCTCCTCTATCTCGCCGCCAACATGCTGAATCTCAAAGTTCGCCAGCAACTTTTCCAAAGTCTTAATTTGTTCTTCAAGCTCCCTCGCCTTAACAGCCATCTTATCCAGCAAAGCCTTCCTCTGCCTTTCAATCTCAGATATGGCCTCGTTCATCTCGCTCTCAAAAAGCTCGTATGTCGGGCGTGATATTTTGCCGCTTTCAAGCAAACTGTTCAAAGCATGCCTCTTTTTCACAATGGTCTCGTATTCGCTGTTTAATCTCTCAAAGGAACGCTTCCACGAAAACACTTCCCAAACACCAGCCTAAAAGAGACAATCTAAGAAAATAACGTTTGTTAATATGTAGAGATATCCCATACTATTAGAATAAGCCTTCTCCAGCCAAAAATAATGAAAAATAAGCTTTAAAATGTCATCCGAAAAGTCATCAAAGTTGCTACAACTTTGAAATTTTAACGTGCCAGTTCACAAATTGCTACATAGCCAGAACCAGAAGCACTTGTTTTGTCTTGGCTATTTCATTTTGATATGTAGGTTTATTGAGATTACATCTATCTGTTGTTTAAACTTATTTTATTCAGTTTCAACTTCGAATTCAGAATTAGAATAAAATTTAAATATTTATATCTAACCAGGAACGGTTTACTCCCTACTCTACTCGCTGGAAAGAAACGGACTAATAGAAGGCACATGGAACGAAAGGAAAAGAGTTTACAAACTAACAGAAAAAGGCGCAAAAACCATAGAAACCATACTCAGCGCCAACGACAAAATAAAAAACTTCATAACAAGCCTCCTAAAAGTCCAATCATCACCATCCTAACTTTTTAAAATGCAAGATTAAACGAAATACTAAATAGCATCTTCCCAAATTCTCTAGAACGAAAACAGACACGGGCCCGTAGCTCAGTAAGGATAGAGCACCGGGCTTTTAAAACCAAAAGTCCTTTGGCTGAAGAAACCCGGGGGTCCCGGGTTCAATTCCCGGCGGGCCCGCTAACCAAACTTTGTTTGTGAAAGTTATGTGTGCTTTAAGCCAGAGTGATGGCGCAGTGTCAGATCGCAATTTCTTTCTAATCGCGGCATCCTTCTCTGCGCAAAACACTTCAAAACATGAAAACCGTAGGCTCTACAGCCTCGGCTTAATTTAATTTACTCCATTAAACGCGCAACAAAGTCTAGAGGGCATGGGCTAGCCCAGAGGTTGCTGAAAATCTAGAGGGGAGTCTAGCAATTTAGGAATTGCGGCAGTCCTAAATTTGGCTCTGGCGTTAAGCCATTCGTCAACATTCTCTTACCCGAAATTGTGATTTCTGGTTCAGATTGTTACTTGATAAAGTTTTTGATTACCGCCTCTAGGAGAATTAACCTGTAAGCAGTGTGATGCTGGCAACGGTTTCCGATGGGACGACATCAACGCCAAAATTTGGCGTCTAGTCTGGTGGGAGCTTGGACGAGTTCGATAAAATGCTGTTGGAGGTGATTGATGAAACGCTTAGGTACTCGCTTGGCGAGAAAACCGTCAAAATCTTCTATGACTATTTGGGGAGGAAAGGCTTCCCATTGACGAGTGTACCGCAAAACCCCGAATTCTTCTTCAACGAATTAAGGAACGTGCTGGAGGTTGATGGGCAACGGTTCCACACAGTCTCCGCACTTGGGATAGTTTCGCTTTTAGAGAGAACAATAATAGAAATAATGTGCAAAAAATTTGGAATAAAATTTGAGGAAAAAGGTCCCATATCCTTTCCCGAATGGGTGGATAAGCTTAGGGAAACCTATCTTTCCAAGTTTTTAAAATTAAAGGTTCTGGAAGGGCGGAGGTGAAAAAGTTGAAGGAAAGAGCAAGCATCCTATTGGTGGACGACGACCCGGACATATGTAAAACATTAAGCCTAATACTTGAAGGCGAAGGCTACAGTATAGACGTCGCCAACTCTGGAGCAGAGGCAATAGAAAAGTCAAAAGAGAAAGTCTACAACGTTGCCCTTTTGGACATTGTGCTTCCAGACATGACGGGAACAGAACTCCTGAAAAAACTTCACGAAACAACGCCGAAAATGATTAAAATAATGGTAACAGGCTATCCAAACCTACAAAATGCTGTTGAAGCCCTAAACTACAACGCAGATGCATACCTAATAAAACCATTGAACTACGAAAAACTCCTCAAGGTAATCGAGGAAAAACTTGAAAAACAAAGAGAAGAAGAGACCATAACAGCGGAAAAGATTGCAGCCTTCGTCAAGACAAGAACACAAAAACTACTCCAAAAAGTAGAATACAAAAATAATGAAAATTGAGACATGAAAGCCTTAAATGACAAAACCAGCCTCCCAAACCCAGAGCCGGCTAGTATTTTTGAAAAAACGTAGCAGCAACAACCATAACCTCAAAATCGCACCTAGAAAAAGAAAATAATAAGTTGGCCAACCATAAAAGTAGCCGAAGTCGCCGAAAAAGTGGCCGAGGTGAGGTAGCCTGGAAGCCTACGGGCCTGTGGAGCCCGGCGCCCGGGTTCAAATCCCGGCCTCGGCCCCACTATGCAGCGTCTTAGTTAAGACTAATAGGTTAGAATTCCATAAT
>Ga0207433_10009886_pt1 | contig 15043 bp, 10 predicted proteins | sample YelNatPaOPGAMG01_FD_187559 | JGI IMG/M metagenome (GOLD analysis project Ga0207433, IMG submission 187559) | Hot spring thermophilic microbial communities from Obsidian Pool, Yellowstone National Park, USA - OP-RAMG-01 (SPAdes) (version 3) | ecosystem: Environmental > Aquatic > Thermal springs... | reverse complement strand
GGGAGAGCGCATTCGCGCGTATGTCGCCTTTTTGTCGGGGTTTTACGGGTTTGGTTACGGCGTGGCGGGAGTGTGGGACGATAATTACTCCGACACCCCCGTTCGGGATAGCGGCACCACCTACGATCCGCATTTCAAGTTCTGGTATGACGGTTTGAATCGCAAAAGCGGCGATGACATGACTCGTATGCGCGATTTCTTCTCTAAGTTGAAGTGGTGGAGGCTGATCCCGCGTTTCGGGGAAGCGAAGTGGCAGCATTTCATACGACCATCCGAGGCGCGGTTGGCGACGGATGGCTGGAAGACGTATGTCGCTTTCTTCTATAATAAGACCACAGACACCGGATCGCTGGAGGGCATGAACGATCATACCCAATACACTGCACACTGGTTCGATCCCGAAAACGGGAAATACACGCTCATAAGCGCGAACATCCGACCGGATAGCGGCGGATCCTGGGTGATTCCGGCGAAACCGGACGAGAGGGATTGGGCGCTTCTCGTTCAGGCGAACGATGTCGAACGTCGCAGCCAAGCCATCCTAAACCAAAGAGAGCGGTCGCGATAGAGTGGCTTCCGAACGGCGCATCCAAACTCGACCAGCCTCCCAAGGTGGTCGTCGGGAACGCCCTTGCGACGCCGAAAATGCGCGTGACATCCCCATGCCATTCATGGCATGCGTCGCGTTATCCTCGCCATTCATGGCGTGGCGGAGTGCGCCTGTTGAATCGTCGGGACTTCCTATTCAAGTCACCGAATATCCCTCAAAGGAGCGATGAGTTTTGATCATGCGTCAACTTACCCGAATTTGCTTTTCTTTCGTGTTCCTTTATTTGATATCGCCTTTCGTTTCCCATGCAAAGGGGATCGAATTCACGCCCGGCTCCTCCTTGGAGGCTTCATATCTGGTGTCGTCCGATTCCTATCTGAAGAGAGACAACGGCTCATCGCCCAGCGTGGCGAGGGTGGCAGACGGGAGAGAGATGTGGGAGTACCGTCTGCCACTCCAGCGAGGCGATGCGGAATATGTGAAGCTTGACCTTTCCAATCAGTATCTCGTTTCCATTTCGACGGACGGTCAGACATGGCGTCCGATATTCGATTGCACCCAACTCGGTCAGACGCCAGGTTCTCTCTCTTATGACTTAACCGCCATAGCGCGGGATTATGACGCGTTTTACCTTAGGTTCCAGGATCGCTATCCTCAAAATGGATGGGGACCTTATTTGACGCACCTGTGGCTGGTGGATCTCGGTTCCGCCCATGAATATCCGAAACTTATGATGAACATCAACAACGAGTGGAAGCTCTCGGGGCGATCCTACACGGTGGGGAAAACACTTCTTAGGAACCATCCCACTCGGAAAACGGTGTCCTTCACGAGGGCGATCCTCATCCCAAAGGGATGGACGGGCAAGCGGATATCCCTCTACTTCGCGGGCGGGACGTCTCAGGCGAAGGTGATATGGAATGGCAAGCTCTTGGGAATTGACCCGCAAAGGGAGGAGAACGTTTACGTGGTTCCTCCGGTCCGAGCAGGGGAGAGAGCGCGATTGACGATTCGCATGGAAGCTGGTGACTTTCGAAAGATTGGAATATGGGCCCCCATGAAGATAGGCTTAACCGATCTTGTCGCCACGCCTCACGCCGTGCGCACTTTGAATCAGCAAGCTCTGCCGCTGGAGAGGCGATACGCGCCATACACTCTCACAAAGCTCAATTGGCTTTCCGGAAACTATCTGCAAAGCATCCTCGACAAGCGATACGATCTCCTTCCATTCACCACCGACGCGCAAGGCGCACCCACCAACTATCACTTCGTACACGATAGTGCGAGGGTGCTACTCGCTTTGGCGGACGAGGAGCGTTACACGCCGGTGGTGCGGTTGCAGTTTGCGTGGCTTCTTTTCAAGGGGATTGCTTCGGCGAGATTGCCCGGTCCGAATCCTAATTACGCTATGAAGCTCGATTCGAGCCCGCTGACACTAACGCCAAATAAAACCGGTGGATTTCGTGTGGTCTACCATCAGGATAACACCGAGCCGGTGTGCGTGCTGGATGCGAAGATCGGCAAGGAGGAGCAAGGCTCCTCAGGGTGGCTCCCCGACTCCAGTCTCTCCTCCCCGGTTGATTTCCATCGCGGCGGCGAGATCGGTTACCGCATGGATTACTCCGACATGACGGGGGGAGCGCTAAGGTTCGGTTATGGCGTCGCGCAGCCGCTCATCGCGCCTTATGTACGGTTCCATGCACCTGCGGGAACGGAGGCGCGGGTGCGAATCAGCGGAATCGCCGCGCAAGGCGACTGGTTCATCCCATACTCCTGGGGGCCCGATAGCATGGTTCTCTCCGACGGTTCCATGTTCGACACCAGTCATCCAGCCCCGGTTTCCTGGAGCCATCCGGCATTCCATTGGATGATTCTGCACGGTGTCAACACCGGCGATTACACCTTTGGCAGGGCTTTGATTATAGGGTGGACTGGAAATCCGGACCAAATCACCTGTTCCAAGGAGGGGAACCACTTTAGCGATATCGTGATTGCCTACCGCGCCGGCAAGGGGCTGGATGAACGCGCATGGGTGATGCCGATCGACGGAATCTCCCCCGCGATGGATTACCCGATCGCCCTTGCGCGTTTATTACGCAAGGGGGACGGCAGGGTGGGAACACATGGATTTGACCCCGTGCGCACTCTGAATCGGGATGACACCGTCCTCGCCGGTTTCGCTGCGGCGGCGTATCTCTTTCGGAAATATCATTGCCCGGAGTACCCAGCCGCTTTGCGGCTCGCGGAGCAAACGACGGATTATTACATGAAGCTGCAGAAAGCCGGCGTGCAGAGCAACGAATTGTATCACCCCATCGCCGCGTGCGAATATTTGATCCTCGCGGGACAACCCCGGTACAAGGAGGATATGAGGGTTTGGGCGGACCGTGTGGTGCGAATGCAGAAGCCGGACGGCTCCTGGGAGTGGCTGAACTGGCAGTTGCGTTGCATGATCGCATTGCTTCGCGCATACGATACCACGGGAGACAAGCGTTATCTTCAGTCTTATCAAAAGGGGCTTGGCACTCTTTCCATCCGTGAGGACGGCGTCTATTGGAAAAACCGCCTCGCCCCTTTCGATGAGACCTTTGCCGGGGCGTTGCTTTGCGCCGTGCTGGGACATCAGGGCGATCTTAAGCCGATCCCTGCGGTAATTCATCTGGCGGATGAGGGGTTTCTTGGGGATTTCGGCTTCTGTCGCTGCTCCGACTTGGACGAATATGCGCTGGGGTTCTCCGCAAAGGGCCTACACCTCCCGACGGAGCCAAAGAGGATATTGGCAATGGGGCAATACGCAATTTACGATCAAAGCGGGGTGAAAATTGTGTCTCAGCCAACCGTTGCGGTGCGGAATAAGGAATCGGTCGGATCGGTCCGATCCGACCGATGAGAGAACTACGGACGGGTAGTCTTCATATTGCTGAAGTTGAGCTTACGCGCCACGGTGATGATATCCGGTTTCAACGGTTTCTGGTGGAAGTCAAAGCAGTCCAGCATGTTCTTCGAATCTCTGTCCCTTGAGGTGAGCGGCTTGAGACCGAACTTGGTCTCGATCAGTTTCAAGGGCGAAGTGAAGTCGAAATAGGTATGGCAAATGTATCCGGGTTTCGCATACGGCGAGATGATGATCGCGGGCACCCTGGGGCCAAAACCATATTCATCCACATTTGGTGGCGGGACGTGGTCGTAAAATCCACCGTAATCGTCCCAAGTGAGAATGATCACGCAATCCTTCCAGTAGGAACTCTCCATAACCGCGTTGATGAGATGGGTCACGTGCCACATCCCTTGGTCGGAATACGCCGGCGGATGCTCGCTATTCACAGCGGTGGGTACGATCCAGCAGACTTCTGGCAGGGTGTGATCGCGTAGGTCGCTGTAGAACCGCCCCAGGTCCACGAGATTATTCATCAACTTTGGGTTCTTCTCGAAGCTGACAAATCCCGCGAGCGGGTTCCATAGTGTGTGTATCTTTGGGTTGTTCTCGTCGTAGTATCTCCAACTCACGTGCGAATCGCCCAATAGCTCCGCCATGGTGGGGAAGTTATACACGCCCTCTTGTCCCGCCACCCCCGGAGGCGGATTGTTCACCATCCCCCCCGACTGCGCCGCGACGGTGTAGAGGTGATTCGGTTCGCTTGGACCCATTAGGGATGAGAAGAAGTTATCGCAAAGGGTGAATCTTCGCGCATACTCCCAATAGTTGGGTATCTCGTGATAGTCGTAGTAAGACAGTGTGTTCAGCACCCACGCTGGCGGCGGACCAGCGGGTGGGTTCCTTAGTCGACCGTTGGGGCCTTGCCCCGCACGTATCGCTTCGTTCTCCCCTGCGACTCTTCTCATGGGTCTGCGGAACCCTCTTCTCGCAGGAGAGAAGACGCCTTGTTTCGGAATCACAAGATTTGGATTGGGCTGCGGAACAGGTTGATTCCAATAGTAACGCAACGCCATGGGCCACTCTCCCCAGAGGAATCCGTCCATCTTGCCGTTGTCCCATGAAGTGTGCGCCGCCTGCCAGCTATGGTCGAGGTCATGAGGGATGAAGGTTTGATGCAGATGGAACGGCGCCACCTCCGGAGTACCGCCGGGATGATAGGGAAGCTTTACGTTCGGTGGGATGCCGTTGGCGCCGGGGTAGGTGCCGAAGTAGTGATCGAAGGAGATATTCTCCTGAATGATGTAGATGAAATGCTTCAAGGGCATTTGAGTCGGCTGTAACGCCAACGCCATGGAGGGGATGAAACAGATCATGGCGATCGAAAACACCGTGAGTACAGTCTCTTTTCTCAAGATATTACTCCTTTCCTGTCGCAAATAGGTTGAGTTGAAAGGTGAAACAAGGATTGGTATCTGGAAATTGCATTGGAACTAGAAAGAGGCGATTGCCAATTACACTCATTGACCTTGTTCATTGCAGCCACATCGCCATCGAAGGTCTGTCATTGTGAATTTGCAATTACCTCGTATGTAATCTTGACGAAATAGAACTGTACGAGTTCATCTCTCATTGAAATGAATACAGTACGGAGTCAAACGGTTCATCTGCTCATCGCCGTGTTAGACTCCTTCGAAAAATCAACTGAGATGGGCGCTTGCGCGGTGATGAACCTTTTTCCGAACATCGCCAGTGGAATTCCCTCCTTGTCGCATGCGAAATTCACCACGCCGTCTCTCACCGCGATCTCCCAGTATCCATCCGTTAAGTTCAGGGAGAGGATGGTCTTGCCATTCCGTTTTAGGATTAGAGGAGAGGCGCTTTTGCGCCCTAAGGTGACCACAGGCGGGCGCCCCCAATCAGCTATGAAGAGTTTTCCGGGCGAGCCGGGGGGTGAAGGGCTTAGCTTTTGATCGGTGTTTTCCGCTCTGGTCACCATCTTCAAGACATACCTTTTCGATTGAGCGAGTGGCAGACCGTCGAGAGACACCGCCATGAATGTGGCGATATGGCTTTGAGAGATCAGTGCGAAAGGACCGGCGAAAACCGGCTTCCCCACAGGAAGCTCCCCGCACACTCCCGCCACGGTGGAACTTGCGAAAGTGAGCGTGCCAGTCTTCGTATTGCGAATGATTTGCCGGGTGGGGGTGCGGAGAATGGGGGCTTGCGCCATGTAAGGGTTCACACGCACGCCCATCTTTTGCAATTTCGCCAGGACCGGCGCGATATCTCCGTTTTCGCTTCTCGGAACCACGAGGAACGGCTTATGAGGCTCCGAGAGGATTGCATCGCCAGCGGTGTTGTTTACTTTTGCAAACCACGCAAGCCGAAGTTGGCTGTTGATGGTGTCGGGCCATTGAAAAAGGTCCGAATCGTTATAATGGATCGTAACATCGTCCGGAGCTGGAAGAAACGAGTTTCGGAGAAAGGCGTATGCCCCCATCCCGAAAAGTCCCCACACGGTTGGATCGCATTGGTTAGCGAAGTCCTGCAGGATGTCCGGCTTGTCCGTGGTGCGATACCCGAAAAGTAAGACGGCATCTAGGTCCTGAAAGTCGGCGTAAGCCGCCATCTCCGGTATGGAGATGCAACGGTAACGGTTCGGCCAAACCGTGGCGTATTCCCTGACGACCACCGGTTTATTCTCCCACCGCAACGCGCTCACCCATGGCATGATCTGGTAGATGGAACTGCCGCGAAGGGGATTGGTATCGTTGTAATAGAACTTACCCTTCCAATCATCGCCGTCCGCGAACTGAGGATGATCCGCGTAATAGTTTTCAGCGGTGAAGTCCATCACCTGCGCAACGGATGCCACGTCCGGAACGATGTCGCTGGATACGACTGCGGTAATGGGAATCTTCACGCCTATTCCGCGCAGGTAATCCTTCATTTCCCGACAGTAATCCCGCTGCAAGTCGAAAAGAAAACGGACGGTGTCGGCAATGCGGGTCGGCGCGCGTCGCACATCCGTCACATTGGAATCGGAGGGCGGTGCGGGAGTCAACAAGCCCAGCATCACGGAGCCTTTGCTTGGATCCTCCTGATCCTGCAACACCGTATCCGCCCCCATCATCCCCCAAGCCGTCTTAAGAGCGGGGCGGTTGAGGTATTTTTTGAGCAACCACTCCGACCAAAGCTTGTTTAATTCGGTTTCATACGGCTCGGGGAGGTTATCGAGGGTATCCGCGTTCATGAACATTCCGCTCTCGTTACACACCTCCAGAAGCGCCAGCGCGGGATCGTCCGCGTAGCGCAATCCGGTGTATGGGTTTTTATGCAACAGCAGTTCCCGGGCGTATTCCTCCTGGAGTTTGATCAGTCTCGGATCGAAGAAGACCTCGGGCTTGGCGGCTCTTCCCAATTTCCGCCACGCGGGCACGTCGTCGCCCTTTTTGAAGGTGCGAAAGTCGATCAGGTCGAAGTAATAATAGATGCCCAGTGCGCGAAGGCGGCTTGTCCAGTAATCGAGAAGGTCCAGCTTGGCTGGGTCGAGATGGCGGCTATCGTCCTTGCCCGGAACATCCAACAATCCCCCGTATGAATCCAGCGCCTCGAAACGGACCATGTTCACGCCAGCCCTGGCGAAAACACGCGTCACCTTGTCGATCTCCGCCTTGGAGCAAAAAACGCTCTGGCTGCTGACGTTCACCCCCCAGAATTTCGCGCGACGCCCGTTGCTCCAGTGAAAATGGCCGTCGGATCCCACGCGAAGAAATCCGTTTTTCCCCGCAGGAGGTGAGAGCAAGAAGCTGAAGTTTACAAGGGATGAGTCCGGAAACAGCCCGGAATTTGGCGAAATACGCCCAAGGCGGTCGGACGCATTTGATACGCCGACCGCCTGGATGAGAACTATCATCGCCGTGAGGAGAAAACCAAAACGGCATTCACTCTTCAAAAATTTCATTGCCGATACTGATTACGTGAATTCACCTTCGATGCTGAAAAACCCGTTGCGTGAAAAGCGAGCGTCATTCATTGGGCACTGGTTTGATGAAGCCCCCCTTTATTCCGACATCCATGAATTGATCGCAGTTGTACGGAATGGGGAGATCCCAACCCCTCTCATTGTTGACATACTTGATGGCTTCCCATCCGAACTCCTCGGGGGTGAGTCCTTGAATCATGTACCCCATATTCGAGGATCGCGAGGCGGTTGTTTTTTGAATCGAGGAGACGATCTCCTTGGCGTTCTCTCCTACGAATACGTCGTCGAGATCAATATCGCCGGATTTATAGGTTACTCGAACTTTCATTCCTCAAAGCTCCTTTCCCAAAAAATGCTAACTCCATTCAATGCAAGGAGGCGACACGAAATCCAAATATCTGCCGCGCACGTCGGCTGCGATCGCGTCTCCCTTATGAACCATTACGCGAAATAGAAAGCGCATCGTTTGACCTTTTTCCAATAGGTAAGCGCCATTAAGCCTCCGGTGCGTAAAATCCGAGAGCGCGAAAGGATTAACCGTCATCAGCCCGTAGTTGCGCGCATGCCACCAGGCGGGATGCCTGAAGCTATCCTGATGATCCATCACCGCGATCCCGACCGTCCGTCCCTGCACCTCCCCGTAATAGTCGCACCAATGCGCGGGGCGACCCCATATCTCCGCCTCGTCTTTACCGCCGTAGCTGTTCTCGAAGTGACCGCCGTGAGCCGCATCCATGGATGTCGCCACCCTCACAGCGATCACGCCACCCTCCTTGGTGTCGCCAAAAATGACATCCTTCTCCTCCGCGCAAAGCTCCAAATCCACATCCATCAGACGGAACTGGGGGCATGCCCTCCAAAAGGTGAGTTTCAATCGCTGTGTGAGCAGATAGTCTCCGTTTCGTCCCACCCATTGTGAGAGGGTGGCTAGGCGTCCGTAAACCGCGCCGCTGGTTAACTCTGTGATCTCCGAATGGATTGTGGATGCGTGCCCCTTCTCCTCCGACCAGTTATCCTCTCCATTCACATCCCCGTGGGCGAAGTAGAGGGAGCGGTGATGGGGGTGATCGGTCACCTCACCGGGAATGTCCTTCTCGATGGGCCAGGCTCGCGTGACGGGGATTCCGCCGGGAGCCAACACGGGATAAATCCAAGGGCGTGCGGGGGTGTCGGCGTAGCGATAGGCGACGAACCTCTCTCCATCGAGATTCACCTCCACCTCCTTGCCGGTATCCTTCAAGGTGACCGCGTTATCGAAATCGACCTGGACCGGTTCAAGATGAAACTCCCTATCGGAGTCGGAGGATGGCAGGATGAGAACATACCCCCCCTCCCCCCTTTGAACGGGAACTGTGGTTTCACCAATTCGCACCGCCTGCAGGTTCTCGGATGCATGAGTCGCAAAATGAATAGGACAATGCAGACGAGGGTGAGCCCCCGATTTTATGGAAATGAGAGTGTTTGACATGCTTCATATCCTCGACTTGACACTTGATACCTTAATGATACCGAACATCTCCAAGGAATGAGAACCGTCCGTAAGCGGATTTCGGATTTGTTTCCTTCATCCGTCAGATGCCATGCAACCATGCACCCTCCATTTTGAACAGCTTTGCTCCTCCGTAAAAATATATTTTTTACCAAACGAACCCAAGGAATCTTCAACTCATTCCTCGGAGTCCATGGAAAATTCACGGGCGGCACGGATTTCCGAAAGGCGGAAAGGGTATGTCTTCGGAAGATTCATAATATTAGGTATTCAATAAGCATATTTTACTACTCGTAGCATAAATGAGGAATCGATTATTTCACATGACCGGTTCCGGAGGTTAAACTCATAGCAAGGATATGCAGGCTGGACAGGATAAGATTCCACTGAACTTGCGGCATGCTTAGAGAGGTTTTATCGGCAAATCATGCGAAATGTGCAAAGCCCCTTCGCGTGCCGAGGGATTTTACGTTCTTGTTAGGCGCGGTTTCAACCGCCAACCAGGTAAACCATCATTTGGCGGGTTCAGCGAACGGTAGGAGTTGCTCGCAGATTGAGCAGCAAACAATCCTTTTAAATTGTTACGTAGCTACTTTGTTATGGAAAACACTCATTTGACCAAGGCGGAGCAAATCCTTAATCGGCATATTGACGGACTTTTGGCTTATGTCAAGTATAAAGTTACGAACGCATCCGCTGAGGGGTTGAAATCACTGATCCGGCAAATCAAGTCAAACGCCAAAGGCTTCAGGAGATTCGTCATTTTCAGGATTGCGGTCTTGTTTTTCCTAGGAAAGCTTGATCTCAGTCCGCAAACTTCCCCATAGAGCCTTTAAAATAATGTATTGACATAAACATACCTCCATATTATAATTTGACACATAGGGAGGCAACATGATATGGACGATCAAATTCGGGACATCTTATTATCCACCACCGAGGAGATGCTTGAAGCGCATGAATAGGACCGAAATGGAAAAAAGTTTCTGGTCGATTCTCAACTCATCTAGCCGACACCTTTCACATTCCTCAAAAACTGGAGCCGGTGAATCTTTTCAAAATTATTTCTCCATGCGATGTTCTCTTCTCTCCGGCCACGAGGTTTCGCCCGTAACGGATGTTCCGCTTATCGTTAGCGTGGCGCCTGCCTTCACTGCGGATTGCAGCGCGCTTAAGAGATTGGACAGGGAAGCGTTCTTCGCATCAACCAGCAGGAATTTGTACCGGGCGTTATCGCATGCGCCCACTCCACATCCAAGGACTTCTCCATTGCCCAACCGCTATCGTTCTGTGGCTCCCCCTGCGGCTACAATATCTTGAAACTGGTCGGCAAGGGAAATCGGAAATAGGAATCGAAAGAACTCAAATCCGAACCGACATATGGGTCCGCATTAACTTTTCCGGTTTTTGCATGTATCATTTGATATATGCCTATGGATAGATGATGAACCAACGAATCCCTTCCGGAGGGCAAAATGGGTGTCGTGGATTTCTATTGTGTCTCCTGCAAGAAAGTCATCCCCGAAGATGCGACTTGCTGTCCCTTTTGCGGAGCGGACCAAACATATCCCGGATATGCGAGGAAGGCACAGTCCCAAAATATCACCCTAAGACTGCCCAAACCCCGCAGGTCGAGGCAAAGCCAAAACTGGGAAATAACTCTGACGGCTCTTCTTTTGCTTGCCATCCTCATCGGCGTAGGTTTGAACCACACGCCGGTTTCCGTTCCCTCGGGACATCGAGAGCCATTAAAAGGTAAACGTTTCCTCCCGCCCGTTTTACCGCCGCCGTCGGGTATTCAGCCCAACGCCTCCCAGCCATCGAATGCGCCTCCAACCCCGCCCTCGTCCAATCCATCCGCGGATACGAACGTCCCCCAACCTCCCACGGGAGCGAATAATCCTCCCGCCAGTACGAACCCGTCACCGCTCCCCTTGAATTTGCCTGTCCCGATCCCGGACATGGGCACGGTGAAAATAACGGACGCGGAGATAAACTTCGTTGGGGATACCATTGGAGATGACATCATGGCGGCGGGGAGAGTGACTATCACAAACACCACAAACCATTACGTCCAAAGCGTGAAATTAATCATAGGAGACTATTTCGGTCCGGAGTTGGTTCCCTTCGAGGGAACGGTGGACAACCCTTCGCCCATATTCGACACATCCATCCCTCCTCAAAGTTCGGAGAGTTTCCCCGTGATGACCACCGGTGAGTTTTCCGGTATGTTATACGGCCCGCACAAAATCAGCATGGAGGCGGACATGGATAACGGAACAATCATAAGTGATTCGGATATTTTGGATTAACCAAGGAAATCCGCCGTATCCATCTTCCCGTAACGTTTTACCTCCTATTTTCCCGCAATCAGGTAAATGATCGTTTTGAGGTACCGGGAATTGCGATAACCTCTGGCCTTGGCCTTCGCCGCTTGATCGAAAACAAGGTTTCTCATTGATGAGAGAGTTAATCCCCTCCATCAATCCACTGGTGAGATGGTCGGGGAAGTAATTAAGTATCCGCGTTGCATGAGCTTTAATCGTATTCGTCAGCCTCTTCATGCTCGACCCAATATCGCTGCTTGCAACCCATTGATACCAACTCTCCAAATGAGCGGAGGCGCTCTCAAGATTCTGCATTTCCCAAAGTTCCGAAAGATTGAGCTTCATCCATGAGAAAACTTGTTTTCGATGTTTTCACACCGCATCGTGAGCAGTCAATTCGGGGGACGTTGGCAAGAATATAGGTCTTGGTCTCGAAAATGTCATTTGGCCCTTTAACGAGCCTTGGTGTCGTGGACTTTTCAGGGATTGTCACATACGGGGCACGGGAATTCACTGCCACGGGGAAAGTGTATATGTATGTGAAGCACCCCCTCCTCAAGGTTGAATTCCACCTTTTTCACCTGGCAGGGGATGTTCAACCCCAAGGTGGCTGCAAAAAGCTCGTTCTCGTCGTACATTTGACTTTGTTCTCCATTATGTTTGGCTGAGATGAAGGCAACTCTCAAGCATTGCAAATAATATTACCCACATGAAACAGCGAGGAACCTGATTTATGATCCATTCCTTTGGGAGCCAACTGTTCAAACTGTTCTAAATCATCCTGTTTATACGTGGTGCCGCCTAACATTGGAATGAAATTTGTGACGACGGAGTTTCCCTCCTCCTTGACGATATCCGAGAAGGGGATCCGCTTCCGTTCAATCGCTTGGAATCTTTTCTCCGCGTATTCGAGTTGACTTGTGGTTAGATGAGGGATATCCTTCTCCAAATCCTTTCTGCAAATCGCTTCTATGACCATGCTCACGAGATTCGGTATCAAACCGCCTCCGTGCGCAATCATCACCCCCATTTCCATACCGTCCAGATGAAGTTGCGCTGATTGAAAGTAATGACCGATTCGATATTGATATACCGCGTCATCCATGGTGACTCTGGCGAGATTGCGCAAACTAGCGAATTGTTCGAAATCTAAGTTGTAAGCTCTCTCATTGGGGCAGAGACATGGCTTGTTCAGCGCGGATTTCATCACCTTCAAAGCGGGGATGGAGTCTTTGTAGGCGAGAGCGTAATTTCGCAGCGGGATGGGAAGCGTTTCGTTGATATTGGGATCGCTGCTTGGATTGAGATGCTTCATCTTCTCCGTCATGCGAGCCGCCTGCAGGAAAATAGGATAAGCGTTGTCCTTGATGTGAGGGTAGGGCGGCACGGTTACCGTATTTTGTGAATTAATGAAGCCAAATGTTCTAACCGGACATATAAAGACTACAAACATGAGAGCGAATAAGCAGCAGCAGTGTTTGGCGGCTCTTCTTCCTATTAGCATGCGTTCCATAATACGCCCCCTAAAGGAGTGATTATAACCTTACGACGTATGCCCCGACGTTCGGCCACGGTTAAACGTCGTTCATCCTAAACCTTCTCAAAAAGAAATGCGGGTCGCCACGGGATAAATCCCGAGGCTAACGGAACAAAGGGCGTGAACGCCCTCATAATCCGGGATGGCACGCACTATTGTCTTGGCTTTGGCGCTTGCTTATTCACTCCCCCGTTTTTCCATCCTTATCGACTTAATCCGCACCGTGTCACCCTGATGACCGCTATCCACCGGATCGATTCGCAGACGGGTGATGTCTCCTCGATATTCCGGCGATTTGCTTAAATCAACGGTGTAAACGTGATATTGGCCATCCGCGATTATATTGAAGCGAAGGCTCTTCTCATCGCTGACCCCCTGGCTGTCATATCGCGTCCAGAAAACCTGCGCCTGATGTTCACCGGTATGCCATGCGCCCTCAATCCGCAGGATCGGATATTCACTGGCTTTCCAGAAACCCTCCGGCCCAATCAATTGCGGATCATTTTGATCTAGCTTGATATTCAACTCCCCCTCGATGGGCCATCCCTGGTCCGTAGCGTTCACATAATGCCAATGCCGCCTGTCCGTTTTGAATTCGTATTCGGGTAGATATTCCTTGCGTGCATGTTCATAGACCCATTGCCGAATATACTGCAGACTGCCGAGAATCAGGGTGTAATGGAAGTCGTAGGTGATGTTGTGGTCCAGTATCTCCTCCTGCAGCGGAGCGATGTATCCCGTGGGACCATCCTTCGGTCCTCCTTTGCCCGGCTGTCCCGCGAACCCGCCGATGAACTGGTACGTTCCAGGCTCGTACACGCCCAATCCCCAATTATCGTCGTTCACCAGAGCCGCCCAGTTCTCCGTTGCAATCCATCCCGACCAGGGCATCTTCGCGGGGATTTGGGTGAGTTTTCCGTTCGTAAAGGGTTGATCGCCGTCGTAGGTCATCAGCCGCCAGTAGGGGCCGTTGGTGTAGATGGCGGGAAGCTCCTGCCCGCGTCCCTGATACTGCGTGAGATCCTTGCGGTGATTGTTGATTCTTCCGTGCACCTCGGCGGTGTTCCCTTTCAGCGTGATCCAGCTCTCGAAGGTGCAGCTTCCCGGAACGTCGTTCTGAGGCCACTGCATGGGAATGCATTTCACATAGAGCGAGCCGCCATCGTTTCGATATTCCAGCACTTTTGATCGATGTCCGTAGCAATCGCCGGATTGGATCGGGTTCCAGCCCAAACCCGCCCAGCTTGGATTGGGCTGCTTGCCCTCCGGAGTATAGGGGATGGGTCCGGAGTAGAAGGACATTTGAATCTGCCTGCCCCAGTCATAACTATTGACGACGTTCTCCTCGCTTCCGGTTTTCGAGAGATAGGTGATGGCGCCTCCGAGATCAAGGTCCACTCCCAGGCGAATATCCTTGTTTTGGATGTAGCTGATGTGATCCGCAGACGCATCCGAGACGCACATCAATATACCGACGAACGTCAGGAGGCAAGTCACAAAAACCAACGGTTGATAATTCATTTGCACTGGAAGCATTTCAAGCCAATCCTTTCCCGTTCTGTTTTCAATCGGAACTCGTTTTCGGTAGTTCGTGGGGACTTTGTCTTCACTTATAAGGTCTTTGTTTGGACTCATGAGGTCTTTGTCCTCGTTATAAAAGCCCTGATTTTGCATTTCAAATTATCAACTGCGGATTGAAGAATTCAGAAGCTTGGTTCAGTCGGCATCCATTACAATGCAAATCTTCCCTGACTGCCCCTCATCCGCCAACCGATACGCCTCGGCCGCCTCCGAAAGCGGGAGGCGATGCGTCACGGTTCGCTCGGGATGGATATTCCAGCGGGAAAGCCGCTCCGCCAACTCCTCCATATGATAAAGAGAGGTAACCCAGGAGCCGTAGAGCGTGATCTGCTTATGTATCAGGAATTTGGAGACCTCGAAGCTGACGCTTCCGCCCTCGCCCACATAGGCGCAGCGCCCCCAATCGCGAGTTCCCTGCAGTGCGAGCAGTCTCCCGGAAGCCGCGCCGGAGCAGTCTATGCTTGCTTCGCAGCCGGCGCCTCCGGTAAGCTGCATGATGCTCTCCAGGGCATTTTCATTCGCCTTCAGAACGTGATCCACCAGTCCGAGTGTTTTCGCCAATTCCAATCGTCCCGCCGCAATATCGGTTCCGATAATCGTGGAGACCCCCAGCCGGCGTCCCAGCATGGCGGCGGCGAGACCCACCGGTCCGAGACCGGTGATCAGCAGCCGATCGCGACCGCTCACCCCCATAGA
>Ga0207433_10009870_pt1 | contig 15053 bp, 25 predicted proteins | sample YelNatPaOPGAMG01_FD_187559 | JGI IMG/M metagenome (GOLD analysis project Ga0207433, IMG submission 187559) | Hot spring thermophilic microbial communities from Obsidian Pool, Yellowstone National Park, USA - OP-RAMG-01 (SPAdes) (version 3) | ecosystem: Environmental > Aquatic > Thermal springs... | reverse complement strand
CACATTAAAAATTAAATTGGTGTTGTTGATTAGAAGGTTGCATATGAATTTTCATGGGTGACGATTTTTGATTCAAAAAGGAAAAATTGACAACAAAACTGCTCAATCAAAAGCTCAAAAAGGCTTTCATCCACCAGACTTAAGTTAATTCCAACTCTCTCTTTATCAACCAAATTTCTTCTTCACTTCTTGGCTTTTCTTCCTCTTTTGGTTCTTCCTCTTTTCCTTCCTTCTTAGGCTCTTCAGGAATTTTTTCTCTTATTTTTCTGGCGATCTCGTCCATCTCTTGGGCAGGAATTTCTTTCACAGCGGTCCAATTTATTACTCCACCATGACCATCATTTTCAAATCTTGGTATGATCCAGATATGGGCATGCTCTACTTCAAAGCCAAGGGTTGCATAAGATACTGAAATTGGGTTTAAGCTTGAGATTATAGCCATCGTTATTTTTTTCACAACTTTCCACATCTCTTCAAAATTTGGAACTTCAAAAACCCATCGAAAGTGTTTTTTTGGTATAAGAAGAGTATGGCCAGGATTCAGAGGCCTTATGTCGAGAAAAGCCATAAAATTCTCGTCTTCATAAACAATCCTTGCAGGAATTTTTCTTTCCACTATCTGACAAAATATGCAAGGCTTTTTTTCCATAATTAAATAATTTCATTTAAAGCTTAAGTTTATGTACCAAAATAGTGTAACTCATAATCAAACAGAATTAAACTAAGGAAATTTTTTAGTGAGCTCAAATCTTCAAATTTATATTTCCCAGTTTTTATTGGCATCAATTTGTTCATCAAGCTAGAAATCACGCAACGCACATCAGATTTTTCAAGTGCTTTTTCATCTTGTTTCGAGTCACCAATTCCTATTATTTTTTTATTTGTTTTTTTCTTGAGAGATTCTACTATTGCCGCTTTTTCATCACTACCAATGAATTTTCCTTTTTCAGAGCCATAGATGTTTTCTTCCTTTGGTTGAATGTCTTCAGGAAGGCAGCTTAAAAAACCTTTTACTATTTTTTTATAAGCACTTGTGATTACATAAAAATCGGAATATTCTTTCAAAATGTTGAACAAATCAATCAAATTTTTCTTATGATTTTCTGGTTGGTTATGGAAAATGAACTTACCCAAGTTGTAAAGTTCTGATGAATCCATATTTCTTTCATAATACTTTTTACATTTTTTTATCAACTCCTCAATGAAATTTATTTCATAATTTTGAATTTTTACACGAAATGTTTCGATGGCTCCGTTAGCGATTGAACTTAAAGCTAAAAATGGTTTACAGGAAAAAAGGTAAGAGATAATATTATACTTACTTAAAACTCCTTCGGAATCAACCCATACAATCGTTTCACTTGGGATTATCTTTGGCAGTTTTTCAATTTTCATAAAAAGTTATTAAATTGTAATCTTTTTATTTATTTCATTCTTAACATTATTAATTCAAGGTGACCGAATGCCGGAAGTAAAAAGACCAAAGAAAGGGAGTCAAGCTTTCTATCCAAGAAAAAGGGCTAAGAGGATTTATCCAGCAGTGTCTACATATCCTGAAACTGAAAAAGTGAAGCTATTAGATTTTGCTGGCTACAAGGCAGGAATGACAAACCTTATACTCATCGATAATGTTAAAAATTCACCAACATATGGTCAAGAAATTTCAGTCCCAGCTACTGTTCTTGAATGTCCTCCACTTAAAGTTGTTGGAATAAGGGTATATAAGTCCACAACAAAAGGGTTACGAGTTTTAACAGAAGCCTGGACAAAAGAACTGCCAAAAGAAATAGAGAGAAAGACTAAAGTTAAACCGAACGAAGAAAATCTTGCCGAAATCGAAAAGAATTTGAGTTTGGTTTCAAAGATTAAGTTGATCGTTGCAACTCAACCAAAGCTTTCTGGCTTAAGAAAGAAAAAACCTGAGATTTTTGAGATTGAGGTCGGAGGTAAAGACGTGAAAGAGAAATTGGATTTTGCCAAACAGTTATTAGGAAAAGAGATAAGAGCTTTTGATGTGTTCAAGCAAGGTGAATATGTTGATGTCATCGCAGTGACAAAAGGGAAAGGAACAGCAGGTCCAGTTAAAAGGTTTGGTGTCTTCATACAATCAAGACATGCTAAAGAGAAGCGTAGGCATGTTGGTACTTTAGGTCAAGAACAGCCTGGAAAAGTTAGACATACAGTTCCAATGGCTGGGCAACTCGGATTTCAGACTAGGACAGAACTGAACAAAAGAATCCTTAAAATAGGAGAAAGAGGAGAAGAAATAAACCCAAAAAGTGGTTTCAAGAATTACGGTATCATAAAAACTGATTACTTAATTTTAGAAGGTTCTGTGCCTGGCCCTAAAAAAAGGTTGGTAAGGTTAAGGGCAGCAATAAGACCACCAAAAATTAGATTTTTAATACCCGAGATTAAAGAAATAGTGAAGTGATAGAATGAAAGTTGGTGTTTTTGATTTACAAGGAAACCAAATAGGTGAAATTGAACTCCCAAAAGTTTTTGAAGAACCTTTAAGGGAAGATTTAATAAAAAGGGCTTTTTTAACAATCCAAGCAAACAAACGTCAACCTTACGGTACTGATATAATGGCTGGAAAAAGGACATCTGCTCATTACCATGGTTACAGAAGACACCGCTGGACCATGATGTCTCGCGAGATGGCAAGGATGCCTCGACTGCATGGAAAAATTCCATTACAACAAATGTTTAGAGCAAGGTTTGTCCCCCAAGCTGTGAAAGGAAGGGAAGCACATCCACCAAAGGTTGAGAAGATTTGGGAAAAGAAAATGAATAAGAAAGAGAAGCAAAAAGCTGTGAAATCAGCTATAGCGGCAACTGCAATGAAAGAAGTTGTTATGAAGAGAGGACATAAGGTTGAGAATTTGAAAGAATTGCCTATAGTAGTTGAAGATAAAATCCAAGAGTTGAAGAAAAGCAAAGAGCTTTTTGAATTCTTGAAGAAAGTTGGTCTTGAGAAAGAATTGGAAAGGATAAAAAAGAAGAAGATTAAAGGGAAAAAATATAGGAAAAAAGTCGGACCTTTAATTGTTGTAAGTGAAGATAAAGGGATAAGCAAAGCTGCAAAGAATTTGGGCTTAGATGTTTGCTTGGTAAATAACTTGAATGCTGAAATTTTGGCACCAGGAGCAATGCCAGGAAGACTTACAATTTGGTCAAAATCAGCAATAGAGAAATTGGAGGTAAGTTGATGGACCCTTACAAGATTTTGAAGTATCCGTATACTACAGAAAAAACCGCTGCTTTAATCGATAAAGAGAATAAAATAGTTTTTGTAGTTGATAGAAAAGCTAAGAAGAAACAGATAAAAGAGGCTTTTGAAAAGCTTTTTGAAGTAAAGGTTGAAAAAATAAATACCGAAATAACTTTGAAAGGAGAGAAGAAAGCCTACATCAAGCTTAAGCCAGAATTTAAAGCTAGAGACGTTGCCACCAAGCTAGGACTTGTTTAATTTTTTAGGAAAATCATTCTCCGCAGAAAACCTTTAAAAATATTAAAAATTCAATTTATTCAAATCACAATAATTAAATACCGGTGTCGAGATGGGAAAAAGGATAATCCCAAGAGCAAGGGGTAAGGGTGGCCCAAGGTATAGAGCACCGAGCCACAGGTATTTGGGTAGAGTTGAGTATTTGCCCATCTTAGGTATAACAGGTAAAGTTAAAGATATAGTACATGATCCTGGAAGAAGTGCTCCTGTGGCTATAGTAAAGTTTGAAGACGGGAAAGAAGTTTTGCACATTGCTCCAGAAGGCTTGAAAGCTGGAGACATAATAAGTTATGGAGGATTGCCTTCTGTTGGAAATGTTTTACCATTGTCAGAAATTCCAGAAGGGACAAAAATTTTCTCAATTGAAACCTATCCTGGTTCTGGACCAAAACTTTGTAGAAGTTCTGGCACTTTTGCGATTGTTGTTGGTAAAGTTGGAAAAAAAGTTAAAGTTCAATTTCCTTCTGGAAAAATTGTTGAATTGTCAGGGAAATGTAGAGCTACAATTGGAGTACCTGCTGGGAGCGGAAGAGTAGAAAAGCCTTGGGTTAAGGCCGGTAAAAAGCTTCATGCTATGATGGCAAGAGGAAAGCTTTATCCAAGAAGTGCAGGCGTTGCCATGACACCTACCGACCATCCATATGGAGGTAAAAGCAAAAGGCCAAGACCTTCTAGAGCTGTAAAGCGTTCAGCTCCACCTGGGGCAAAAGTAGGTGCAATAAGTCCTAGGAGGATGGGTAGGAAGAAAGGTGGTTGAAATGGCAAAGGCTTTTACCTTCAGAGGGAAAACTTTGGAAGAACTTAAGCAAATGAGTATAGAAGAGTTTGCAAGATTGCTGACATCAAAAGAGAGGAGAAGTTTGAGAAGAGGCTTACAAGAAAATCAAAAGAAGCTTTTGGAAGAAATAAAGAAAAATCCTGATAAGTTCCATAAGACCCATATAAGGGACATGATAGTTTTGCCTCAAATGGTTGGTGCCAAGCTTGGAGTTTACAATGGAAAAGAATGGGTGAGCGTTTACATCACACCAGAAATGATTGGTCATAGAATTGGAGAATTTTCTATACCAATCAAACGTGTGAAACATTCTGCACCTGGAATAGGTGCTACCAGGGGAAGCAAATTCTATGCAGCAAAGCCGACGTGATCTCATGAAAGTAGCTATAGCAAAAATTTCTAATGCAAGGATTTCACTCAAACATTCTCTTGTACTTTGTAAAGAATTGAAAGGGAAAAAGCTGGAAAAAGGTAAAAAGTTTTTAGAAAATTTAATTGCACAGAAAGTAAACATTGACGGTAAATATTACACAAAAGCTGCTAAAAATTTTCTAGATTTGTTAAAAACTGGTGAAGCAAATGCAATACAGAAAGGATTGAACCCGGAAAAACTTTTCATCAAACAAATCACTGCAGATAAAGGCTTAAGGTTTTACAGACCGAGAAGCCTTTGGCACTTGAGAAGAGAAAGAATAAAAGCTGTCAACTTAAAGCTGGAACTGGAGGAAAGATGATGGCTGTGGAAAAACTTTTTGTGAAAGAAGGAATAAAAGAGTCTGAAGTTGAAGCTTATCTTGCTAAAAAATTCGAGAAAGCTGGCTACAGCCATACAGAAATCCAAAGAACACCTTTGGGCACAAGGCTTATAATTTATGCTCATAAACCTGGTATTGTTGTAGGGAAATCTGGAAGAAAGATTGAAGAAGTGACTGAAGAAATAAAGAGGAAATTTGGTTTTGAAAATCCACTCATAGATGTGAGGGAAGTTGAAAATCCTTTCCTTGATGCTCATATAGTGGCAAAGAGGATAGCAAATGCACTCGAAAAAGGTATAAACTTCAAAAAAGTTGCTAATTACTATATCGATAAAGTGGTGGAAGCTGGCGCCATAGGTGTTCAAATCAAAATTGGAGGAAAGCTTGCAGGAAAAGAGAGGTCGAGATTTCAAAAATTTAAGAAAGGTTTCGTAGCTTTTTCTGGTGATTACGCTGAAACTTTGGTTGAAACTGGATACGCACAAGCTAAGATAAAGCCCGGAATAGTAGGAGTTCAGGTCAAGATAATGAAAGAGTTACCAAAGGAATTTGTCTTTGAGAAAAATCTAGGGAAAAAAGAATTTATATCTGAAAAAGAAAATGAAAAAAAGGAGGAAAAGGTAGTTGAAGGCGGTTAAAGAATTGAGAGAGCTTAAAGATGAAGAATTGAACAAAAGGCTTTCTGAGCTTAAATTAGAGCTTCTAAAAGAACAAGGAAATGTGAGGATGGGTAGGCCCATCAAAAATCCTGGTAGGATAAAACAAATAAAGAAGACTATAGCCAGGATCCTCACCATAAAACAAGAAAGAAAAAGGGGAAAGAAGTAAAAATGGCAGAAGTTTGTCCAACTTGTGGAGCTCCTGCATCTTTAGGTGTTTGCTCTAAATGTGGTTTGCCAGTAGACCTTTGCACGTGCAGGGTTATAAAAAGGGAAGAAGAAAAGATAAAAGTTTACATCGAAAAAAGAAAATTTGGCAAGCCTATAACAATAATTGAAGGAATAACTGAAAATGCAAAAGAAATAGTTTCACAACTCAAGTCAAAGCTTGCTTGCGGTGGAACTTTCAAGAACAACCATATAGAATTGCAAGGTGACCATAGGATCAAACTAAAAGATTTGTTGATAAAGTTTGGGTACAAGGAAGAGCAGATAGAAATAAGCTAAAGAAAATAAATTTATTATGCCAATTACACCAAAAAATCTTGTTAGACATGAGCTCATAGGTTTGGAAGTAAAAATAGAAAAAAGCACAGATCCTACACAAAAAGGCTTAAAAGGCAGAATCATAGACGAAACTTACAATACTTTCAAAATTGAAGCTAAAGACGGGAAAGAGAAAGTCATCCCAAAAGCTAATTCAGTTTTTATTTTCACTTTGCCTTCTGGGGAGAAAGTTGAAGTTGAGGGAAAGCTTCTTGTTGCAAGACCAGAAGACAGGATAAAAAAGAAATTCCCGAGATGGTAAGAAAAGGATTAATATCTTGTTTTATTAAAAGAATTAAAAGTTCAAAAGCAAAAGATTTAAAATATCAAAGGGTGGAAAAATGAAGAAAGAAGAGCCGAGAGATATTGGTATAGACGTGACTCCGCCAAAGGCCACTTGTAATGACCCAAAATGTCCTTTCCATGGAAATCTCAAGATTCGGGGAAAAATCCTTCAAGGTTTAGTTGTTTCCACAAGGGCACAAAAAACTGCCATCATCGAAAGAAACTATTTACATTATGTTCCAAAGTATGAAAGATACGAAAGGAGACATTCAAGGATAGCAGCTTACAATCCTGAATGCGTAGATGCCAAAGAAGGCGATTTTGTTAAAATTGCTGAATGCAGACCTTTGAGCAAGACTAAAGCTTTTGTTGTTGTTGAAATTTTGAAAAGGAAGGGAGAAAAATGAAGGCTGTAAGGGCTAAGGTAACAAAAGCTTTGAATGTGGGAAGCTATATAATTTGCGCTGATAACACAGGGGCTAAAGTCTTGCAAATAATTTCTGTTTTCGGTTATAAAGGGGTAAGGAGAAGACAGCCAAAAGCTGGAGTAGGTGATGTTGTGAAATGCACGGTTAAAAAAGGTGATGTTAAGATGAGGAAGCAAGTAGTGAATGCTGTTATCATAAGACAAAAAGCTGAATACAGAAGGCCTAATGGTTTAAGGGTAAGCTTTGAAGATAATGCTGCTGTTTTGGTGGACGATAATTTTGAGCCAAAAGGAACTGAAATCAAAGGACCAGTTGCAAAAGAAGCTGTGGAAAGATTTTCTTCAATAGGAAAAATAGCAACCATGGTGGTTTGAATGAAAAGACCAAAATCTAGCAAGCCCAGAAAGCAGAGAAAATTTTTGTTCACTGCTCCTTTACATTTAAGGAGAAAAATGGTTTCAGCCCATCTTTCAAAAGAATTGAGAGAAAAATATAAGAGAAGAAGCTTGCCTGTGAGAAAAGGAGACGAGGTTGAAATCATGAGAGGAGAATTCAAAGGCAAAAGAGGCAAAATATCAAGAGTCGATTTAAAGAATTACAAAGTTTACATAGAAGGGATAACGAGGAAAAAAACAACAGGAATAGAAGTTCAAGTGCCAATTCATCCTTCAAATTTAAAGATAATAAGTTTAAATTTGGATGATAAGAAAAGGGTGGAGGCTATAGAAAGAAAAATAAAGAAGTGAGAACATGGCAAAGCTTAAGAGGTTGTTAGCACCTGAATTTTGGAAGATACCGAAAAAGAAGAGCACATGGACTGTTGCACCTAGCCCTGGACCTCACAAGAAGTTCGAATGCATTCCTTTATTGATAATAGTTAGAGACATGTTAGGATTAGCAGAAACTGGAAAAGAAGCTAAATCAATAATAAAGAAAGGCGAAATTCTCGTTGACGGCAAACCAAGGAAAGATCATGCTTATCCAGTTGGTCTTATGGATGTTGTTTCAATCCCAAAATTGAATAAACATTTCAGGATTATTTCTCATTTAAAAGGTTTAAAGCTTATTGAAATTCCAGAAAAAGAAGCGAACTTGAAACTTTTAAGGATAAGGAATAAGAAAATGGTAAAGAAAGCAAGGGTCCAATTGAATTTTCATGACGGAAAAAATATTTTTGTCGAAAAAGATGTGTATAAAACTGGAGATTCTTTACTTGTTGAGCTACCTTCACTCAAAATTCTCGAACACTTCAAGCTTGAAAAAGGCTCTCTTGGGTTAATACTAAAGGGAAAAAATGCAGGAAAAATTGCCAAGGTAATTGAAATAATTGTATCAAGAACACAAGAACCGAGAAAAGTGGTTTGTGAAGCAGAAGGAAAGAAAATGGAGGTGATTTTCGATTACTTTTTTGTGGTTGGCAGAGAAGCTCCTGCAATAAAGGTGAGTGAATGAATCCTATGAGAAGAATAGAAATAGAGAAAGTTACGCTGAATGTTGGTTGTGCCGGTGACCTTGAAAAAATAGAGAGGGCAAAAAAGCTTTTGGAGATGTTAACTGGTAAGAGTCCGACAATAACAAAATCAAAGAGAAGAAGCACTTTTGGTATTGCAAAAGGCAAGCCTGTTGGTGTGATGGTAACGTTGAGGAAGAAAGAAGCTGAAGAATTTTTGAGGAAAGCTTTACATGCTGTTGAAAACAAGCTTAAATCTTCCCAATTCGATTCAGAAGGTAATTTCAGTTTTGGTGTTAAGGAGTATATTGATATCCAAGGCGTGAAATATTCCCATCAAGTTGGTATGCTTGGCTTAGACGTTTGCGTGAGTTTGAAAAGGCCTGGTTTTAGAATTAAATATAGGAAAGTACAAAAAAGAAAAATACCGAGAAAACATAGAATTAGTAAAGAAGAAGCGATGGAATGGGTGAAGAAAAATTTTGGAGTTGAGATAATTGAATGAAGAAATTTTTTATGAAATTGATAACGAAATTTTGATAAAGTTGAGTGGAGCTATCTTAAGGAAAGCTGAGATGGAAAATGATTTTGAAAAAGTTTACACAAGAGTTTTTGAGCATTTGGTGAAAATGGAAGTCCTTGGTTTTAGAGACGTGGTTGAAATTCTCGGGAATTTGGGTGGTTGAATGCCTAAAAAATTCGGAAGGGGAACAAGAGTTTGTAGGAAGTGTGGAAGGGCTGGAGTAGGAATTATAAGGAAGTATGGTCTTTATTACTGTAGACAATGCTTCAGGGAAGAAGCAAAGAAGATTGGGTTTAAAAAATATTCTTAGAAAACAAAATAGATTATATGTTTGAGGTAATTGGATTTTTAATTGCTCTTTTTGGTTCTTCTCTAGCTGCAGTTTTTGATGTTAAGATAACACCAACAGAAATTCCTGATGAAATTCCTCATGCCATGATTGCCCTTGCCCTTTTTTTAACATTATTCAAATCCATTCTTGAACACAGCCTGAATCCATTGATTGAAAGCTTGCTTTTTGGCATTTCACTACTTGCTTTTGGTTTTTTGATGTACAGATTTGGCCAGTGGGGAGGTGGTGATGCAAAAGTTTTAGCAGCTATTGGTTTCTTCTCTCCTTTTATTTCACCTTTAGCAAAAAACCTTTTTTTCCCTTTTGCTTTAAGTTACCTTGTTAATGTTTTCATTGTCGGTGCAGCTTACATGCTTCTCTACGCTTTTGTGCTTGCGATTTTGAATAGAAAAATTTTTCCAAGCTTTTTCAAGAATGTGAAATCAAATTTAAGAATAATGTTTGTTTCATTCTCCGTCTTATTCTCCCTTTTCTTAATCGGAAATATTTCCCTTTTCCGTATTTTTAGCTTGCCAATAGATTTTTACTCCATTTTTTCAAATTCTATCCTACTTTTAATTTTTTCTCTTGCTTTGTTCTTGCTTTGGATTTTCACCAAAACTGTTGAAGATGTTGCTTTCAAGAAAAGAATCCCTGTTTCTAAGCTCAAAGTTGGCGACGTTTTACTTGAAAGCAAAGTTTGGGAAGGAATAACTGAAAAAGAATTGAAGAAGATAAAAGCTTCCAGAAAAAAATTCGTTTGGATTAAAGAAGGAGTGAGATTTGCTCCCACATTTCCATTAGCTTTAATTTTCACTCTATTTTTTGGTGATTCTGTTATGTTTGTTGTGAAATTTCTAGTTTGAGTGGAAGTTTAGTTCTAGTTCGCGTTTCTACATATTTTATCCCATTTCTGCAGGCAAGTGTGCATATATTCTTGTCCGTAGAGACTATTGGGTTATTTTCATAATCACTAACAATCAAAAGCTTTTTATCAGTTTCACTAATGCTTTCACCAGATAAGTTTTGGTACAATTCAGAATTCAATTTTTTAAAGAAGTATCTTCTTTTAAATCTAGGATCATCAACTATTCTAACTTCGGGACGATCTAGTTTTTCTTCTAATCGCTCATTAATTTTTTTTAAATAATATGGCATTTTTTCGTTAAAGAGTTTATTCTTTAGCCAAGATATTCGTAAATATTGGTTAATTATTTTCAAGGCTTCCCATAAAATAAACTCATAAACGGTTAGAGGTACTTCTCCCAACCATTCTTGAATATTTTTTAATTGAGTTGTATTAGGAAATCCTATACCGTATAATATCATACAGGTATCTACACTATATCCACTTCCAATATTTTTTCTAATTCTATTATCAATAGTAGCGTTTTTAAGTTCCCTTATAAAATCTTCTACCCTCATAATTCTTAAAAATTAGTTTAAATCTTTTTAACTTTTTCCAATTTCTCAATTCCATTCATGAAAGGTCTTAAGACTTTTGGAATTACCACAGTTCCATCTTCTTGCTGGAATTGCTCAATTATTGCAATCATTGTTCTGCTTGTGGCTAAGGCAGTATTGTTCAAAGTATGGACAAAGCCGGCAGGAGGCTTCCCAGGGCCTTCTCTGTATCTTATGTTCAGTCTGCGAGCTTGGTAATCCGTACAATTAGAATTGCTCCCAGTTTCCCTGAATTTACCATCAGCCATCCAACACTCTATATCAAATTTCTTGGCAGCAACAGTCCCTATATCGCCTGTGCAAATATTAACAACACGATAATGCAAGCCGAGCTGTTGATAAAGCTCTTCCGAATTTCTTTGCAATTCTTCAAAGATTTCCCAACTTTGTTCAGGTAAACAAAAAACGAATTGCTCTACCTTATTGAATTGGTGCATCCTGAACAAGCCTTTTGTGAATTTACCATGAGTTCCGATTTCTTTCCTGAAACAAGGTGAAACTCCACAAAGTTTTAAAGGCAAATCTTTTTTGTCAAAAACTTCACCCATGAACATTGCTCCGAGAGGGTGTTCGGCAGTTGCTATTAAGTATAAAGGCTCATTTTCAATCTTGTATGTTACCATTTCAAAATCTGTAGGGTCAATCATACCTTCATAAGCTTTGCGATTTATCATGAAAGGAGGTTCGATCAAGATGAAACCTTTTTTCCTCAAGAAATCTATAGCAAACTTTTGAATTGCTAAATCGAGAAGCACAAGCTCTTCCTTTAAATAAAAGAAGCCTGCACTTGCTGCCCTCGCTGCTCTTTCTCCATCTATTAGTCCCAAATTCTTTAAAATTTCTAGATGGTCTTTTGGCTTAAAATTGAATTTAGGAGGCGAACCCCATCTTCTTATTTCGACATTATCATTTTCATCTTTTCCATAAGGCACACTTTCATGCAACAAATTTGGAAGCCTCATCAGCTTATCTTTAATTTCTGTTTGTAATTTTTCCGCTCTCTCTTCCAACCCTTTTATTTTTTCTGGAATCTTTGCAGCTTCTTTCAAAAGCTCTTGAACATCTTTCTTCTCTTTTTTCCTTATCGCAATTTCTTTACTTATCTCATTTCTCCTCTTCCTCAAGGCATTTATTTCAGTTTGAAGCCTTCTCCACTCTTTGTCTGCAGTAATGATTTCATCTAAAAGCTTGATTTTTTCAGGATCTCTCCTTCTTTCGAGATTCTCTCTCACAAGCTCTGGCTTTTCTCTTATCAGCTTGATATCAATCATTTTTCCCCCTATTTATTTTCTTGATTTCACAAAATAAAGCATTATTCTTAACTCTTTTTAAATCTCCATTTAAGATTTCATACAAAAACAAACCAAGTGGAGTAAGTTCAGCGATTACTCCTTTATTAAACCTGTCGCCAAATTTTATAAGGCCCAATTCTTTAAGTTTATTCGCATTAAATCTTAATGTTGCTTCTGGTATTTTTTCTTCAACGTTAAGTTTTTTTATAATCTCTGTTATGTTTGTGTGGCTTTCACCTATTTCATTCATCAAAAGAAGCTGATTTTTAGTAAGAACTCTAAGTAAAAACGGTCTTAAATCTTTGATTGGGGCTTAATCACCATAACCCTCATTTAATTAATGAGATTTCAACTATTTAATTCTTTTGTGTAAAATTTTTACCCTAACTTAACAATCTTATTTTATGAAGTTGAGAAAAGAGCTTGGACTTTTTGAAGCAACTTTTTATGGTGTAAGCATAATTCTTGGTGCTGGTATTTTTGCTTTAATAGGGAAAGCTGCTGCCCTTGCTGGTCCAAGCCTTTGGGTTTCTTTCTTGATAAGTGCTTTTGTCGCAGTTTTCACAGGCTTAAGCTATGCTGAGCTTTCGGCAATGTACCCGAAAGCTGGAGCAGAATTTGTTTACGTGAAAAAGGCTTACGGAAGCGATTTTTGGGCTTTCTTGATCGGTTGGCTCTTGATTTTTGCCCTGGTTTCAGGCATAGCCACTGTCTCTCTAGGCTTTTCAGGATATTTTGTTGAGATATTCAAGGTCAAAATATCCAAACTCTTTATTTCATCTTTATTGATAATTTTTCTCTCTTTTGTTAATTTTTACGGCATAAAAGAAACTTCAAGGCTGAACATTTTTTTCACTTCAATGGTGATCTTTGGCCTACTTTTAATAATCTTTCTTGGTTTTACAAAACCTTTAAACCTTTCCCAATATTTTCAAGCGCCAAGCTTGGAAGGTGTTTTTTCAGCTGCAACTCTTGTATTTTTTGCTTATTTAGGTTTTGAGAATGTGGCCAACATTTCTGAAGAAACAAAAAATCCTTCAAAAACAATACCCTCAGCTCTACTTTTATCGATAATAATCACAACTTTGATCTACATGCTAGTTTCAATTTCAGTGATAAACCTTGTGAGCTGGAAAGAATTGGCTATGTCTCCTGCACCTCTTGCCCTTGCAGCCTCAAAAGTTTTTGGGGATAATGCCTTTGTCTTGATTTCAATTTTTGCCTTGTTCGCTACTTCAGGCACCTCTCTCGGCCTTTTGACTTCAGCTTCAAGGATGGTTTACGGTATGGCAAAGGAAAACTCTTTACCAAAGATTTTAGCAAGAATACATTCAAAAAGAAGAACACCCTATTTTGCAATTTTGATGGTAAGCATTTTATCCCTTTTATTTCTTTTTTCCGGTGACATAGCGAAAATAGCTTCAATAACAAGCTTGTGTGCTTTGATCTCTTTTTGTTCTGTCAACCTTTCTCTAATTCACTTGAGGTTCATGAAACCAAACCTTAAAAGACCTTTTAAAACTCCTTTGAATTTAGGAAAGTTTCCAATCACAGCTTTTTTTGGGACTATTTCTTGCATGGCCTTAATAGGTTATTTTGAAATTGGGCTTTTGTTTTTCTCCCTTTTGATAATTTTAATTGGGATAATTTTCTTTATGCTCAGGAAAAATTTTAATTTTTAGCTATCTTGTAATTTTAAAACTTTTCATCAGCTCATAAAGCTCTCTAGCCTTAGCATTTTTTTCAAAGTGTTCTCTTATTGGTTTAACCATTTGGTCTATGTATTCAACAACAGCATTTTTTAAATCTAAAGGATGGAGCTCTCCTTCTTTGAAGGCTTTTTCCAATTCTTCGTATGAATGAAATTCTACAGGCCCGCCAAATTTCAATGGTCTATCAACTTTCATTCTCCCAAACTTTCTGAATATGAGATGTTTGGAATAGTCAAGGATTGGATTGTTTTCAACCACCCTTTCAGGGCAATAAGCATTTCTAATTTTTCTTTCAATTTCTTCTTTGCTGTCATGAACGAAAATACAACTCTTAGGCTTGCTCTTACTCATTTTAGAGCTTATGGCTATGTCTATTTCTCTATTATCATCATATCCTTCAGGTTGTTTTGCTCCTTCCAAGCCCATGAGCATGTGATGGCTTACGATAACAGGCTTCCACCAACCAAGTTTTGGCCCAACTTCACGAGCAAGTATGTTAGCTCTTCTTTGGTCTAAGCCTAGTTGGCAAATGTCAACTTGTAATTCAAAGATATCAGCAACTTGCATTGCAGGATAAAAATATTGGGCGACTTCCTTCATCTCACCTGCTTTCCTCCCCATTATACTCAAAGCTCTATTTGCTCTATGAACTGTGGTATTTTTTGCTACCAATATAACTCTTTTCCAATATTCTTTTCTACTTGCCAAGTCGCTTGCCCAAACAAACTCAACTTTTTTTGTGTCCAAGCCAGCAGCGTTCCAGACTTCTATGAAATATTCACCAGCAAGCCTTATTTTTTCCAAGTCGCCGCCAAGCTTGTTGTTTATCCAAGCAAAATAATCAGCAAGGTAAAGCTTGAATTTAACTCCAGCTTTGAGCAAATCTTCTATAAGCATTGGTCTAAAAACTCCAAAAGGTAAGTGGGCTAATCCACTGGGTTCAAACCCATCGTAAGCTACAGGATGCTCTTTTGACGCAAGTAGTTCTTTCAATTCTTCTTCTGTTATTATCTCTTCTCCCACACCCTTAACGAGCTGGAATCTTTCTTCCAATTCCATTTTCATCCTTAAATGATTTTAGGAGTTTAAAGTAAAAACCTTTTTCTAAAAAATAAATAGAGAGAAATCAAAAAATAAAGAGCATGATCCAGTTAAGCTTTAATGGTGCTCTCAGCACAGTAGGTGCTTCTGCAGTTCTTGTTGACACTGGCATAGAGAAAATTTTGCTAGATTATGGAACAAAAGTAAGGGAAGTTCCTCCCCAATTTCCAATTCCGATTCAAGGCAAGCCTGATGCAATTCTTCTTTCACATTGCCAT
>Ga0207433_10009864_pt1 | contig 15062 bp, 9 predicted proteins | sample YelNatPaOPGAMG01_FD_187559 | JGI IMG/M metagenome (GOLD analysis project Ga0207433, IMG submission 187559) | Hot spring thermophilic microbial communities from Obsidian Pool, Yellowstone National Park, USA - OP-RAMG-01 (SPAdes) (version 3) | ecosystem: Environmental > Aquatic > Thermal springs >... | reverse complement strand
GTTTTTCTTCCATATTTTTTATGTACTGGGAGATCGCCGGCTGACTTATGAAAAGATTCTTGGATGCACCTGTTATGCTTCCAGCGTTGACAACTTCTAAAAAGATCTTTATCTCATCGATCGTAAGATTTATTTTCAAGAGATCTTCACGTCCTTCACGTATACCCCATTCAAAACCATTTTACCATGGGTATGCTCTCTTGAAGCAGCCAACAGCGATCAAAACAGGCATGCTGTCATTGACAACAGCATGCTTTCGTCAAATAAAAATTTTAACTTGTTACTTTGCTAACCTCTTCAACAGCGATTTCAAGATCTTCAGTTTTATGACCTGCTTTGATGGCGAAAAAGTATACAACAAGGTACACGCCTATCATCAAAAGATTGTCCCAAGGAAATGGAATCACAGAATTTATTCCAAATGCTCCAAAGTAAGATACGAGTTCTGTTACAAAAATCATTCCAAAAAGCCAGTAGGAACTTGTGAACAATTTTTTGTATTCATTTGAGACTTTAGCCGTTGTAAGTACTGTGAATGAAATCCAGATTGCGGCCATTGCGATCAATCCACCAAGGAAGATCCATGTTTTGGTGGGCATACTTTCTTTAGAACCTGGGAAAAGCACAAAAATGTAATTCATGATTAAAACTGTGCCTGTCAGAATGAATTCAACTATTGCAACTGTATAAGAAAAAGTTTTTGATAGATTTAATTTTTGAGGTGCATACATGAGATAAAATACCGGGATTCCGAGCAATACAGTGGAAAAAACCATGACTAAAGTTGAAATGCCAGACCAGTACATTATCAAAGCTCCTGCAACAAATCCAATAGGAGCTATAACTGATGCAAAAGGAAGACGGAATGGTCTATGAAGATCTGGAGCATATTTTCTAAAAGTCATGAGCATTATGGGCCCCATAAGATATGTTAAAACCATCGAGCTTGATATGAACCCTATGAAAAGATACCATGACGGGAATGGAAGAAAAAAGATCATTCCGAGTATAGTGGATATTATGAGTGCTATGTATGGAATCTTTGTTTTTTTGTTTATTTTTAATAATCCTGTCGGATAATATCCATCTGCGGCTATACCGTAAAGTGTACGCGCACCGCTTCCAACGTATATCCACCCTGTTCCAGCCGGGGAAATGAAAGCACTGATCAGTAAAAAATACGCGAATGCACCAAAAAGAGCTATTCCGCTGTTTTGAAGTTCAATGAAATATGGTGCCGAACCAAGAGAACTGGATGTGAGTGTTGACCAGTTTATCCCTGCAGGCCATTTAAGGGCACCGACAAATGCAAGCTCTAACATTGAGTATAAAACTATTGACACGATGATGGAAAATATCGTAGCTATTGGTATATCTCTTTGTGGATTTCTTGCTTCTCCGCCAAAGTTGAGAGCCTGTCTGAATCCAAGGAACGAAAATACAACACCTGCGGTTGGAATAGCGTAAAATATACTACCTATTCCCATCGGTACAAAGCCACCATGAGACACAAAATTCGTTCTGTTGAGTACAAACAGCAAGAAGACAAAAGTGAATACAGGAATTATGAATTTAATCCATGTCATAATTGTGTTGAACTTTGCAAGAAATCTTATGCCAAACCAGTTTATCACAAAGAAGGCCACCAGCAAAAGCACTCCATAAAAAATACCAAGCGGGGTTAACACAGAAACACCTGATACGGTATGGAATAGACCGTTCACGTATGTTGAAGCGTAGGATAGGATGGCTTCCGATTCAACTGCGGGAACAGTTAAAGCACCGAGAAGATATGCCCATCCCATTATGTATCCTACATAACCTCCATAAGCATAGTGAGGGTATCTCACGATACTTCCACTTTTAGGAAGTGCGCTTGTAATTTCGGCGAATGCCAAAGCTATGAATAGAACGATACCTCCACCTATGATCCACGAAAAGATCGAAGCAGGCCCAGCAACGCCTGCGGCTGCAATCCCTCCCAACAACCATCCCGATCCAATTATTCCCCCAAGTGATAGGAAAAAAAGGTCCTGAAGGGTAAGAGATTTTCTCAGTTGTTTGTCAGATTCATGGGCGATAACCTCTGTTGATCTTTTCTCACTCTCTTTTTGTACCAATGAAATCACCTCCAAATTATGAATAATATTGCGCTAATTATAGTATCTTATTTGAAACAAAAGGTTACAGAAACATTTTCTTTTAATGTAAAATAAAAATTTAATTCGAATGATAATTTTGAATGGAGTGCTTTCATCAATTTTAAAAAGAGATTTTACCCTCTATGAAATCTATAAAGTTATTTCATTGATCTTTTGACATTTTGATGATGATCTTGCATACATTCTTTAATTTTATAAAAGGGAATTTCATGCTTACAACTACAAAAAATCAGATCCTTTGTATACAAGAAAATCTTAACTTTATCGTGCTTAGATTCATAACATATTTGGGTCTATCATTATTTGAAATCTTAAATGAAAGAGGTGGGGTGATATGGACATCTCAGAGCGTGTGCGGGAAATCGCACATTCGAATGAAAGTCCGTTTGTAGTGATGGATCTCGATATAATCGAGAATAATTATGAGGAATTGATCAAGGATGTACAGGGCGTAAGAGTGTTTTATGCCGTTAAAGCTAATTCTCATCCGAAGATAATCAAAAGACTTTACGAACTTGGCTCTTCCTTTGACGTTGCGTCACGTGGAGAAATCGAGCTTTTGCTCAACATGGGAATTCCGGGTTCAAGGTTAAGCTTCGGAAACACTATAAAGAAGGAAGAAGATATTCGGTTTGCCTACAACATGGGGATAGAATACTTCTCAGCCGATGCCGAGATGGAACTTGAAAAGATAGCCAGAAATGCCCCGAATGCAAAGATCTATTTGAGACTTTCTATGAATGGATCGGACAGTGACTGGCCACTTTCAAGAAAATTCGGTACAAACATAGATCACGTCAAAAGACTTGTACTTTACTCAAGAGATCTTGGGCTTAGCCCAGTAGGTGTTTCTTTCCATGTCGGATCTCAATGTTACGATAAATACAGCTGGAAGGATGCGCTCATGCAGGTTGCAGATATTTTCTGGTTTGCTAAGCTTGAAGGTATAAAGCTTACAACGATAAATCTTGGTGGTGGAATACCTATTAAGTACGTGAGAGACATCCCGAGTGTCGTGGAGATCGGAAATGTTATAAATGAAAGTATAGATGAATACTTTAACTTCATGGAAAGGCCTACTCTTTTCATAGAACCAGGAAGATCGATGGTGGGAAATGCCGGAATACTCGTTTCAAGGGTACTTTTGAGATCCTCCAAGGAAAAGAAAGACTGGGTTTACATAGACGCAGGAGTTTATCATGGTTTGATGGAAACGATAGAGAATTTAAGATACACAGTTGTCGTTGATGGAAAGGAAGATCATCCAAAGAAGACTTTCACCTTGGCAGGCCCAACGTGTGATAGCATAGATGTTGTTTACGATGAAGTAGATCTTGCCGAAGATGTTACACTTGGAGACATAGTCTATTTTGTCAATGCAGGTGCTTATACGCTTGATTACAAAACACATTTCAATGGTATTGAAGGCCCTTACGCGATCTTCTTAGATGAAATTGGAAGCAAAAACAACAAAGTTGCGACCGAAGTTGCCGGCAATTGAAAAAGATGATATAATATCTTCGACAAATTTTTGGAGGTGCACTTTCGATGAAAGCTTATGTTGATGAAGATACTTGTATAGGATGTGGAGTTTGTGAAAGCTTATGTCCTGATGTGTTCAAGCTTCAGGATGATGGGAAAGCCCACGTGATAGCAAATGATTGCAGTTCGGGATGCTGTGAGGATGCAAAGGATTCTTGCCCAACAGGAGCGATTTCTGTTAAGTGATTAAAAATATCAAAAAGGCGGGCATTACCCGCCTTTTTTGTTTGGTATCTCGCCTTTATGTGTTATAATCCATTTTGAACCGACTTAAGTTTTTAGAAAGGGGTAGCAAGATGTCAAGAAAATGTGATATTTGTGGTAAAGATGTTGAAACCGGTCACAGGATAAGTCATTCTCACAGAAAAACTCTTAGAACGTTCAAGCCAAATCTTCAACCCGTCAAAGTCAAAAATGAAGAAGGTAAGATCGAACGTTTGATGGTTTGTACACGCTGTTTAAAGGCCGGAAAAGTTCAGCGTGTTTGAATTGTTTATGAACAGTAGGAATACTTATGCGGAGGTAAATGTAAATCAATTCCTCCGCAATATTTTTGAGATCTCAAAAAAATGCGGCCTTCAGGTTGCTCCCGTCTTAAAAGCCGATGCTTACGGTCATGGTGCAGTCGAGCTTGCAAAAGCGTGTCAGAATCATGGCGTTGGAATGGTAATAGTTGCATTTTTAGAAGAAGCACTTCAGTTACGTGAAAGCGGTGTTGCTCTCCCTATACTTGTTTTAAATTACTTCGATCCTAAATTTTCGGAAGAAGCGATTTTGAATGATCTTATTATGACAGTTTATTCGGAAGATCAGGTGAAGCTGATCTCCGAAAATCTAAAAGGTGAAGAAAAATTAAAAGTCCATCTTAAAGTTGATACTGGAATGGGAAGAATAGGATTGCTTCCGGATGAAGCTGTTGAACTTTACAATTCCATTGTAAAAGATCCAAAATTCGTCATTGATGGAGTTTACACACATCTTTCATCTGCAGATGATCCTGAAGATCCTTTCAACAAAAAGCAGATGGATGATTTTAAATCATTTTTGTCAAAGATAAAAAAGCCTAAACTTATTCATATATCGAACAGTGCCGGGGCAACGATCTTAAATGACATTATTGGAAATTTTTGCAGGGCCGGCATAGCTTCTTATGGCCTTCAACCTTCTTCCAAGATCAAAGTGGAATACATAAAACCAATTATGAGTGTTCATTCGATCGTTGATTTTGTAAAAAAGCTTTCTCCTGATAGACCGGTAGGATATGGTCATACATTCTTGGCAAAGTCTGAAATGAGAGCTGCAACCATTCCTTTTGGATATGCCGATGGCCTTCCACGCTCACTTTCAAACAAAGGTTCAGTTTTGATAAACGGAAAACGTGCTAAAATTCTTGGTAGAGTAAGCATGGATCAGATCGTCGTTGATGTTTCAAAAATTGGAGACGTTAAGGTTGGCGACGATGTTGTCATAATGGGTGAAAGCGGTGATGAATCGATAACGGCGGAAGAGATTGCAGAAATTGCCGGTACGATAAATTATGAAATAGTTTGTGGAATATCTAAAAGAGTTCCGCGCATTTACGTATGAAAGTGGTGGTATTGTGAAGCTTGGAGATCTTTTTAACGATGAATATCTCGAAAAATTAGGATTGTCTACGAAGAGTACGGCAAATCATAAAATGATTTCTGAGATATCAGAAAATGATTTTGTAAGTGTAGACCTGAAGGTCGTTAGCAAAAAAATGCAGGAATCTAAAGATGGGAAAAAATTTTTGTTGTTAACTCTCGCTGACAGGACAGGAGAAGTTAGGGCAATAGACTGGTACAACGCAGGAGAAAATGATTCAAAGGTCAAGGTCAATTCAATCGTTAAAATAAAAGGTCGTGCCAATGTTTACTTCGATAAGCTCCAAATAACTTTGGATAAAGACAGAGATTCTCTTATAACTCTCAAAGATGGAGAGTACGATCCAAATCTTTTTGTCTCTATAACGAAAAAAGATGTTGGAGCGATGTATACTGAATTTCAATCTATACTTTCTAATATTTCAAATAAAGAGATAAAAGCTCTTGTGAATGTACCTTTCGAAGATGATACATTTGTTGAATCTTTTTTGACAGCACCTGCTGCCATCGTTGTTCACCATGCTTATAAGGGTGGGCTTCTCGAGCATACGCTCGGTGTTATAAAACTTTCGAGAGAGATAGCGCACCTTTATCCAGATGTGAATGAAGATGTTTTGATCGCCGGTGCGGCTTTTCATGATCTCGGTAAAATTCAGGAATATGAGATAAAATCTTTTGGAATAGAGAGAACAACCGAGGGAGAACTTGTGGGGCATATCGTCCTTGGCATAAAGATGATCGATGAATGGGCCAAAAAAGTTCCTAATTTACCTTTAAAAGATCTTCGGCACATCGAGCATCTTGTCCTTTCACATCATGGAGAACTTGAACTTGGATCTCCAACAGTTCCAAAAACGGTTGAAGCTATAATACTTCACAGTGCAGATGATCTCGATTCGAAGATGGGTCAGATAAGTTCACTCAAAGAGAAGGGATCTGAAAATGACTGGAGTGAATACGATAGATATCTTGGCAGGAAGATAAAATTCAACTGGGATGATAATGAAGATTGAAGGAGGAATAAGTCTCATCTGAGACGAACTCTATATGGGAAAAAAATTGGTCATAGTCGAGTCCCCTGCAAAAGCCAAAACAATTCAAAAGTATCTTGGTAAAGATTACGAAGTGTCATCCTCGCAGGGTCATGTAAGAGATTTACCACAATCTAAATTTGGAATAAAGATTGATGATAAATTCGAACCTGAATTTGAAATAATAAAAGGTAAAGAAAAGATAGTCAAAGATCTTAAAGCTCTTTCAAAGGGAAAAGAAGTTTTACTCGCCACCGATAACGACAGAGAAGGTGAAGCGATAGCATGGCATTTAGCCGAAATACTTGAACTTCCATTGAAAGAAAAAAATCGTATCACATTCAATGAAATAACCGAGAGGGTTATCAAAGACTCGGTAAAAAGTCCGAGACTTGTTGATGTAAAGATGGTCGATTCGCAACTGACGAGAAGAATTTTGGACAGGATCGTCGGTTACAAGGTAAGCCCGATTCTATGGAGAGTTTTTCGTGGAAAACTCAGCGCAGGTCGAGTTCAATCTGCGGCATTGAGAATCCTTTGCGATCAGGAAAAGAAAGTAAGAGCTTTCAAACCTCAAAAATATTACGAAATAGACGCAGAAATTTTTTCTGAAAAGACGAAATTGAAATTTTTTGATGGTGTAGATGTAATAAAAACACCATTTCTTAATTCTAAAGATGCGAATAGTGCGCTTGAATACGTGAAAAAATCACAGTTCAGAATAAAAGAGGTAAAGGATGAAGAGGTAACGATGAAAGCACCTCTCCCTTTTAAAACCAGTACTTTACAGCAAAGTGCATCTTCTGAATTGAATTTCACCGTTTCAAGAACGATGAAGATAGCGCAACAACTTTACGAAGGTGTTGAAATAAATGGTGAAACTTTAGCCCTTATAACTTATATGAGAACGGATTCTTACAGGATTTCTGACGTTGCAAAAGATGAAGCAAAAGAATATATAGAAGCCGAGTTCGGTAAAAAATTCATAGGAAAGCCAAAGATTCTTAAGAATGCGCAGAATGCACAGGATGCACACGAAGCAATAAGACCGACCTATCCGAAGAAAGATCCTGATGAGATAAAATCTAAATTACCCAGAGAACTTTTGTCACTTTACACACTGATATGGAAGAGATTCATGGCATCTCAGATGGCTGACTCAACTTATAAGAAGAGAATTTTGACGATATCTGATAAGGATGACAGCGCAATTTTTGTCGTCGAATTCAAGAAAAGAATTTTTGATGGTTTTGAAGCTGTCGATCCATCAAATGAGGAAACGAAGAAATTCCCTGATGTGAAGATCGGTCAGGTCGTTGATGTAGAAGAACTTTTGATGAATGAAAAGATGACAACCCCTCCGCCAAGGTACACGGAAGCGACGCTCGTTAAAAAACTTGAAACGGCAGGAATTGGTCGCCCGAGCACCTATGCTACGATAATACAGACTTTGCTCGATAGAAAATACATTGAAAGAGACAAAAAATCTTTAGTTCCAACTTTTCTTGGCATAAACGTGAATGATTTTTTGACAAAAGAATTTCCAAAAATAGTTGATCTTAAATTCACGGCTTCAATGGAAGACGATCTCGATCTCATAGAAAACGGGAAAAATGATTGGCAAAAAGTTTTAAAATCTTTTGATAAAGATTTTGAAGAAAATATGAAACGGGTAAAGGAAAATCTCAAAAAAGACTATGTTTTGGTCGAGACAGATGTTAAAGCTCCTGATGGAAATGGAAGTATGTATTTGAAGTACGGTCGATATGGACCATACCTTGAATCTAAAGATGGAAAACAAAAGATGAGCATACCTTCCGGTTCGAAGATAGATTATGATGGCAAGTTTGCCCATGTGACGATGGCCACTCCGGAACTTTTAGACGAAAAATGTCCGAAATGTGGAGCTCCGCTCGTAAAAAGAATTGGAAAATACGGTGAATTCATCTCATGCAGCAGATATCCTGAGTGCGATTACACGAGACCGATATTCAAGTACGCACGTGGAAACTGTCCAAAATGCGGTGCACGGGTGGTCGAAAGGAAGAGTAAAAAGGGAAGAACTTTTTTCATCTGCGAAAACAATCCTGCTAAATGTGATTTCATAAGTTGGTATGAACCTTCAAATTATAAATGTCCGGATGATGGTGAAGTCCTTTATTACAAGAAGAAAAAGGGATCAGAGGTTCTGTTTTGTCAAAAATGCAAGAAGGAGTACGACGAATCGGAGTTCAAAAAAGACTGATTTTACTCTCAATATCGGCAATCGTGGTGGCCATCTCTATGCCGGGGATGGTCTCCTCTATTTTTGTTTGGTTTGGACTTGTCCCGCTTTTTTTTGCTCTTAAAAACACCAGTGTCTGGCGATCTTTATTTTTTGGCTGGTACTTCGGAATAATTTACATAGCTATTTCGATGTACTGGCTTTTACCAACACTTATCAAAAATATAGCTTTATTCAATGGCTTTCCTGAATTCCTCGGCGTACTTGCCTTTGTCATGTTAATCATAATAGAGGGCTTTTTTTTCGGAATATTTGGATTTTTTTACACATTTTTTGAAAATAGAAATGAACGCGTGCCATCCATTTTACATGTGCTTTCCGTTGCCGGAATTTACACACTTGTAGAATTTTTAAGAGGATATGGTGCACTTGGATTCACAGGTTCAAGGCTTTCTGATGCACTTTATCGGCAAATAGGAACTATACAATTGACGTCATTTATCGGTACACTTGGCCTCACGTTTCTTATCTTCATCGTGAATTACCTCATTTACAGCTTCTTCATGGAAAGAAAATTCAAATCTCTCACCGTTGTTGCATCAATTGTCGCTGGATCTTACATCTTTTCATTCATCTTTCCATATTTCATTTCACCGAATTCAGGTAAAGCACTGACGATAGGTGCAGTCCAGCCAAATGTTACCGTTTCACAAAGATATTTGATGAATCAAAATGAAATTTTTAAAGATGTCGAATGGGGGATAAAAGATTTAAATGGTAAAACGCATATCATCTTTTTTCCGGAAGGGACATTCGAAAGTGAGATATCGAACACGAATGTTTATTTCAATCTTGTAGATTTGTTAAAAAAAGATGATATGCGTGCGATCATCGGATATCCTTCTGTGAAAGATGGAAAGATTTACAATTCGGCAGGTTTTTTTGACGGCAACGGAATAGAAGGCATTTATTCGAAACATATCCTTGTACCATTTACCGAAACTTTACCATATCCTCAGATATTCGGGGCTTTTGGCTTCCTAAAACTTGCACAGTTTTTTACGCCGGGTAAAAATTTCACTATTTTTTCCTTTGAAGGGACAAAATTTTCAACCCAGATATGCTTTGAAAGCTATTTCGGATGGCTTTCAAGAAAGTTCACCGATGATGGAGCCCAATTCCTTGTCGTTATAACTGATGACAGCTGGTTCGATCAGAGAACAGCACTTGTTCAGCATTTTGCACAAAGTGTCATGAGAGCCGTTGAAAACAGAAAATGGATGGTTCAGGTTGCTGATACTGGAATAACGGGAATCATTAATCCTTACGGAGAGATAGTCGATGAATTCCCCGTACACCAGAGAATTGCATCAACATTCGATCTTTATCCGAATGATACGATCACATTTTACGATCGCTTCGGTGATCTGGTATTATGGATCTCGATAGGATTAATAGCTTTTGAAAGTGTTATTTTGATCTTCAAAAAGTGAGGTGAAAATCATGGAATGGTGGAAAGAAGGAACTTTTTATCAGATATATCCGAGAAGTTTTAAGGATTCTAACGGTGATGGTATAGGAGATCTCAAAGGTATAACTGAAAAACTTGACTACTTCGAATGGCTTGGAATAGACGCGCTATGGATCTGTCCCTTTTTCAAATCACCAATGGCGGATTTCGGTTACGATATAAGTGATTACACCGGTGTTGATCCACTTTTTGGAACGATAGATGATTTCAAAGAACTTTTGAATGAGGCGCATGAAAGAAAACTTAAGATCGTAATAGATCAGGTTTACAATCATACGTCCGATGAACATCCATGGTTTGTTGAATCGCGGAGTTCAAAAAATAATTCAAAAGCGGATTGGTACATATGGAGAGAGCCAAAGGCCGATGGCAGTCTTCCAAATAATTGGATTTCCTTGTTCTCTGGTGATAAAGAAGAAAGTGTATGGACGTGGGACGAAAATCGAAGACAATATTACCTTCACCTCTTTGCGAAAGAACAACCCGATTTGAACTGGCAAAATGAGGATTTAAGAAAAGCAATTTACGATTCCATGAAATTCTGGCTTGACATGGGTGTTGATGGATTTAGATTTGATGCGGCATCACATTTTTACAAGGATATTGATAGAGATGTGATCGAAGGGCCCCAGGTGAAAAAGAGTTTGTTTGAAAGTGTTCGAGATCAATATTACTGGGATCCATTCACTGCAAGACCGGAAACACTTCTTGAAGTTGAAAAATTGAGAAATATTATGGATAGTTACAAGGATAAGGTCAGCGTTGGAGAAATTTCTTCGGACATGGGATTATGTCTGTATTTGTTTTTCACACTTCCGAAAAGGTTTAACATCGCTTTCAACATAGATTTCCTTGAAAAGTTGTCCATGAATCCACAAAAGATAAAGGAACTTGCCGAACCTCTTGATGAACTTTTTGGAACAAGGGCATGGCCAAGTTATGTCACAGGAAATCATGACAACAGAAGAATTGTAAGCAGAATGACGGATGGAACTGAAATGGACAGCGATGAAAAATCAATGGTATCCAAACTCTTCGCTACCCTGCTTTTAACTTTAAGGGGTACTCCATTCATTTACTACGGTGAAGAGATTGGAATGGAAGATACGGTGATTCCCTACGAAAGAGTTATGGATCCATGGGGAAAAGCACTTTGGCCTAAAAAAGGAAGAGATCCATCGCGCACGCCAATGCAGTGGAATTACTCGAAGTACGCTGGTTTTTCAACCGTTGAACCATGGCTTCCGGTCAATGAAAATAAGTCAAACATAAATGTCGAAAGCGAAATGAAAGATCCATCATCAGTCCTGAACTTTTACAGAGCGCTCTTAAAGATTAGAAGATCATACAGGGCGCTTACGATAGGAAAAATTGATTTTTTAGAAGCGAATGAGGATTTGCTAATCTATAAAAGAGAAGATAGTGGTAAACCTATTTTCGTGATTTTGAATTTTAAAGATGTAAGAAAAAATTTTTCAAAATTTGATATAAGTGGTAATATATTGTTAAGCAGTGAGGGAAGGAAGGGAAGTGTTTCGTCAAAGGTAGATCTTTATCCCTTTGAATCGTTGGTGGTTGAAGGTAGGTGATTTTGTGAAGATATTGATGGTATATCCGAGTTACCCGGATACGTTTTGGAGCTTTAAGTATGCTTTGAAATTCGTATCCAAAAAGGCATCATTGCCGCCGTTAGGGTTGCTAACTGTGGCTTCATATTTGCCTAATACATGGGATGTAAAACTCATCGACATGAATTGTGAAAAATTGAAGGATGAAGATATAAAAAATGCAGATTACGTTTTCATAAGTGCAATGACAGTCCAGAGGGATTCATCCATTGAAACTATTAAGAAGTGCAACCAATTTGGCATTCCTGTCATAGCTGGTGGGCCACTGTTTACGATGGAGCCTGATATTTTCAATGATATCGTGGATTATTTTGTCCTCGGAGAAGCAGAGGACGTCATGCAGGATCTCATAAAAGACATTGAAAATAAAAAAGTTAAAAGATATTACGCGAAATACAATTTTTGCAATATCAATGAGACTCCTGTACCAAAGTGGAATTTACTGAATTTAAAATGGTATGCTTCGATGAGTATCCAGTATTCGAGAGGATGTCCTTACAACTGTGAATTCTGTGATATTGGGGCTCTTGCAGGAAGAACACCGAGACAAAAAAGTTCAGAGCAGGTAATAGCTGAGATCCAATCTCTTTACGATGCAGGATGGCGCAAGTCCATCTTCTTTGTGGACGATAATTTCATAGGGAACAAGGCAAAATTGAAAAAAGAAATTTTGCCTACACTCATAAAGTGGCAAAAGGAGCATAAATATCCATTTTCTTTTTATACTGAAGTGTCAATAGATTTTGCAGATGATGATGAGTTGATGAACCTCATGTCAGAATCTGGATTTGACAGGGTTTTCGTTGGAATAGAGACGCCAGATCCAGACAGTTTAAAAGAAGCTAATAAATATCAGAATATAAAGCACGATCTTGAGGCATCCGTTCACAAGATCCAATCTTTTGGTTTTGACGTTCAGGGTGGGTTTATAGTCGGCTTTGATAGCGATAAACCAACTATTTTCAACAGGCAATTCAATTTCATTCAAGAAAGCGCTATTGTAACGGCCATGGTAGGTCTTCTTAATGCGCCAAGGGGAAGTCAGCTTTACACGAGGCTAAGAGATGAAGGACGGCTTATCGGAGAAATGACCGGAGATAACGTTGACGCCATGACGAACATAATTCCAAAGATGAATATTGAGGTACTTGTCAAAGAATATAAAAATCTTATGAATGAACTTTACAGTCCGTCAAGTTATTATAAACGTTTGAAAGAATTTCTGTCGATATACAAGATTCCAAAGTTCAAAAAATCAAGGATAGATTTTTCAGAAATAATGGCTTTTTTTAAATCCATTTTCTTACTCGGGATTTTTGGGAGAGAAAGAAAAGAGTACTGGAAATTACTTACATGGAGTTTATTCAGAAAACCAAAGACTTTTGCAAGTGCCGTTTCATTTGCCATATACGGTTATCATTTCAGAAAAATAGCTGAGAAACTTTCAAAACCAACCAGAAAGAAGAAGTTATCGCCTGCATGAAAAGAAAGGTTTTATGGTTGGCGCTTTCCGTATTTTTGATATCTTTGGTTCTTTCGTCCTGCTTCTTGTTGCGTGAATCGCTGACGCTTGATTCAAATCCACAGGGTGTACAGATTCTGGTAGATTCGCAGACAATTGTAACTCCAGATACGTTGAACTTGCAGTATGGTTCTCATGTACTGCAAGTTCTTTCGACTTATCTAACAACATCGAATTACGGAGGATCGCCGAATACAGAATATGTATTCTCAAGCTGGTCGGATGGTTCTACATCAAATCCGAGAACAATAACCCTTAAAGCAGATCAAAGTTACACTGCAAACATGTTGATCTATTACAAATTTTTAACTGGATCGAATATAAGTGTAACGCCAATTTCCTCACCGGTCTCTCAAAATGAATTTTACCTTTACAATTCTCAAATACAGATAACGGCTCCAAAGGTTCAGGGATATCAATTCAGCTATTGGATCGTCAACGGACAGGCTGTAACCGGCAATCCGTTAACACAAATTATCACACTGTCGACTCAAGCGACGGCCGTTTATGAACAAATAGTTCCCCCATCCTTGCCTTCGAATCCATATCCTGCAGATGGAAGTACTGGTACGTCTACAAATGTAGCTTTAAGTTGGTACACAAAATCTAACGGGGCATCCGTTACTTATTCGCTTTATTTTGGCACATCTCAGAATCCATCACTTTACTTCTCCGATCTAACTTCCCCCGAATACACAATATCGAATCTCAATTACTCAACGACTTACTACTGGTACATAATCGCAAGCAACGGGTACTTCTCGACAAAGGGACCTCTTTGGTCTTTCACAACTCAAAGTGAACCAATTCCATCGGCTCCAACGGGTCTTTACTACACTTCAGTAACGTCGAATTCCGTCTCTCTTTCATGGAGTCCGTCTCAGTACGCATCTGGGTACAACGTCTACAGATCGACGAATGAAACGAATTTTTCGAAGATATCTTCGACATCCAATACTTACTACACAGATACAAATCTTTCTCCATCGATGACTTATTATTACGAAATTACCGCTTACAATTCATCTGGAGAGTCCGGATATTCCAATCCAATCACGGTCAAGATTTCTCAGGGGCAGTACGGAATTATAAATGGAAGTGTGAACGTGTACACCGGCCAGAGTGCCTTCATCTCCTCTGTACCGGTTCAGCAAAGCACAATTCCATGGCAAATTCAAAGATCTTCAGGTCTCGGTTACGTTCCGGGTGAAGTTGTTGTTGGCTTCAAGCGCGGTATATCACCGAGTATGCTCTCTTCGCATCCTTCTCCATTTGGATATCATGTTGTAAGCAACCTCCAGACTCCAAATTACGAGGTCAACGCCTCTTTGATAAAGGTTTCAACGTCCGTCGAAAATGCGATATCTTATTTCAAATCTCTTCCAAATGTCGCTTACGCTGAGCCAAATTACATAGTTCATGCCCTTTCAGCTCCGAATGATCCGTATTACGCAGATCAATGGTACCTTCCAGATATTCAGTCTCCACAGGCATGGAATGTTTCAACCGGGGCAAATACGGTGATAGTTGCCGTAATAGATACGGGCGTTTCATCAACACATCCTGACCTGCAAAATATACTCGTGCCAGGCTTCAACTTTGTCAAAAAAAGTACGGATACAATGGACGATTTCGGTCACGGTACATTCGTTGCCGGTATAATAGATGCCGACACAAATAACGGAATTGGTATTGCCGGCATAAACTGGGGAGGGGCTAATTCTACCAAGATAATGCCTATAGTCGTGCTTGGTCCGGACGGATCTGGATCTACTTATTATGTAAGTGAGGGTATAG
>Ga0207433_10009859_pt1 | contig 15068 bp, 15 predicted proteins | sample YelNatPaOPGAMG01_FD_187559 | JGI IMG/M metagenome (GOLD analysis project Ga0207433, IMG submission 187559) | Hot spring thermophilic microbial communities from Obsidian Pool, Yellowstone National Park, USA - OP-RAMG-01 (SPAdes) (version 3) | ecosystem: Environmental > Aquatic > Thermal springs... | reverse complement strand
ACTGCTTATGACATACAAGCTGGCCATGGCTATTATACTGCAAACGGCTATGACATAGCAACAGGAAAAGGTCTAATTCAAGCAGACAAAGCAGTTAGCGTTGCTTAACTTTTTCTTTTTTTATTTTTGTTGCTAAATTAATAATATGGCAAAAAGTCAGGAAGAAAGACTTTACTTTATAGTAAGAAGCTATATAATGGGTTGTGTAGGTGGAGTTTTATTTCCTCTCATAGTTTTCTTTATTGGAAGGATAAACTGGATCCAAACAGTAATAATCGGTGGTTTTGTTTACATAGCTTCTTTAGCAATATCAAGAGCTTTTGACAATCAAATAAACACAGTAACAGAAAAAGTTTTGAAGTACTTGAACAAGTATAAGAAAATAAAAAATTTTATCTTGAAGTACTTTTAGGTTTCTTGCTTTCTTTTTTCAAAGAAACATAAATTTCTTCGACACAAAAGCAAATTTCTTTTACAGCTCTCTTAGCTATCTGTTCGTTAGTTTTAACAAGGTTAAAATTGCTACATCTCAAAACCTTGTAAATCTTTGATTTATAAACATTCTTTTCTTCTTCAGGAAGTTTTGAAGATTCGATAGCAGACTTTACTCTCAAAAACAAATTAAAAGTTTCTTTAAGACTTCCAGGCTTTACCTTGTAGTTGTTTTTTTGTTTCAGCTCATTATAAAAAGGGTCTATCATCGAAAGTAGTTGCTCTCTATCATACATCCTTAATTTTTAGGTAAGTAAAAAATTTATAGTTTATCTAATGTCACATTTTAAAACTTTTAATTTTTTCATATCTTCTTCCATCGGCTTTCTAATTTTTGGAAACCTTCTAGCAGCAGAAGGATGAAAAGTTGGAAAGTAAATTCTTTTATCTTTTTTTATTAGCTTGCCATGGATTTCAGAAATCTTATAATCCTTTCCTAAAGTTCCTTTTATCGCAACATTACCAAGCAAGACAATAATTTTTGGGTTAATAACTTCTATTTGCTTTGAAGTATGAATCATGCCATGAGAAATCTCTTCATCAGTAGGAGCTCTCTTTCCTGGATAATACTTTACTGGTGAAGTGATAAAAACTTCTTCCCTTTTTATTCCTATCGACTCTAATAGCTTGTTTAAAAACTTTCCAGATTTTCCCACGAAAGGCTTGCCAGTTTTACTTTCCTCAACTCCTGGAGCTTCGCCCAAAAACATAATTTTAGCGTTAGGATTTCCTTCTCCAGGAACAGGCAACCCAAACTTATCTTTCTTACATTCCTCACATTCTTCAATTTCTTTTGCTATTTTTTCTAAATCTTCTTTTTTACTCATGCTAATCTTTTGTTTGAAAAAAAGCTTAAGTCTTTAATTCTTCTTTTATATTTTTATGTCACAGTTGATTAAAGACGGTAGAAAAAGTTTAGAAAAGTATGGAGTTATTTTTAGAGCTGATGAAAAATCTTTAATCTTTCCTTTTAGTTTGAATGAAGAAGAAATGGAAGAACTTGAAGAAGAAATAAAAAAGTATTATCAAGTTGAGAAGAACTATTTAGGATTAAAAATTTGTTCTGAAAAGGGAAAAGTCTATTTCTCAGAAAGGCTTTTCGGTTTTGAGAAAAGATTTTCCATAGATGGTTTCACTTATGGTTGTGATATTGAAAAATTGAAAGAAATTGCTGACAAAACTATTCAAGAAACAATAGTTGGAGAAAAACTTTTTACTTATTGGTTAAAAGAAGTTGGTAAAGAGGAAGCTGAGAAAAGATTAAAAGAAATAACAAAGAAAAAATTCTTTAATCTTCTTTAACTCTACTCATACCAATAAGCAAAGTAAATATCTCGATTCTTCCTACAATCATCAGGATTATCAAAAGCCATTTTAACTCTAAAGATAAGGAAAGAGAAGTTATTCCTATGGAAACTCCTGCTGTGCTAAAAGCTGATAAAGTTTCAAAAATCGAATCTTCGAAAGAAAAACCATAGAAAGTGAAAATAAACGCTGAAATAAAGATTAAGAAAACTGAAAGAATAACGGTTAGAAAATGTTCCATAAGCTCTGAATCTTCTATTTCCTTTCCTTCATAAACTATTTTCTCGCTCTTTTTTGTTAGCTCTCTTTTAATAAGAATTGGAATTGATTTGAAAAGTATGATGATTCTTTTTACTTTAATTCCTCCTGCTGTAGAAAAACTACAGCCTCCTATGAACATCAAAGCTATGAAAATTATTTTCAAAGGTTGGACCAAACTTGGAGAAGCTATTTTATTAAAATCAACATAGCTTATGCCTGTTGTTGAAGAAGTGCTTACAACATGGAAAAGTGAGGAAAATAAATCTAAGTTTGAAAAAGTGAAAACAAAAAGAGTTGCAATTAAAATTAGCAGAATAAAAACTTCAAACTCTCTTGTAAAAGTTTTTTTCATCTTTAAATTAAAAATTCTATAAACAACCCAGAAGTTTGTTGCTCCAATTATCATAACTACCATTAGAAAAATTTTTAAAAGAAAACTGTCAGGAATTGTTTGAACAGGAAGACTTCCTGTTACTATCGTGCTTAGAACAAGAGAAGTGCTATCTATTATATCATAACCTAAAAAGAAGAAGATTGATATGAAAATTCCTGTTAGTATTGCGTAGATTAAAACAACTATTACAAAAGATTTTTTTATTTTTTCAGTTATTCTCTCTATATCTATAAGCTTGCTAATTCTGTCTGCAAAGTCAGCTGGGTAGAAAAAACTTAAAAGGATAAAAATTAAGCCAATACCTCCAACCCATTGAATAACACTTCTGTAAAGAATTAAAGATTTAGAAAGAGAAACATTTTTCATCAAAGTTAAGCCAGTAGTTGTTGAAGTTGAAACACTTTCAAAATAGCAAACAGTAAACTTTTCTGCAGGGTTTGAAATTTTAAGCGGGTTAAGATATTGGCAAGGAATTGAAGTAAACAAAGGAAGAATTAAGAATACTAAGCATAAGAGAAGGCAAGAATTCTTAAAGCTCAAAACTTTTCTTTCGCATAAAGCATTAAGGAGAAAACCAGTAACAAGTAAGGAAATTGAAGTTGTTAAAAGAGGAATTAAAGCTTCTGTTTCGTTAAGATAAAAAGCAGCAATTATTGGTATTAGAACAAAAAATCCTGCAAACTGAAGCACAAAGCCTAAATTAGCTAACAAAGGTTTCATAATTTTTCTTTCGTTTTGTTTTAAAATAAATTTTAATAAGCTCTGCGAAACCTTACACTCTTATAGCCCAAGCTTTTTATGTATTCTCTTAAATTTTTCATATCTTCTTTTTTAATTCCATATTCAGGAAAATACTTCACTAAAACACTAAGATTGCCAGAAATTAAAACATCAAAATCGTGGGAATAAATGCCTCGAATTCCTTCCTGAACTTCTATTTCAACTTTTTTACATTCAAATTCTGCTTTAGAAATTGGATAATCTGTACCGAACCGTATGTTTAAGTCAAAACTATCACCACTTTGAAGAACTCTTAGAATAAAATTTTCTGGAAAGTTTGCCCTAGAAAAATATCCACAATTTCTAAATCTAACTCTTTTTTTCTTCAAATCTTCTATCAAAGGTATTGCAAAGCTCATACCTTTAAAAGGAAAAGTAAACTTTAAATATCTTTTCAAACAATTAGTTAGTGTTTAAATAATCTAAAAAGTGAAGAAGAATGAAGGAAAAGAAAGCAATCTTGATTTGCTTTTCAGTAAAGTCTGGAAAGTTTGAAAGCTATTCAGAGAGGAATAAATTTTTCAAAAAACTTTATGGTTGGAAACAAGTTATAAGAAAAGAAATTAGGCTAGGAAAAAAGGAAAAATCTTACGTTTACAAAAGAGAAGGTTTGCTAGACGAAATACCACACTTAAAAGTTGACCAAAGCTCTTTTATAGTTCCAGAAGACGAGTTTGAAAGAATAGTTGGATTTTTAAAGGAATGGCACGATAAAGTTATTTGGAGAACTTTCAAAGTATTATTAGACGAAGACCTTGAAGATTTAATCGAGGAGGAGGTTTAATGGCAGAAAAGGAAGTAAGGCTAAAAGTTGGCGAGCTAACAGCAAGAGAAGAAGCAGGAAGAGGAATTGTTAGGCTAGACTCTTCGACCATGCAAAAACTTGGAATAAAAGAAGGTGATGTAGTAGAAATAGAAGGTGCAAAAAAAACTGCAGCAATAGCAGTAAGAGCTTATCCTGCTGACGTTGGCTTAAACATTATAAGGATGGATGGAATAACAAGAAGAAATTGTGGTGCAGGAGTTGGAGATTATGTTAAAATAAGGAAAGCTGAAGTTAAAGAAGCAAAAAAAGTTGTTTTGGCTCCTGCCGAAAAAGGAATAATGATTCACATCTCACCAAATTTGATAAAGCAAAACATTTACATGCGTCCTTTAGTTAAAGGTGATATAATTACTCCTTCTCCAATAGTAAGGAAAAAAAGACCTTCCGGAGGATTACTTGATGATTTTTTTGGGGAAGAATTCTTCACAGAATTTTTCTTTACTCCCTTTCCTGGCGAAACAAGATTTATAGTTACTAATACTGACCCTTCAGGAATAGTAAGAGTTGGCGATATAACAGAACTTGAAATTTTACCAGAAGCTCCTGAAAAAATAGAAGAAAGAGCTATTCCTACTGTAACTTACGAGGATGTTGGTGGAATAAAAGAAATTATAAATAAAGTTAGAGAAATGATTGAGCTTCCGATAAGACATCCGGAACTTTTTGAAAGATTGGGAATAGAACCACCAAAAGGAGTTTTGCTTTATGGACCACCCGGAACTGGAAAGACACTTTTAGCTAAGGCTGTAGCTAATGAAAGTGGAGCTAATTTTATTTCAATAAGTGGCCCTGAGATTATGAGTAAGTGGTACGGTCAAAGCGAGGAAAATCTCCGTAAAATATTTGAAGAAGCAGAAAAAAATGCTCCTTCCATAATATTTATCGATGAAATAGATGCGATTGCTCCAAAAAGAGAAGAGGTTACTGGTGAAGTAGAAAGGAGAGTTGTCTCGCAGCTATTGACTCTTATGGATGGTTTAAAGTCAAGAGGTAAGGTTGTAGTAATAGCTGCTAGTGTAACTGGTGATACGCCAATCTTAATTAAAGATGAAAATGGAATAATACTTACATCAATTGGAGATTTTGTAGATAAATTTTATGAAGATGGAGAAGAAGGTGTAGAAAAACTGGTTAAAGGAAAGTTTGTTCTTGGGTTAGAAAAAATGAAAACAAAAAAGAACTTTCCATGGACATTCTTTAAATCTAGCGTTTTTAAACCTGTCAAAAGTGTTTTTAGACACAAAGTCAATGAGATTTTTGAAATTGAGTTTAATGGCGGAAAAATAAGAACTACAGGCAATCATTCTGTTTTTGTTAGAACAAAACATGGTATTGAACCAAAAAGGGTAGATGAACTTAAACCTGGTGAATGTTTAGTTGATTTGCCTTATAAAGTTAACAGAACTGGTAATATGGAAATAAGAGCGCACGAGTTTCCACATAACGTAAAGCTAACGTTACCAGTCTATGATTTTGAAAATAGACTGGCTTTTGAAACTGCAACTGCTGGTATATTTTCTCCTTCAGAAATTTCAGTTGAATTTGGTGTGCATCCTACTACCGTGCATAAGTGGCAAGAAGGAATTCATAAACCAAGAATTATGAAACATATTAACACATTACCGATGTATGTTGATATTACCCCAGAGTTAATGAGCCTTTTTGGTTATTACTTAGCAGAAGGATCTTCAACAAAAGTGCTCGATTTTTGTTTTGGTGCGCACGAAAAAGATTTGATTAAAGAAGTTCAAAAAAAGATGTTGGAAGTTTTTGGAATTAAACCATCATCCGTTAGAACGATCAAGAATAGATGCAACATAACTTATAATGTAAAACTACTAGCTGAATTTTTTGCTAGATATTGTGGCAAAGGTGCGAAAAATAAACATGTACCTTGGTTTTTGTTCGAACTTCCTAAAGAGTATTTCTTAGAATTTTTAAAGGCTTATGCTATGGGAGATGGTTATTTTGATAAAAAAGGAAGAATTGAAATAACTTCTGTAAGTAAACAACTTATTATAGAATTAAACTGGTTGTGTAGGATGCATGGTATCAAATCATATATAGGTAAGTTCATAGCTAAGGGAGGAAGAAAGATCGATAACAAGGTAATCGAGAAGGATACACTGGCTTTTAGATTAGGGATTGGAAAAACAAACAACCCATTCTTAAATTCAAATAAAAAAAGCTATCAAAAGCTTGCTAAAATAAAAAAGATTACTAAAATGAAATATAATGGTTATGTTTATGACTTATGTGGGTGCGAGGGAGAAGCGTTCTTTGGTGGAGAAACACCTATTCTTCTCCATAACACTAATCGTCCTAACGCCATTGACCCAGCTTTAAGAAGAGCTGGCCGTTTTGATAGAGAAATAGAAATCCCTGTTCCTGATAGAAACGGAAGATTGGAAATTTTCAAAATTCACACAAGAAACATGCCTTTAGACAAGGATGTTGACTTAAACTGGCTTGCTGACATAACTTATGGGTATGTTGGAGCAGACATAATGGCTGTTTGTAAGGAAGCTGCAATGTCTGCCTTAAGAAGAGTTTTACCAGAAATAAAATGGAAGACTGAAGAGGAATTGCCAAAAGAAGTTATAGAAAAACTTGTTGTTAAAAAAGAAGATTTTGAAAATGCTTTAAAAATGGTTGAGCCAAGTGCTATGAGAGAAGTTTTGATTGAAATACCAAAAGTTAAGTGGGAGGATATTGGTGGTTTAGAAGAAATTAAGCAACAATTAAAAGAGATGGTTGAATGGCCTTTGAAGAACCCTGAAGCCTTTGAAAGATTAGGAATAGAACCACCAAAAGGTATTCTTTTGTACGGGCCTCCAGGTTGTGGAAAAACTCTTTTAGCTAAGGCAGTAGCTAATGAAAGTGGAGCTAATTTTATAGCAGTTAAAGGGCCGGAAGTTCTTACGATGTGGGTCGGAGAATCTGAGAAAAAAATAAGAGAAATATTTAGAAAAGCTAGACAAGTTGCTCCTGCTATAATATTTTTGGATGAAATAGATGCTTTAGCTCCAAGAAGAGGTTTGTACAGAGGAAGCGCAGTAACAGAAACAGTTGTTTCCCAACTTTTAACAGAAATGTCTGGAATAGAGGAAACTAAGAATGTGGTAATAATAGCTGCAACTAACAGGCCTGATATTGTTGACCCTGCTTTGCTCAGACCAGGAAGAATTGACAGGTTTGTTCTAGTTCCTGCTCCTGATGAAAAATCAAGATTAGAAATTCTAAAAGTTCACACAAGAAACATGCCTTTGAAAAACGTTGACTTGAAGGAATGGGCAAAGAAGACAGAAGGGTTTTCAGGAGCAGACTTAGAAGCTTTGTGCAGGGAAGCTGCTATGAACGCTTTAAGAGAAAATATAAAAGCTAAAGAAATAACAAACAAACACTTTGAGCAAGCTTTTAGCAAGATCAAACCAAGCATTACAAAAGATGTTATTTCACACTATCAAAAATTTGTTGAAAGATCAAAGAAAATAACTGAAGAGGAAAAGGAAACCCCTGGTTACATTGGCTAATCAAACCTTAACTGGTTTGAACAGTTTTTTTAATTCTGCTTTCATTTCTCTATTGATTGCTATAACCTCTTTTGTTTTCTGTTGAATGTCTTCTGGAGTAAATATTTTAACGTTATCAGAATCAAGCTCTTTTTTTAGTCTTTTTGGGTTAAACCTTCCTTCAAAAATAGAATCAAAAATTGGAATTAAGTTTGAAACATCAGTAGTTGCTATGTTTAATCTTGAAAAAAATAAAGCATGCTCATTAGTCATGTTCATCGAAATTCCATAATCTGCAAATTTGATTGGCATTGCATCAACTATTCCGTCACCAACATAAATTGTTTTTTCTTCTTTTGCCACAGATTTTAACGCTTCAACTTTTCTATGGCTTCCCATACACATATTTTGTTCTAGAAAGCACTCTTTTAAAATTCTACTCGCGGGATGATCGATATTTTCAAAAATTCTATCGTGCTCTGTAACAAGATGGTAAATTTGGTCTTCGTCCTTCTTTTCGTATGCTCTTCCTAATCTTTCGCAAACATAAAGATATTGATATAAAAATTGGCCCAACTTCCATTCCAACTTAAGGTCGAGTAGACTCCAAAGCGGTGATCTTAATCTTACCGTATTCTCCAACTTTCTTTTTGAATCACAATAATTACCGCCTAAGGAAAAAACATTTTCAAACGGTATTCCAAATTCGTAAGCAATTTTTAAAGGAACAGCTGGATAAGAGCTTGTTATTAAGTAAACTTTTCCTTCACTTTTTTTGATTGAATGTTTAAGAAGCTCATCTGTTCCTGGATTTTTCTGTGCAATTAAATTTGCATATTTAATAAGTTCGTCATCAATTATCCCATCATAAGCTGCTAAAGCTAAAGAAAGGGGTGGCCATGTACCTGTAGACCATTTTTTCTCTATTTTTTTATTCAACTCAAACAAATATCTTCCATCATCATATTTGCTATCGTAAAATTCACAAACCTCTCTTGGGAAAATTGCCTTTGTTCTTTCAGAAAGAAGTTTATCATAAGTGAGCCACGCAAAATCCGCAGCTGGGTTAACTAGAACTCCTTCGACATCAAGTCCAACTATGTATTTAGTCATAATTTTTATAGAGAGAAAAAAAGAATAAATACCTATAAGCTAATATTTTTCAAATTCAAAATATTATTGTGAGAACATGCTGATAAAAGAAGTTATGAATAGGGATGTTATAGCAGTAAAGCCTGAAACAAGTGTTAGGGAAGCAGCAAAGGTAATGGCAAAATACCACATAGGAAGTTTAATTATCCTTGAAGAAGAAAGAATTGCTGGGATAATAACAGAAGGAGATATTCTAAGAAAAGTTATAGTTGAAGGTAAAGATTTGGATGAAACAAAAGTTAGAGAGATAATGACCGAAAGAGTTTTTACAATAGAGCCAGATAAAACAATAGATGATGCGGTAAAGCTTATGACAGAAAAAAAGATAAAAAAATTGCCAGTAATGGAAAACGAAAAGCTTGTTGGAATAATAACAGCAAGCGATATAATGGTTGTTGAACCAAAACTTATAGAAGCCATAGCAGGTTTAATTTCACTAAAGATTCCAGGATACCAGGGCGGTTAAATTGAAAGCTAAATGCTTCTGCCCTAAACATGGTAAACTAGAGTTTGATGAAATAGTAATAAAAGACCATACTCCACTTTGTGCTAAATGTCATTCTGTCCTTGAGTATTGTACAGTAAAGCCTAGGTTTGACGTTAATGGAGGGCAAAAGAAAAAATCAAGGAAATGAGATTAGCTCGTTTATGTTTTTGTAACCATTTTTTTCCATATAATTTTTTAAACCATTCTTTATTTCTTCAAAAACTTTTATTCCTTTATAACCGATTGCACTTCCTATTTGGCAAGCAGAAGCCCCAAAAGTAAAACGTTTTAAAGCATCTTTCCAACTAAATATTCCTCCTACCGAGATTATGGGCAAATCTATTTCTTTCCTCAAATCTTTTAAAATTTTTTCACTCAATTTTTTAATTCCTTTTCCAGAGATTCCTCCAAAACCTGAAGGACTTCCAAGCATTTTTAAGTTAAGCTTTTTATCGATTGGCATGTATCTCAAAGTGTTTATCGCAACAATAGAGTTTGCCCAACCTTCTTCTGCAGCTTTTGCAACTTCAATATAATTTGAGTTTGGTGATATTTTTACTGAGACTGGTATTCCAAAAGGATGACAAACTCTTGCAACTTCTTTTACTATTTCTTTCACTAGTTCAGGATTTTCTTCTATACTAGAAACTTCTGTGTGAGGGCAAGAAACATTAATTTCTACCATACTTATTCCATAATCAACCCCAATTTCGGCAACTTTCTTGTATTCTTCTGGGTTTTTTCCAAAAACGCTTAAGATTACTGGCACGTTAGCTTTTTTCATATCCTCTATCTCATACTTCATGTTTCCAATTCCAGGGTTTGGAAGACCCATAGCGTTTATTGGTGTAAATTTTTTAATCTCAAAAAAATTTGGTCCATCAAAGCCTTCTTTTTCTTCTAAACAAACAGACTTTGTAACTAAAGCTCCAGCTCCACCCTCTATTGCATATCTGTATAAAAGCTTTCCTGAAATACCAAAACCAGAAGAATTCATAAAAGGGTTTGGAAATTTTATTCCACATAGCTCAGTTTCAAAGTATTCATCTCTTTTCGGAGTAAACTGCTCAGACAAAAAAGAAGAAAAATCTTCAGAAAGAATTCCTTTGATAGAAGCTCTTTTCCCACTTTTATCTCTTGTCCATACTCCAAATTCTGTTTTACCATAAATTTTTTCAGAATCAAATACAGGACCTTCTTTGCAAATTCTATACCCTCCTAAATCGCAAGAACCACAAAAACCTTTAGCACATTTGACAATTCTTTCAGTTAAAACTTGAGTAGGAATTTTATAATCTCTTGTTATCTCACAAACTTTTTTCATCATGATTTCTGGTCCACAACTCATAACTCGATCAAATTTTTCTTTTTCTATTTCTTGGGAAAAGAGTTCTGTTACCAAACCTTTAAAACCTTCGCTTCCGTCTTCTGTAGCAACTTTTACCCTTGCAAACTTTTCAATTTCCTCTTTATACAACAATTCTTCTTTTGTTTTTGCCCCAAGAAAAACTGTCAAATCTTTTTTATTTTTTTCTGCGTAGAATCTGATTGCAGGCGAACCATAACCTCCTACCACTGCACAAACTTTTTCCCCAAGATTATTAAACCAGTTTCCATAAGGTCCTCTTATTCCTACGTAATCGCCAACTTTAAACTTATGTAGAGCTTCAGTCCCTTTTCCAACTTTTGCTACTGCAATTTCTATTCTTCTATTGTAAGCAGAAGCTATGCTTATTGGAAACTCATCAAAACCAGGAACCCAGACCATTAAAAATTGACCTGGCTTAGCTTCTCTTGAAATTTTTTCAGAATAGAAGCAAAAACTTTTAACTTTTGGAGTTTTTTGTTCAATTTTCTCGATTTTATAGAGTTTTGGCTTGTCCATCAAAAGAATTTAGAATGAAAAAAGATTTTAGCTTATTCTTCTTTTAAGGAAAAAGAAAATTGCTATTGCAAAAATTTGAGTTAGAAAAACAAAAACTGTTAGGAAAGAAATGGAAATCTCATAAAAAATTCCAACTAAAGCTCCTCCTGCCAAAGAAGCAAGCCCATATAAAGCAGTAAAAATTCCATAGCCAGAACCTCTTTTTGATATTGGTGTTATGTCAGCTATAGCAGCTCTCATTATAGTTTCATGAAATCCTAATACCATTCCAAAAAAAGCTATGCCAAGAAGAATAAAGACAAAATTTTCAAAAAAAACTAAAACAGGAATTAAAAGTGTGAGTAAAGGAATAAGAATCAAAAGAAGCAAACCTGAACTTTTTTTCTCAAGCTTATCGTAAGCCTTTCCGATCGCTAAAGCTGCTAAAGCATCTGTAATCATAGCAAAAGAATAAAGAAGAGGAATTTGAGCTTCAGGAATTACATTCTTTACCTTAAAATGATAGCCTAGAATTGCAAAACTTATTAGTCCTAAAGTCGTTGCAAAAGTAAATGCAATATAAATCCAAAATACTCTTGAAAACTTCTCCTTCTTCCTTTTTTCCTCAACTTCAAACTTAGAATTTTTAAAGAAAAAGTAAGCAAAGATGAGGAAAAGAATTAAAACCAAGAAGGGAATAAAAAGAATCGAATAGGCATACTGATATTCTTTCAGGCTTATGGTTTTGAATTGAAGGAAAACTATTGAAATAAGCAAAGGACCTAAAAGAGCTCCTATTTGGTCTAAAAATTCATGAATTCCAAAACCCCAACCAGTTCCGACTTTTTTTGCAGAATAGGAAAGAATCGTGTCTCGAGCAGGACTTCTTATAGCTTTTCCTATTCTTTCAAAAATTATGAAAGTTATTGCAAGCTGCCAGTTTCCTGCTAAAGCAAGCAAGGGAACAAAAGCAAGTAAAGCATAACCAAGAATTGTTAAAAACCAGTAAGATTTTGTTTTGTCAGAAATATAGCCAGAAATTGCTCTTAAGCCATAGCCAAAAAACTCTCCCAAGCCTGTGAAAAAACCGATTACTGCTGCACTTGCTCCAAGAATTTGAAGGTATTGACCATTAATCCCTCTTGCTCCTTCATAAATTATATCACCAAGCAAACTAACTATTCCAAAAATCGTTATTAAAATTAATGCTTGCTTTGCTATTTTTTTCATAAACTCAACAAGAAATTTTTGGTTTTATACTTTTAAAATTATAACTTAAGGCTATAATCATAAAGGAAATTGTAAATATCCAAATGGCCCTTATATTCTTTCATTAAACTTTCTATAATTTTTTTACTAGGATTTAACTTTTCTATAGCAATAGGTAAAATATTTCTAGCTTTACTCATACAATAAACTGGAACTACTAAATGAGCAATGATATAATTATCGGGAAACACACCTCCCCATCTTCTATCTTCTCTGTAGCAAACTACAACTATACCATTGACTTTTGCTCCACCTTCATACAAATGCAAAGCAGTAGTTATCACAGAATCTCCCGTTGTTGCTGTATCTTCAAGCAAAGTAAAAGTTTTACCAGAAATGTCTAAAGGAGAAACGCTATAAGGAAACTTTCCAGAAACTCCGTGTGATTTTAGTTGCTGACGAAGGAAGATAAAATCTTCAAAACCAAGTTTTTTATCAATCATTATAGCTGGCAAGGTGGCAGATTCAGGAACTCCAATCAAAGGATACTTATCCAATCCTTTAGAAACTAGAAAATCTTTAATAAAGTCTGTAAATTTTTCTAGTTTGAAAAAATTGGATTGAAGTTCTCTTAAGTTAACGTACCAAGAGCTTTCTTGACCTGAAGATAGTTTTATTGGTTCTTCAAAAAAACCTATGCATCTATTACCCACAAGAAATTCAATAAATTTTTTCTCATCAAACTTTGCTTCCCCCATACACAGCCTCCTTCAATATTTTTTTATTCCATTCCTCAGCCTTTCTTCTTACTGCTTCAAAAGGGTCTTCTTCAGGATATTTTTTCCATTCACCAGCAATATCTCTTCCAACATTTCCAATTATACCAGGAAAGAGTGCTCCTTCTTTTTTAAGATATTTAAGAACTTCTACAGGAACTCCTTGCACTCCTAAACCTGGGGCAAGGATAATTTGAGTGTCACAAACACTTCTTATTTCTTCTGCTAATTCTCTATCTCTAGGACCTGCAACTATTCCTATTGAAGAATAATCCTGCTTAGTCAACTTCTGTGAGAATTCGTTTGCAATTTTTAGTCCTACATATTTCCACATCGGAAGATTACCTATTCTAGCATTCAGCCAAAACATTTCTGAGTTTGGACTTGTTGTATAAACTAGAACAAAAATTCCCTTTTCATCCAAATAAGGAGTGAAAGAATCAATAACATCGTTCAGCCAAGGAAGCGCATTTACTGTGCAAGCATCAGCATCTATTTCCTTTAAATATCTTCTTGCATATTCTGCTGCTGTAAAACCAACATCGTTTGCTTTACTATCAACAATAAAAAGTCTTCCTTTCTCTTTAACAAACTTACAAGTTTCTTTAAGAATATCTAAGTCTTTCCCACTTCCTATATAACCTGAAAAATTTGCTTTGAACGCAAGAGCAAAATCATAAGTTGATTCTACCATTTGTCTAGCCCACTCTTTTAAATCATACTTAGGAGGAATAACTTCTGGTAAAGGATCTAAACCAACACAAAGAATACTTCCTGCTTCTTTGTAAGCAGCTTTTACCTTGTCTTCAAACAGCATGAAAATAAGTAGAAAGTAAAAGTATTTATTTTTAGCTTAAGGATAAGAATAAACCAAAACCAAACTTCCTTTTTCATCTTTTAAATAAAGAGTATCCTCATCATTATTCCAAATCGGATATTTGCTATTCAGAAAAATTTCATTCTTTGTGTAATTTCCAGAACCAGAAAAAACTTTTAATTCAGAATTAGCTTTAAGAACGAACTCAGAAAAATAGAAAGAACTGAAGCTTCTATCTTTAACATTCCAGTGAGTAATGTTTATATCAAAATTGCATTCATTTTTCAAAATAAAAAACTCGTCGTTTAAATTCTTGCTATCATCACCTTTAGCATCAAAATGAAATTCTTTTATTTTAATACAATCGCTAAATTCAGAAAATTTCCCCCAAATTCCAAGTTTATTCTTTCTTGCAAATTCTTCTGCTTCTAAAAGCTGAGAAGAATATTTTTCATTCGGAGAAACTATATAAACATTTGCAAAACCTTGCTTAACCAATTCCAAATTCACAAAAGTATTGCCAGCAAAAACATACCTTAAAAGTCTTCCGGTGCTATCAGAATTTGTAACGTCAGCTTCCAAATAAACATTTTTATTCTCTACCAATTCCTTAAGCTTTTCTCTAGCTTCATCATAAAAATACTGATTTCTCTCAGGAGCATCTACTCCCAAAAGCCTAACCTTTTTTCCGTTAGCTAGCTCAAAGGTATCGCCATCTATAACTCTTGCAACAGTAACAAGGGTTTTGCTTGAAGAATTTCTGAAAAAGAAGAAATAGAAAAGAATTAAAGGAACTGCCAATAAAATTGGAAGAATAAACTTAAGTTTCATAATTCTCTCTTTTTTAAAATTGCTTAATAACCTAAACTAACCACTAAAAGAGGTAATTTTAAGATTTTATCTAACAAATTCTTAAAAGTGAAGCTTTTCAAGATAGACTTAAACTCAGGAATCCCTTTAGTTGGAGCAATTTGCTTCGGGATAATAGATAGAGGTACAAACCTTTTGCAAATTAGGCCCAGTACTCTTTGTAGCTTAAGCTGTATTTTTTGCTCAACAGATTTGGGACCAAACTCAAAAACAAGAGTTACAAATTATATCGTTGAATTAGATTATTTGCTTGAGTGGGTAAGAGAAATAGCAAAGTTTAAGGGAGCAAAGCTTCAAGCTCACATAGATTTTGGCGAACCAAC